>Ga0222714_10000503_pt1 | contig 44542 bp, 49 predicted proteins | sample C33_3DmetaG_FD_165048 | JGI IMG/M metagenome (GOLD analysis project Ga0222714, IMG submission 165048) | Estuarine water microbial communities from San Francisco Bay, California, United States - C33_3D | ecosystem: Environmental > Aquatic > Marine > Unclassified | place: USA: California...
CAAAGAGAACGGTGTTACCTGGATTTACTGTCAATTGATTTGCAACAGAAGCATCATCTGTAACAATAAGGTCTGTAGTCGTAGTCGTGCCACCAACAAGAGCACTACCCGTTCCAGGAAGGGTTAAAACAACGCCACCAGTTGATCGAGAAATAGTTACTGCACCATTTGCAACAGTGAAGTCGCTATTATCTTTTACATAGTGCGCATTTCTGAGAATATTACGATCTGAAATTAGATCATTACTGGCTACACGCCATTCGTCGAATGTATTTGTTACAGTAACAATTGAAATATTTGCGTTAGCCATTTTGTCCTCGGTTCACCAGAACTTGCAATAATGATTTAATTTCAGCCATTTCGTTCTTTAGGGTATTTATCTCTGCGTCTCTGGTTTGATTTTCTCTATATTTACGAAGTTCATCTTCGTACTTCATCTTTTCGGTCTTATCCTTACAAAGCACAGCCATGTTATTTAAATCACGAGTGTACTTTGTTCCTTTGATATCATACTTCATACATCAACCACCAGGAACAGCGATCACTTTGAGCGATTCAACACTTGGAGCAACTGTTGGATCTTCAGCCGTTAAACGAATCTTAACTGCAAATTGCTTAAAGGTTCCGCCTAATGGCATTGTCTTAGATCCATCGAAGTATTCAATCTTGCCCTTTGTTAGAGAATGGCGATACTCTAGCGGAACTCTCTTTGTTAAATCTGCAGAAGTATTATCGCGCGACTTTGTCATGAGCTGCCATTTCTTGGTAATGAATGGATCAGAATCAAGAGCAGACAAGACTTTAATATAAACTTGAACATCTGTTCCTGCTGGCTTAATTGCATCTAGACGAACTATCAAGTCTCCAGAATCAAATCCATCTTCAAGAGTGACGATCTTCGTTTGATATTTTGCTAGGATGTTGCCACCAGTTGAATCTGTTTCGCCACTAATTACAGCAGTGGCGTTTGATCCAACTCCAGCTTCAGCAATTGTAATTGTTGGAGTTGTGAAATATCCAGATCCTGGATTAATAATATTAATTGCAACAACTTTGCCAGAAGATAGAAGCGCTGGTGTAACGTTTGCAGTTGCTCTATTCGATCCTACGTCTGGAGCACTAATGGTGACAGCAATATTTGCTGCATTACTATGAGCGCCAGGACTTGTGACAGAAATTAGATTGTTTGCAATACCAGCATTATTGATAATATTCTGAAGTGTAAACAAATTCAAACGTTCGAAGTTTAGAATTGGTGAAATACGATCATCAGAAGTTGTCATCGTAACTTTGACATTAATAGATGCGGTATTACCTGCTTTAATTAATCTGCGGCGTCGAGTAGATGCACTTGAGATATTAAGATCTTTACCGAAGTTGTAGATCTCATTATTATTTAAACGAATATAGTCTGTGGCAGTTCCATCTGTCAACAATGTCTTCACTTCATAAGTGATAGAAGTTGGAGAGAATTGCTGCTCAGTAGAAGAAACTTTAATCATATCAAATACTGAGTTTGTAGAGAAATCAATCGCAGTTCCAGTTGTCTTTGGATTCAATTCGAAGAATACAGTATTTGAACTGCTGTATGATGCTCTATTGATTTGGAACATCAAATCTTGATTTAGAATTGGATTCCAATTTGAGGCATTTTGAGCCTTGAAGAAGTTTCCAATATATGGTTGCTCAGAAATACGACGAATGTTTCCAGAAGCATCTGTGTATTCTTCACCAAGAGTTGCAGTCCAAACTTGATAATCACCAGATTCAGTGATTAGTTTGATTGCATATTCTGTTTCTGGAAGAAGATAGACTGGATCTGTGAATGTAAATCTTGTAAGGGTGCTTGCATTTGCCAATGCTGGCGTATTTGAGGTTTTGATCAATGCTGGCTCAAGAGTTTTTGATGCAATGATATCATTTCCTGGCAACCCATTCGTTACAGGTGAGATTGCAACTGTAAATGGCAACAATTCTTCAGCATTTGTTGGCTTAGTCTTAAAGAATAAATCAACAGAGGTGATGTATACACCAAAGGCATTCTTCACTTCACCATTCAAAACTTGATTTGATCTTGGAGTGAAGAACGTTTGAGCCATAAATTTACGATCATCAACTTTTGATGTTGTTTGTGTGACTCGTTCTGGTGCACGTGCAGTGCTTGGTGATTGTTCACGCAACACAATATTACGCGCATTCTCAACAGTATTTGTCTTACCAAGAGCAGTATACTTTGCAACCGCTCTCATTTTATATGCGTTATCGTTGTGTGTTGCAGTATCAGTTACAGTAAACACACGCTCGCCAGTTAGCCAGCGAAGATTATTTTCTGATGGGATATGGAAAATGCCATAGAAACCACCGACATCATTAACCTTGTGCGTTCCAACTGAATACACTGTATTTGATGTGCAATGTTCTGGTAATGTTGTATCTAAGATTGCTTCAATGCCACCAGCAGCATTATTAGCAACAGTTCCAACAACATTCGCTTTAAAGCCCATGTTTGTTCCAGAAACAATTGTAATGCTGTTTCCGTTGAGGGTTGATAACCCATCACGAGAAATATTGTTTGTTGCAATTACAATAGAACGAATTGGAGTATTTGCAGTATTTGCTCCAACAACAACACCAGACAATCCAGTGTATGCATTTGCAGCAGCGATTGTCAAAGTTTGAGATGAAGAGGTTGTTACTGTTTCACCAGCTGAGAAGCGATTATTGCCATGAATATATGCAGCATCTTTAAGCGTGATATATCCATTTGTCAAGTTCCAAATACGATTTGTTGCTGCGTTTGTTAACGCTGTGTTGCATGCTCCAAGAATTGGATCGACAACAAGAACACCGTTTGATGCATCAATCAACTGCCAGCTCTTGACTTTAGCCAAGAAATTATATTGTGGTTGTCGAACTCCTGTATAGAGATCGAAGTAGAAAATTAGATTATCAGGAGTTTGATAAATCAAATCTCCAACACTATAATCGTTAACAGTTAGATCAGCAGAACCGCCACCCTTCTGAACTCGAATACTCAAGAAGTTATCATTAATATAAAGAAGGTTATCAGTTGATGTTAATGCGGATCCAAGAACTTCAGCATATGCTTTTGAGGTTGATCCATACAATCCCTCATTAATTCTTAACGAAGAAAATGCAGTATTTGAAGTCACATTAATATAAGACGCTCTTTGACAGAAATCATTTACACGAACTTCATCGAAGAAAATGTTTGCATCGTTACCTGGTTTTAAATTGGTAATTGCAAAGTTAACATCATTTTCTCGAATAAATGGTGCAAGACCAGTCGTTGATCCAACTGTGATTGGATCATCTCGATCGATAAATCGAGGCAATTCAGCCTCTGATGAACCGATACGTGGTCTATTTCTTAAATGAACGGGATTGCCCATATTTTTCTACCTAATTAGAATTCTGATGATACGTCAGAGTTTAATAATGATAACGTTCCGCCACCAGCGGACAAGGAATTATTTAAATTCCATCCTTCAAAGTAATTAATATTATCTATTAGAGCAGGATTAGTGTCTCCAGTCCAGTTTGAATTCAATGCTGTAAATGGATTAAATCCTGCTTGATAGATATTTAACGGTTGAGTGTAGATTGGTTCAAAGTCTGTTGGCAAATTAGTGTATGCTGGAACAGGAATTGTATACTGATTTTGCACTTGTTCGCTTGATCCGCTTACAATATAATCTGCAGACTTAAAGTATCCACCGCCGCCAATTTGTTGAACATATGTTTCGTCAATAACTTGATCTTCTTCTTTTGGTTTTTGCGGAACATCAACTTTTCTACCAAATGCATTTAGAACTTCTGGTTGATGTTCAAGAGAATAGAAGTAATCACTTTCAGGTGTTAGAGCTGCAAACCCTTCGAACTTCGCAATAATTGCAGTCTGAACAATTTCACTCTTTGTATTAGTATACAAACTCTGGCTCACCATTGATGCTTCAGTAAATGGTAGAGTCACAAACTTATCGCGAACATTTGTTGCAAATGGTGTTTTTGGCGACAGAGCATAGTTTTTAATGTCTCTGAAGCAAGATAACAATCCATTTTCAATTGAACATGCAAAATCATTTGACATGTCAACGATTGTCATATCATTAAATTCATCAACAATTGTTCCATAGATTGGCTTATTAATTGTTGGTGTTTCTGGTGATTTTGGTGGATCGTTAATGACTTCGCTTTCTGATTCCTTCAACTTAACATATTCTTCAATTGCCTTTACTCGATCATCGATACGAGCAATATCCTTCATTGTGTATCGACGGTTTTCGATGAAACGCAAGTCAATTGAACGAACAGAGGCAGTATACGGTGGAATGTACATCGTATAGATTGCCATTGAGTTTGTATCTTCAAATGGTTCTTGTGGAACTAGTGATGGAATTCCTGAAAGAACCTTAAACTCTTTATCCTTTGTTACAACCAACTTGTCAATACGTGGCAAGTAGAATTCATAGTCCAATTCCATTGAATCGGTTGGACGTTGAATAATACCACCAGTCAATTGAAGATTTGGTGTAATGATTTCGATGTGAGTGTTTGTTGCAGCAGCAGTAAACGGTGCGCTTACAGTTACTGCTGTCGCATTGATAACTGCATTTACAGTGCGCATCTGACCATTAACCTTGATCATAGTTCCAGTAACAACTGGTGGCGCAAGAACATTTCCGCTTAATGATAGGTTTGCTGTAACAGTATAGCCACCAGAAGAAACATTAACTCTGGCGTTGACGTTTGTCTTAAAGTATGGATCAACGACAAGACCAGAAGAGCGCAATGGGCGCATATCGATGGAATCTCTAAGATTTACAAGATCACCCTTTGAATTTTTATAGATTGGAATTTGCTCAGTTTCATATAGCGTATTTGCATATGACTTGGCTGAGAGATATCCAGAGCCAGAGTGTGTGAAGTAATCAAGAAGAACTACTGTCTGACCAGATGGAGGTTGTGCGCCTGGACGCAAAACAATTGATCCATGATCATAATATCCATCGCGCTGACCACTATCAAATGCAAAACGCTCTGTAATATCAACCATGTTCGTAGTATTTGGAGCATGAGAAACATTTGCTGAATCATAAACCTTATTAATTCGAACGACGTCTGATAAGAACAGTGATTGTTTCACATCTGGAATTTTGCTCACAACGTTTGCGCTTGTGAACCAAACAATGCCGTTTGATGAATTAATTAGCACTTCAGAGAAACCAGTAACTGCCGTTGCTGATGCAAGAGTATCATGGACAGTTAGAGCAGCATTTGATGCTACAAGAGATTTAACTCGACGATAGTTACCATTCGCATTTGTGATCTGTGTTGTTAAGTAGACGTCACCAGTGAATGAAGCACCTGATCCGTTATCAGTATAAATTGTGATAGATTGATCAGAAGTTCTGAATACGTTAGCAGCTCCATCTGTTAAATCGCGAATTGTTCCTGTGTTTGCACCAGAAGTTGGAACAACAATGATATTTTCTAGAATATCCGCATCAGAAACAAGTTGTCCATTAGTTCCAAAATCAAATGTTTCGCTTCCTGTCAAACCAATCGTAATTGCACCATTTGAAGCAAATGATTGATTGCGGAGAATATATCTTCTATAGAAATCGACACTCGTATCACTATCCCATTTGATGTAATCATTTGGAAGTCTGAAGACCATGCTGTCATATGAAGCGTCTTGAATAGATGCTGCTCCGAGAGCATCTTTGCTTGTTATTGCAACATTTGCTTGTAAATTTGCAGTAGCAAAGGTGCTTGGGTTTGGAACGATAAATGCATTTGCAGCTGCAAGAGGCATTGAAATGGAGATCTGATCGCCAGAGACTACTGTTGACTTAAAATCTTTATCTACAACAGCAACTTTCGTTGAACCATTATAGTGAATAATTTTTGCCGAGTTTCCGACTGCGCCAGTTGTGTTTACCAGCGTCACAATACCATTCACATAAGCATTATTTACTGGTGAGAAATATGATGCAAGGTTCACTGATTTTGTATTTTCAGCATTTGCGACGGTAACTGTTGTGATTGGTTGAAAATCAACTTCAGTTAAGTATGTGAAGTAGGTTGTCGTTGCACTTGTGCGATCAAAGTTACGAATTCGAGCAGTACCAATTCGTGTAGCATAATAATTTGCTGTGTTGCCATTCAATACAACGCCGTTATTTGCAACGCAGTGTATATCTACCTTCTCGAGACCGCCAGCAAACACAACACCATTTGCACTACCAAAGACATTGTCCAACTGAATTCTATTTCCATAGAATATGCTCAAGTCATAATCTTTGCTTGAACGAGTTGTTCTTGCTCTTGTTGATGGAAGTTTAACTGTTCCAACTGTTTCGTATTCGAATCCGCGCACATAGCCTTTTCCTGGCTCAACATTAATAATAAATGTTGATGTATTTTCAGCAGCTCCAATTGGAGTATTTGCTGACAAATTGACGCGGAATGGTTTTACAACATAGTTTCCTGACTCATCGAAGGTGCGGCGCGCAAGTGTTTTTTCTAATTCTGAATAAATTGGATAACTTACTTGTTTTGTAACCACTCCATTTTCTACACGAAGCAATTCAAAGAAACGACGATCATCAATCGAGTCAAGTGTTCTCTTTGTGAGATCTAGGCTAAACTGATAACGATGCGCACCAGGAGCTTGATAGTTAAATGATTCTTGAGCTGGGTCTAGCAATGCATTGTCGATCGACTCTGTGATAACTTCATCGTTGATTTGCAAACCAATACGATATGTTGGTGCGCTTGAATATGGATCTAGAACGATCGTTTGTGGAGCAACTCTAACGAAGAATCCATCGACGTAGAAAATGCCTTCGTTAATTGAAACAACAGATCCAGTTCCAGTTGCATTTGCAGAAATAGTATTTGCAGAAGAACCACCCGCAGTTGAGATCGTTTGTGTAGTTGTGAATGAACTTCCTCGTAGATAACGAACAAGAAGAGTTCTATCTGTTGTCGAAGAAAAGGTCTGAATTACTTTTGCACGAGTTTTTGGACTACCCGAATTGAATACTGTAAGACCAATGAAGTCTTCTAGATCAATGTCGATACCGTTAAATTGCTGTTCAAGTTTAACATAACTGATTCCAGTGTCAAGAGTTAGATGTCCACCGATAACTGGAGATCCGTCTTTAAAAATATGATCGCCGAATTGTCTGATCTGATTTTGGAGGATCGACTGAATCTGGGTTAATTCGCGAGCCTGAACTGCATATCCTGGACGAAACAAGATGCGCATGTAGTTTTGCTCAAACGCACCATTTGTCGCCTCAAAATCGTCCCAATATGGTTCTGCATTAAAATCTGCCATGGATGCTACCTATTCTTTAAAATTCGACAACTAATTTGACGGTTTCTGTCTGATTTGGGGAACGAATGATTGGTGATTTGTTCTCAATAAACAACACTTCCCCAGTGAAGATATTTATATCGGGTTCTGTCACAGAAAATACTCGCGCCGCTGCTGAGGGATTATCTTTTTCGTAAATAGTTTCTGAAACAATCTGAGAAACGTTTCCAACAATACGATTAATATACAACGTATTTGTATTATTATCGAAGTGAACTACTCGGGCATTAAATGTAGATGTTTCAAAACTGGATCCAAAATACACGATTTGTCCGTGATCAAAGTCTACAGGAGGATTTGATACTTGCAAAGAAGTATACATCGGATGTACCGTAGAAGTTGCATACACACCGTTTGCAAGTTTTGGATCTTTAATAATCGAAATTTGTCTAACTTTCTCAGTTCCGTCGCCCTCTGTTGGGAGTAGACCATCCAGATCACCTTCAAAATCAACGCTGATCATTTGATCAGAACCACCAAGTTCTCTTACTGGATCAAATCCATGACCATATCTTGGTGAGATTACTGCTCTGAGATTTGCGGTATTACCTACAAGAGTTTGAATTGTGTCGTCGAGGGTTATTGTTGCTGTGGTATAAGTGTTACCGCCGTCGATAATATTGATATTTGTAATTACACCATTTGTAACATCAACAGTTACATTAGCACCCACACCATCACCCGTAACATCGACAATAGCGTAGTTATTAACAGAACCACCAGAGAAATACCCAGAACCACCGTTTATAATCTGGACAAAATCGATACGTCCATCATCAGCATTTTCGAAAACAATTGGTTCTCGAATCACTGGCATGTATTTGTCTGTGAAAAATTTATTTTTTAATCCGTTAGGGATTGTGTACATATACTTCCACTTATAACCATCAGAGGTTTCAATAAATGGATTTTCAGGTAACTGCCCACCAAGTGTGATTTCTGGCATAACAGTTGAGTTTGCTCCGCTGTTATTGTCCATACACTTAAAGACTTGATCTGCGATATTTCTAACGTAAAACTTGTTTGCGTATTGCGTTGTGGTTGTTACAACCTTGTACAAGTTTGCATTTGTATAAGCAGATAAGAATGGAGTATTTACTGTCAACGAATTGCCAGATGCATGAATATTGCACACTTCTTTCGTTTCTTCTCCGATACGGATAAGAGATCCAACGGTCAATACTGGATTTACTGCTGCAAGATTAAGCGTTGCTGAATTGACGGTTTGAAGTGTTGAGATGGAAACATTTACGTTTCCATTATATTTTGTTTCTGTTGATTTCGTGAATGTGTTTAGTGTATGATCGTATGGAACATAGACTTCCGTGTTAGCCCAATCGACTCTTGGAATCACAGGCTGGACGTCATTACTTGTTATTTTTACCATTACTAGACCATCTCTAGCAATCCAATTTTTCATATCAACAGTGTCATATGGATCTGGTACTTCTGAATCGTCATATAGTTCAGTATTTGAAACATTTGACCATGGAATTGCTCGTCCCATTAGAATGTACACATTTGCTAACGGCAACGAAATCATCTTCTCAAAATTGATGGCGTTTGCAATTCCGAAATCTTTTGTGATAATTGAAGGCATTTTTTATCCGTTAGTTCTAATTATGCTATAACCAACTACATTATAAATTGGAGTTTTACGATATAAAACGTTAGCGTTAGCAAGACCTGTTGTTGTGTTTACTTGAATAACATTACCAGAAACGCCAATTACTTCTTTTCTATATTCAGTACCAGATATATTGAAACTGATGTTATCACCAACTTCAATACTTTCGCCGACAGAATATGTGTTGCCATATACAAATACGTTTGCATTTCCAGAAACAATTCTCACTCTTCCGTCGCCAATGCCACCAATTGCTGATTCTAGCCAAATAATGTCGTTAGACACAACGTTTGTGACAATACGAGAATATTGTTTTTGAGAAGCAGTTTCTGTACTATTTATGATGATTATATCACCAACATTCACGTTACTCAAGAAGGCAGATGTGTTACCATATACGATGTTGCTCGTATAACTTGTATTCACATTTGTAGTTCCAATAGAATTTTGAGTGAATGTATTACTCTTAATTGTGATGATATCGTCTTGTGTGTCTTTAATGACAAATTTAGATTTTAGATCCATTCCAGCTGGATGCGCAAGACGGAAAATAGTTTCTTTATATTCGTCTAATGATTTCTCTGATTGAATCTCATAAGAGAAATTGTGATAATAATCTTTATCTTGTAGTTTCTTGTCGGCGCTGATAAATCCGTCTGTGTTCAGATAAAATCCATCATACTTGATCAAACCAGCCAAGAATTCTGCGTTGGCTTTCGCCTTACCGTCACCATAAAAGTGTGGGTATTTTCTCTCAACAGCATCATTAATACCAAGGAATGATATGATTGCATTTTGCGTTGATAGATTTACTGTAACATTTCCCGTTGCAGTATTAATATTTAATGGGAGAGAAGTGTTAAGCAAGCCATTATAGTCATAAAGGCGAACTACTGTATTTGTCCCATCTGGTCTAAACGACGCATCAACAACAGCAGAGAATGTTGAGTTTGCATTTGAAGCCACGTTTCCTTGCCAAACTCTATTTCCTGCAATAACAACAGATGCTGGTGGTAGATTATCTGTTAGAATATCCACGATCTTGAGAGAAACATTTGGTGTTGCCTCATAGTCAAATCCACGACTAATAATTCTAAAGTTTTCAATGCGTCCAATGTCCGATGTTTCTGCTGTCAGTTCTTCACCATCGCTCAATCCAATAACTTCGAATTCAGCATCTGATCCTAGTGATAAATTTGCTCCTGTTGAATCCCAAACTCTAATTGTTGGCATTGCAACATAACCCTCACCACGATTTCCAAGATTAACTGCTACAATTGATCCATTTGCACCAGTTTGAATTGTTGCTGTCCCGCCATATCCAGTTCCAACAAATTCAACCATATCGCTATTGCTATAGCCAGTGCCACCTTTCTTAACCAAAACAATACCAATCTGACCCGTATTGCGAACATTTTGGCGGAAGTCCATAAACAATCTAAAGCGAAGAATATTCGTTGAGTTGATGTTATTTTCAAATGCTCTGTCAAGATATACTGTCTTAACATTTGCAGATGTGCCTGGATTTGTTACGACATAATCAACGACATTGGCATAATGGTCAGTTTGACCAACATCTAGGAACAATCTACAACCAGTATAAAAACCGTTTGCCAAACTATAAGAAGAATTTGATGAACTCAAACGAATAGATGGATATGGCAATCCTGTGCGATTATATCCCGAGAACTGACCTGCAGGAATAGACATGAATCCTTCATCGATCGAATAGTCAGTATCAAAGACAGAAATGGTTTCGAATGTTGGTGGTTCTTCAAAGAACGACCCGCCATCTTCAAGAAAGACTGAGCGAATTGCACCAAGAGTGATTGAGTCATATGTAAATGCTCGACCAATTTGAGTTTGAGCATTTGCAAAAATCTTTACATTACTTGTTGCGTCTGGAGCAGTTCCAAGTGCGGTTCCAAGAGTTGCAACTTTAGTTGTGCCATTGTAGTCAGTAATAGTTGCTCTATTTGGAGATCCGCCGACGCCAGTTCCACCTACGATCTGAAGAACATATGAGTTATAGTAATCATCAGTTGAACTTGCCAAAAACGTAGCAGTGTTCAAGTTAACAGTTGTTGTACTGTTACCAGAACCTGTTGTTAAATTAATAACGCCAGGAACATTGTCAAAATCGTAACCATTGCTCGAGTTGATTGCAATATCTCGTTTGTACACAATTGCATCTGTGCAAAATGAAAAGTTGTTCGCGTTTGCTGGAATATCATCCCAAATACGATCAACAATAACATTTGCACCAATACCAGTATTTGAATTGATACGAATTAAAGAATTTGCAAATTCTCTAAAGTAATAACCTTTTCCAGTGACACTGACAGAATCAATTGTACCAGTAGAAACATTGTTTACAACTGCAATTGCTTTTTCTGCTTCTGGAGTGTCAGCCAATCCACCAGCAAATACAACTGGATCGCCAGATTTATACCGACGACCTGTCTGAACAATTCCCAATCTATTTCGGAATAATCTTAGATTAGAAATTAGAGAAATAATCTTTGATCTAAACGTCTGAGTGTCACCATTCTCATCAACGTAATCAATTAAAACATATTCACCAGCTTCGAATATACGAGTTACGTTTGAAACATATAACTCAATAATTTCTCTACCTGTTTCTTTATCAATTGATCGTATTGCTCTTTCAATAATAAAAGAAGTACGAGATTCTTCACCAACACCGCGACGACGTTCTAATAGATTAATATCAAATCCAGAATATTCGCTCGGAGTAACTTTGTATAATTTCTCAGAATTAAATGTCTGGGTTTCATATGTTTCCAAAGCAGTATTGTAAACATTTGCAAATGGAATTGAGACTGTTAAAAACAATCCTTGCGCATTTACATTTTGAACAAGACGCTTTTCTGTACCAATATGAATAAATGAATTTGATGTGATTCCAGCAGAAACAAGATTAAATCCGTTTGCTGTGACTGTATTCGCAGTAACTGCAAACACATTAACATTTCCACCCTCGACTAATGTGAGAGTGTCATTGAATGCTAGACGCAATGCTTGTGGAAGTTTCCATTTACCATCAGATGCACGAAGAACATCTTGTTTTGGAAAATAAATTTCAATTTCTTGATTATAAAGAACTCTAAAAAGAAACTTAAATGAGTCTGGAGTACCCTTTATAGAGTAAAATTCGCGTGATGCCTTAATGATTTTTTCAGGAGAAAGTTCAGTGCTATCTGGGAAATTTGGAATGAACTTGCCTTTGATATACTTAATCAAATCATCTCTTGTTGTATCAACATCCATGAAATCATAGAGTTTTTTACCAACATCAAGAGTTTTATTTGATTGTTCCATATATTCGTAATACTTCTTGAGAAGCGTTACGAATTTTGGGTGATCTGCGACTATAAAGTCAGGAAGCTGACTTTCTACAATTGTTGAAATGTAATTATTTGCAAACATTAATCAATAGTCTTTACGTTAACACTGATTGATGAGACATCTTCGTCATCAATTGTGATAATGCGGCTTCGTGCAGATTCAAAATTATTTGTATCTGGTTTGCCAACAATTCTTAAAATCTTTAGAGGATCTTCAATTGCAACTGGATCAAACTCTCTCAAAGTGATTGTTCCTAACTTATAATCAATTGTTCCAGCTTCTGGATTCAGAACTGTCTTTACGTTATTATCGTCAAAGAAGAAACTACGAAGAATGCCATAACGACCTTGAAGAACAGGATTAAAATTGCCAGTTCCATCAAATTCGTCTTGATAATACATTGTCACAGTTGCTGTGGTATAATTGACGCCAGGATTATCTACGACAATCTCAGTAATTCTACCATTCACAACAATCGGATATGCATTGGCACCGAATCCATCTCCAACAATTGATAGAGTTGGTGGAGAAAGATAAGAAGTTGGTGCAGCAACAATCTCAATTGCTTCAATGCCAGAAGATGTTCCAGGTGTTTCTTCTAAGAAACACTTACGAAGAGCGCCTTCTGAATCAAATTTTGTGAACGCTGGAGTTGAGTAAATTCGATATTTTGGATCTTCTCGAGATAAAGATGTGCCAAAATTTAGTGTATAATTTCTTGCAGCTCCAACTTGAGGGATTAGTCTCTTTTCAATCGTTGCAATCGCATCGGAATAGTTGATAGAGATATTGGAGTCGTCAATATATCGGAGCAGCTTTGATAGTTTAAATCGACTATTGAAATTGTCGAGGTCTGCATTCTTGTAAGCGACAATTGCATTTCGAACAGTCGCAGAAATCCCATCTTGCGAAAGATTTGTTTTCGTTGGATCGTAGAAAACTTCTGCGAAAATATTAAGATAGTTGTAATCAACATCAACAAATTCTGGAATTACAGTAACCACAGAAACTGGTTTAATGACTTCGTTGATAACAGTTAGTTTTTCTGATTCTGTGATTTCGTATCCATTGCTTGGTTTTGCAGCAATATAAACTTTACCATAAACTGGCGGAATATTTTCTTCACCGCCCCAAACATTCACTGCTTCGAAGTATGGATAGTTGCGATTGATCAATGCAATGATATCGTCTTTTGTGACGCCACGATTGTTAGATGCAAATGATTTTGTTGCAGCGTATCTAACACGCTCAAGTGCTTCTACTGAAGATCCACCAGCAGCAGCAACTTGAGGGTAAATAATCGCATTTGTAAATCCACCCACAGGCTGAACCAGTGTAAATGCATTTGCTTTATTGGCTACCGCACCATCTGTTTTAAGATAAGTGATGATCACAACGTTTCCGTTTGTGAGAGATTTACCAATCACACCATCACCGAAATAGATTTTATACTTGCCTCCACGCACTTCATCTAGAAAATACACAGCTGATGTGTTTGATGTTGAAGTGGCTTTTGGAGCAAAAATATATTTCTCAGAACGCAAACTTGTTAACGATTCTTGAACAATTACTTCTAAAGATGCGGTGTCAATTCCAGCGTCTGGAAGTTCGAATCCCTGTTCTGGATTGCTTGTGGAGTCATAGGTGAACGTATATGATAGAGGTTGACCTTGATAGATGTATAAATCGTCGAAACAAAAGCGATTGCAGGTTTGATCATAGGTTGCAACAGCCGTAGTACGATTCACGAACGTATAAGACGTTGAATCGATGGCTTCAGATTGCAATCTAGTATATTTTGGAAGAGTTAAAGTAGTTTGTGTGTTACCTTGTGGGCGAAGAATCTGTAGATTTATCTTTGCACGCGCAGAAGTAGCAGAAACAGGTGTGTAGCCAAGCATTTTAGCGTGAGAAACGACTGAATCGCGTAAAAGAGCAGTGTCGAGAAACATTTCGTTGGCGATCATGTTGTTGTAGAACGCCATATAGTGTGTATTGTACGCTAAAATGTCAAGAAGAACGTTGATTCCAGCAGCTTCGAAGTCAAAATCGCTAAATTCTTGTTGATCTCGAAGAAAATTCTTTAAATTTGTCTTAATATCGCTGAAATCGAGTTCAGAAATCGTTAATTTTTGGTCAACATTAGCCATTAGCGGACCTTCTCGAGGAATAGATTTATTGTTACTGGATTTTGTAGATTATTAATGTAAAATCTGAGCGTCACAGCATAACGATTTTCTTCTGGTTGAGCCTCTACTCTAATAGCATCAACAGAAACACGCGGTTCGAAGTTTTGTATAACCGATTGAATCTCGGATTGAAGCATATTTGCGGTGATAAACGAAATATCTTCGAATAATAAGTTGCGAATCCTAGATCCAAACGTTGGTTGAAATGGCTTCTCATACAAATTTGTCAATATCAAATTGCGAAGTGCACCGATTATTGCCGCATTTCCAGTTCTTTTTACAACATCTTTCGTAACTGGGTGTGCAGTGAAATTTAAATCTAAATCTTTATATGTGCGTACTTCTAGAGACATCTACAACCTATCAGTTTTTTATATTTAGCAAGGTTTAGCGCATGGATCTTCTGGAACATTGACATCTGGATCACGATCATCGATATCAACATTACTTTCTGTTCCAGTATCTGGACCGTTGAACTGACCTGGTAGACCAATTATAGTATCAGAGCCATTAAACGCATCAGTTGCGGCAATTGCAGTATTTGAATTAGCAACTGGTGAAGTCACTGAATCTTGGTTAAACTCACCGTCGAAGTCATCTAGAATATCGATAAAATTTCCTGTTGTGGCATCACATCCATCTTCTGGAGCATATGGCACAATAATAACATTCAGATAATCATCAGAAGATGTGTCACCCTTGTTTCGTTTCTTCTTACCGCAAGACAATGAGAAGAGTTTGCCTAATGCGTTAACGAAGTTCTTAACGTTTTTAATAATTTGTTTATCTCGCGCGATGACTGCTTCAAGATCATTTCTAACATTTAAGAATCTAGAAATAGCTCCATTAACTGCAGTTGTTACCTGCGCCTCGCTTAATCCGCGAAGTTTAGCATCGTTAAGTTCATACTTCATTCGCTTTAATGCATCTTTAGCATCTTGCAATAACTCTTTCTTAAAGAGTGCTTGCGCAGCATCGGTAGGATTTTCTGTTGCAACAGAGGTGTATTTTCCATTCGCAAGTCGGACTTTAGATGTGACGCCCTTCATGAAGTTAGGATCACCAGTCATTGTTTCAATCATCGTAAAGCCATTAATGATTTCGTCTGGATCGATATCTTCACTAAATCCTGACACTTCAATTTCATTATTAACTTTGTAGACTGCAAAATTCTTGGTTAATCTGAGAGTATCATCAACCTTTATGGTCGTATCTGTCAATTCTTCAACGAAGAATTCTCTAGTATCGTAAATAATCTTATCCCCAACTTGCAGTTGAGTTAGCCACGAAGTTCCGTTGCCAGTAATTGTATCATCCAAGCACTCTGAATTTGCAATAAACGCAGATTTAACATAAACTGTTTGGTTTGTTTTCGTTGTGGTAAATGCACTGTTTACGATAAATGATGTTTCTTTAAATAATTGCGCTCCAGTTACAGAATTATCGAAAGCAACATCCACTGTTAGATAATCTCCAGCGGAGTTAATTGATTCAATTCGTCTAATGACATTGTTTACAGTGATGAACATACTTGAATTGAGATTAATTGTTCCCGATACCGACAGTAAACAATTTAACAGATTCAGCGTTCCTGTACTTGCAGTTATTACCTTCACATTATTGGTAGAAACATCAACAGAAACTGTGCCAGAAGCATGGGCAGTAAATACCTTTTCTGTTACGATCTTAGTTTGTGAGTCAATGATAATTGTATCGCCATAATCAACTTTAGGATATGCCGTCGCGTATAAATTTGGCGTTACAACATTGCTAGATGCAATGCCTACAGAAGCACCAACAGAAACAACATTACCATATAAAGGAACCAATTCATAAGCCATAGTAGACTTTACGCCAGAGAGTGCGTCAGTATGGTCTCTAAAATTTTGCAAACTCGCTTGAAGTGATGAATTTTGCGCAATTGTTGCCAATCTACCGAGAGTAAATGGACCAATTTGATAGTTATCAGCAAAGTTTTGCGCAGCTCCAAGAGATGTTTCTAGTGCATCAAATGTTGCTTGAATACTACCAACTCCATTACCTGCGAGGTATGGAAATGTTGATTTTAATCCTGCATAATCATTACCAATATAGCCATCAATTTCATTATTAAGAGATTCAAATGGTGATGCTAGTGCTTTGTCTAGAGGATCAAGGACAGTGTTCTTAAATTCTTTAAATGCATCAACAAGTGGATTTCTAAAATATTGTTTGAAAAAATTGGAAACAATGTCGGCTCTCGAATCAAACCATTTCTTCATGTCAATAAGAAATTTACCAAATTTAGTTGATGCGAAATTCAATCCACCATTTTTGACAAATGGAATGGGAACGCAGGAAAACATCAAGGCTAATGTCTGCAGTAATGGTAATCCTCCGATGAGGCAGAGGATGATTTTGATAATTTTACTTAAACTTATGAAAGCGGCATACCTCTAATCAATTTGTCTATGGTGTCATTACCATAAACTTTTCTATAGTGTTCTTCAGTATCTTTTGCTTTTTGCATTGCACCAAGATATGTTTTATGGGCTTCTATTCTTTCTTGCATATTATTTCTGATCAAAAAGATTTTATCTTCTTCAGAAAGAGGTATCAATTTTACCATTTTATCTTCAAGCATTTGAAGAGTGTGTAATGCATTAGTTTCCATACACATATTTATTAGAATCCATTAAGCCTAATTTGAACCTTTTCGGTTGTTGTAGTGGTAGTATTAGGAGTTGCATTACTCAATGGTGAAGCGATATTTGCAGCTGCTCCTCTATCCGCGCTAGAATCTCTGGGTGGAACTACTGAACTAAAAGTTCTAATATTTGGTGGCAATTTAGGCTGTTCTCCCCTGAGAATTGCTTGGATAATATTATTTGCAATATCGGTGTAGGATTCTGTTGGAAAACTAATTGAAACATTAGGTCTTCCATTTTCAAATGTGACTATAGAATTAGCCCCAGTCGTTATTGGTAAATATTGAGAATTGTCCTCACCTTGCAAAATACGAAAAGTAGTTTGTTGTTCAGTTTCTTGTTGCGCCTTTGGTGAGAATGCATCTCCTGGAGCAAATGGTGCAACAGAAGGCACATAAGGCGCTATTTCATCGCCAAGATTATACACACCATTCGCCGCAAAGTTCTCGCCAGATAATTCTGCCTTTACTCGTTGCTGACGGCGTAAAATTTCTATTCCTGATCCCATTTAAATCCCACTAATCGATTGAGATGCTGCAAATGCATCAGCTGCAGCTTGACCTGCACTTGTAGCATCAGCAAATGAAATTGGTTGTCCAAGTCCTGGTAATGGTATTTCTGGATTTGGCGGAATTTCTGGGACTGGATTAGGAATACAAGAATTAATACTTTCTATTCCTTGTCGGTTATTAAATCCGTTAGTATTAATGAATGGTGCATCAATAGAAATTGCAGTTACGCCTTTAGCAGAAACAACGCCACCAGACACCTTTAAAGCCATGCTGCCACTAACATCTGTCTTCAGACCAGAAACTGACGCCATTAAACCTGACATGCCAACTGATAATCCAGTAATACTGACTGATTGCCCACCTGCTATTGATATACCCTGCGGCGCAGAAATAACAGTACCAGATCCTGAAACAATTTCGATAGATTTCGCAGAAATACGAAGTTTTCCTCCAACCTGGAGATAAAAGTCTCCATCAATCGTTTCATATTTATTTCCATTAACATAGGTTCGTTGATCGCCCATCGTAATATCTTGACGACTAGACATTGATTTTAATTTAACTGAACCTGTGTTCGCAAATTCTAAAGTGGTGCCAGTTCTGTGAGATAATTGTACTCTTTCATATCCATAAGTGTCATCAAGTTCAAAAGCATGTCCAGACTCAGTTTCAGTGGCATGGTTGTATGGAAACTTGGCTGCATAGGTTGGATAGGCTTCATCCCATGATCCAACGATAGTAGGGATATTAACAACTCTTGTTTTTCTCTGTATGTCTATCGTCGTATTAGCAATAGATTCATTTGTCACACCATCAAATTTACCATCCTTTTCACCACGAACTGGTCTTGAGAGTCGTGATGTTGTTGGTTCATTTAAATATTTTGGATATCTTGATGGATCTTCGTCTTCAATTCGAATACCTTTTGTGTCTTTACCAAGTTTGGTTGTTCCAGTATTCAATTTACGAGGCATAGCAGCATTGCGTTTCGAAGCAACGCTCATTGGATCAGTAAATCCAAGATCTCTATCTAAAAGTTCTTCAGGAATACCTGGAACAGTTCCAAGAATAATTGGATATTGACCTTCTTTCCCATCAGCAAAAAATCCAAATACCATTGTTCCTTCAGTTGGTGGCTGAACAGCCTTCACACCATATGGAACGACAGGATGCGCCCATGGAAGTTCAGAAATTGGAATTTGGTTAACATCATTAGTATGCCAACCAAAACAACGGATCTGGCAACGACCAAGTTCAAGTGGATCTATTCGATTTTCCACAATACCAAACCACCAAACAAAATTACCTAATCCTAAAAAATTTTGATTCATTAGAAACTTCTCGCTTTTCTAAATTCTTCTCTATCTGTTGCCAAATCAAATGGCGCAGCAATAGAATTCTTACATAATGTTAGTACTGTTTGAAGACCGTCAGAAGGAGTAATTGTGTGTCGTACACCCGTAATTAGATATTTGCCTGAATGATATGGGTCAATGTTTCTTTCACTTTCATTATTTGGAATAAATGCTGGCATATCAAACTCAACAAGATATCCTGCGGAGTAAAATGGATTGCCTGGAACAATACAATTGAGTTCTGTGCTGCGAAGAAGATTGATTTGAATTCTTCGTTGCATTAATGTTTTCTCGATACCAGTTTCTACAATCTTAAATCCCTTTGAAATGAAATATGGATTATTTGTCTGACCTTTATTAGTTAGCCAATAATCTATTTGAGTGTCATATTCTTCATAAATGGTTTTTTCATTTCTATTCTTTGCATTATTTAATGGAAAGAATCCGTCCATCATAATTTTTCTATTAGATGCATTTACTAAAGAATAATCATTTCTTACATATTTTTGCGTAATCAAATCGAGTGTGAATAAGCGTCCAGTGTATGCAGAATTTTTTGTGTTCGATAGAACATCAAAACTCGAGTTAAATCGAAAATCATTAACATCATTTGCATTTAAAGATGCTGCGGTTAATTGATCTTGAGTTAGTTTGGCAGTGTTAAAATTTATCTTTGCGATGACTTCTCTCTTGAAGAGACCTTCTAAAGATATGAAATTAAATCCATCTCTGTTCTCAAAGAACACAAACGTTGAACTGCTTTCGTTATAAGATTGAGATGCAAGATATTCTAATGCTTCTAATGGTTTATACCGAGTGAGCATAAAGTCGGTTGAGCCAAACGAATTTTCAAAATTCTCCAAACTTAATTTCTTTTTATTAACTTTAAGATCATTCACACAAATGTTAGCAGCGTGATCTCGAGCATTTTTTCCACGTAATTTTCTAGACAATGTTAATTGATTCGAGAAAACCAATTCTTCTGAACAAAAGTGTAGTACATACGATTGAGCCTGTGATCGACCCGCTGGTTTTCGTTCTGTTGCTTTATAAATTCGAAAAGTTCTTTTGTATCGTTGATTAGATGCGCTTTCTCCTGGACGACTAAACGAGATATAAAGATACTCATTACCGTGCAGTCCCATACTTGAAAACAAATCAACGCCATCGATTAATTGAATCGATCCGCTCACAACAGGCATAAACACATCTTCGTAGATATTGATCACATTGAACAAACTTGTAATATCTTTTATCTCACCAAGAGAATTGATAATACTCAGTTCATGAATTAAAACATCTTTAGTGGATGTATTATTATTAATATCAGCCATTCAATACTGTTCCGAGTTCATTAATTAATGGTTGGATATACGATTGTTTGAGCAATTTAATTTGACGTTTGTTATCATTCACTTCAGTCTCATAATTATAAACATAAACAGCTTTATACGATGACTTAATTGTTAACGTCGAAGTCACTGCTGTATTTGGATCTGCATTATTTGATCTAAATGTGTATATCTCAGTTGTTGGAGTATTTACATTATTTAAAATTAATGTATTTGAAGTATAATCATATTGATTTAGTGTTACGATATGATTTTCAGTTGTAGTCTTCGTTAGACCATTCACTTCTGAATATGTTTTTTCTTGCTCTAATTCATAATGATGGATTTCAGAATATGCATTTGCGATAGTTGAATACCCATATTGCTTGATGATTTTTCTTTCCAACGCATCTGTCGTTAGAGGAAAATCAAAATGCGGATCGATCAAATCATTAACCATACAGATGACCCAATGATAAGAAGCATCGCCATACTGTTGGTATGCTACAATTTCAGGCGTATCACCCTCTTGCAATTGATACTTATAAAACGCCACTGTATTGTTTAGAACATTACTGCGAATTTTAAATCGCGAGAAGATATTTGCAATGACAGTTGGGCTATCATTCTTAAAATCAAACGAATATAAAGTTTTTGGAAACTCTCTAAAAAACATCAGAAGCCTCCAGCAACAGCTGCTCTGTCGATAATAACTGTTTCTTGGAATGTTAGTTGAAGTCGCGTTTCAACTGGTGCACCATCTTTAAATGTTGCAAACCCGTTTGGGGAATAATCAACATTGATTCCAGATAAAACACACTTTTTAGTCTTAAATAAGAAATCGTTCATATTATTTCGACCATCATAAAATTCGATTTCAAATTGGGCAGGAGGAATGAAGTATCGACCTGTTGAATTATCTGGAATAGTTGGAGATGCGAAATATTTTAAATTGAATATAATAGCTCGTATCAACTCAGCTTCTACTGCATTTCTTGGGATCATTCTGAAGTCGAAGGTGAATTTACGAAGAACTGGAGATGTATAAAGCATTTCTAGTTGCGGATTAATAACTCGACCCGTTGTGGCAAAAACTCCCAACTTTGTTAAATCTTCATTGCCAGCAATTCTACTTAAAATGCTTCCTGCAGCTTCTGCAATAAATGCATTAGTTTGATCAACAGAACCACCCTTTGAGGCTAGTGCCTGCGCGCCGAAACCAACTGCGCCGAGAGTAGCTGTTAACGATAAAGCCTCATATTCATTGTCGTAACTGGTGTTGATTCCATCTGGCATAAACAGAGCAATTCCTAGTTGAAGTTGCTCAATGTTACGCTTTAGTGCAAAATTCTTTACAAGTTCTTTTGATCTAGAAATGATATTAACATCACTGCCAAATAATGCCTGTCCAGCCGAAATAATCGTATTTTGACCTGGTCCAGTTGTTGCCGCCAATCCAACAAGACCACCAACGACTCCACCAGCTGCTGCGCCTGCAGCAGTTGCAGCTAGTTCTTCTCCTGCAGGAATTGCAGCAAGTACGGCGTCTGCAGCAGCTCCTACGCTTTGAGCGCCAGTTCGGATTGATTGCGTTGTTGCATCACTTACTTGAACTGATCCAGTCACCGTTTCGAATATTTTAAAGAGAATATATGGCGAACCATCAGCTTCTAAACTTTGAGGGAATTTTAATATCCCTAACTCCGATTTGCTAAAACTTGAACCTGCGCGTGTTGTGGTTACTGTAACTTGTTCAAGTTCTTCTGCTGCAACCTCATTAATAGCAGAAATACCACCAGCTGAAGATCCCCTAGTTGAAGATGCACGTGCTCCTATCGCTGATAGTGCTTTTGCTCTTGCTTCATTCAATGTTGCAGCCTGAGTTGGTGCATTAGCAATTGCTGTGTCAAATTGCCGATTAATTTCTGCTGCTGTCAGTGTTGACATTAAATGTTCCTATAAATACTTGATGGCTTACAGCGGTAAATTCAGTCCGAAAAATACCAATAAATATTTAGGTGATCCCACGAGCGTCTGGTATAGAAGTCTCTGGGAACGCCGAGTCATGGTGCGCCTTGATGACGACCCAAATGTTATTGAGTGGTCAAATGAAGAGATTATTATACCGTATTTATCCCCGATAGATGGAAGGTGGCATCGTTACTTCCCAGACTTCTTCGTTCGAGTTAAAAATCGACATGGCGTGCAAGAAGCAATGATTTTAGAGGTGAAGCCGCTGAAACAGGCAGTTCCACCGCAAGTAAAGAAGAGAATCACACGCCAGTATATCCAAGAAGTTGCAACTTATGGAATAAACGAGGCTAAATGGAAAGCGGCTACTGAATATTGTAAAGACCGAAATTGGTCGTTTAAAGTTATCACTGAAAAGGATCTAGGAATCTAATGCCATCGCTATTCGACAAATTAAATAAAGAAATGAACGCTGCGGGTGTTCGACCAAGAACAGAGGCGGCAAAAGCGTGGCTTGGAGGTAAAATCTCCAAGATGAGGATTCCGACAAATAGATCGAACATCTTGAATGATGCTACTCGAATTTCGGCTCGAGCATTCATTGGCAAGATGTACATGTTTCATTATGATCCAAAATACAAAGATACTCTGCCTGTGTGGGATAAGTTTCCGCTAACAATACCAATTGAAATCTACGACGATGGGTTTCTTGGATTGAATCTGCATTATCTTGATCCATACAGCCGCCTTGTTCTCATTGATCGACTACACGACTTCATAAACAACGATAAATATGACGACACGACCGTTTTCCGTTTGTCCTATGATCTACTCTCGAAATCTAGAAGATATAAACTAATCGAGGGCTGTGTAAAACGATATTTGTCAGATCATATCATGTCGTCTCTCATATACATCGAACCAGATAATTGGGAAACTGCGATATTTCTTCCAACAGCAAAGATGGTGTATAATCGTTAATGGCTACAGAAATTGAAAATCCAGAAATAGAAGAAGTTGTTGTCAGCGCAGCTACTCCGACATATCGGATCTATGATCCAAGCAAAATGCTTAATCAGAACTTGCTCAAAAGTTCTAAATTCGCAATTAGAATTCCAAGTTTACCAGAAGTTACTGATCTCAGCGGTGAGTTAGATATTTCTAGTCAAGAATTTACATTTCTTTGCGATTCAATTGAATTTCCAGGGCAGACGCTCACAACAACAGAACACCGTATTCCTGGTCGATTTAAGATGAAGAATGCATATCAACGTGATATGAACGAAGTCACATTGACATTCTATCACAATACCAGATTACCAATTTATAAAATTTTCTCAGATTGGATTAGGAATATCTCACCAACAAGCACAAACAATGAGTATTTCGACAATTATGTTTGCAGTGAAATTCAACTTTTTCAATTTGAAGACACAGTAGGAGACAGAGGACTGTTTTCCACATTTGAGGAATTTACAAATTTGACTGCAGCGGGAATAGCAGGTAGGGCTACATCCAAATCCTTTACAGTAAAACTATTTAATGCATACCCATTAAATTTCGCATCGATGCCTTCAAATTGGGCTGATGATGGATTCCAAAAAATGACAGTAACATTCTTTTATGAGTCTTATGAGGTATTCTTGTCTGATGCAACAGTCAGATTTAGCGATATTCTTCGCAACGTTCAATAACTTTTTTCGCAGATCCAAGTACAGGAATAGTAAACGCATAATGAGGTTTTGATATGCCATTGCCAAAAATAGATTTACCAATCTTTGAATTGAAGATATTATCTTATCCACTACCAGTAAAATTTCGACCTTTCTTGGTGAAAGAAGAAAAGTTATTATTGATGGCTCTTCAGAGCAGCGATGAAGAATCAATTTATAAGACGATTAAACAAGTCATCAATAACTGTTTAGTTGATGATGTTGATATTGATAAACTCCCAATTTTTGATATTGAGTATTTGTTCTTGAATATTCGAGCAAGATCAATTGGAGAAAAGGTTGAAACAGCCTTTATTTGCCGTAATGTGGTTGGTAAAGAACCAGATGAAAATGGAGTAGAGGTTGATGTCGAATGTAAAAACGTGATGCAAGTTGGTATTAATGTTCTTGACATTAAGCCACCTAATGATGATGTGCCAACAAAAGTATATGTTACGGATAAAATTGGATTGCAATTGAAGTTTCCGACTCTTCGATCGTTTAAGAGCGTTGATTTTATGCTTCAAAATCCAAGTAACAATGCAGTGTTTGATATGATTTATGATTGCACTGAATATGTGTTCGATGAAAATGGGATGTACTATGTTAATGAATCGCCAAAAGAAGAATTTGTTCTGTTTTTGGAATCACTGACTCAAGAACAATTTGATAGAATTACAGCATTTTTTGAAAAATTGCCAAAGATTGAATATGATATTGACACAAAATGTAGTAAGTGTGAGTTCGAACACAAGTTGCATTTGGAGGGACTCAACGATTTTTTTATCTAACCTTTCGTGATGCTAATTTGAAGAGTTACTATAACAATATGTTTACGCTAACTCACCAATACAAATATACTTTGACTGAACTTGAAAATATGATACCATGGGAACGCGATATGTATATCTCAATGGTAAATTCTTGGGTTAGAGAAGAAACGGAGAAAGTTAAACAAAGGAATGTTGAATCTCAAAACGATTTAAAGAACATGTTTAAAAATATTAAACGCAATAAGAGAAGATAATGTCATTAGCAAGCATAGCAACTAATCTTTACACAATACAATCACGAAAGAATGTTCCATTAAAAACGGCATTCTCAATGATGGTTCGAGAAGATATGGCTATGCGATTCTCTGTTTACAATTTGGTAAGGATAATTACAAAATCTGAATTTCTGGCAACGGTTGCGCAAACTGCATATGGAAAACGAACTCCAATGCAAAAAGCACAAGACGAAGAAGATCGTAAGAGAGAAATAAATGATCAGAAGTTTAAGGTTTACACACAGGTTACATTCGCGCGAATCAATAACAGATTGAACCTTTTGACATCAATTGCAGAGCGTAACAGTCAATTGATTATGAATTTATATTCTGAACTTGGATATTTTCGTGGACAAAGAAAAATGTCCTTCAACTCTAGTGCTGGGTTTGCTACAAGAGTGATGTTACCATCGAAAACAGTTAAAACTAAAATCGAAGAAATTGAAAAACAATTATATGAACTCAGCAATGTAAAGAAAACTCGTGTACGACCACGCGGTGCTGCGGCAAAAAAGAAAACTGGTGCTGGTGCGCAAACAAACCAAGATAGTGGAAGTATCGCGAATTTTATTCTTGCAAATCCTGGATTAGCGATGGCAATCGCTTCTCCTGCGCTCGGTATAGGAACAGCTGCACTTGCAGGATATGCTGCATATAACCTCCCGACGACACTCGGAAGAGCTGTTGATAGATCCAAAGGAAACACCCCAACATATTATAATGACAAGGGCGAGGTAATTACTGATCCACAAGCAATACAAAATGCAGAGTCATTAGCGCAAACAACTGATCCACTTTTAGTGTCTGGTGGCGCAGCTGCTATGACAGCAATCGGAATAAAGGCTGGGTCGATGATATCTTCAACTGCTGGAAAAATTAAACAAGGAGCTATATCAAGAGATATAAACAACAGAATAGCACAACGAACTGGTCAGACACCATTAGATGCTGCCAACTCACGAAGATTATACAGAGCTTATCAACAGAACAAAGATTTAAATGCACCTGGATTGCAACAAACAGCTGCAGAAAGAGACAAAGCTGTAAAAGCCAGAGCAGAAAGAGTATACAATCGCGAGGTGGTTAGTGAGTGGTCAAAACTACTCCCAATATTAAGAGGATTGACTAAAGTTGTTGCAGTTGGAAAAGTGGCAGACATAACATACACGCTATCAACTATGAGTACATTTGTTGCTGAAAGAACAAGTGGTAAAATAAAAGATCCAGAATTTAAAGAGAAGATGATATCTGGTTATTCAAAGTTGATATCATCGGTTGGTATTGCACCGATTGCAGCAGGACTTGGCGCACTCGCAGGCACATCAATGTTTCCAGGTTTAGGTACACTTGCTGGAGGAATTGTTGGTGGCATTGGTGGCACACTTGTCGAGCTTTATCTCGAGAACATTGCGGATAACGATAACCTTATAAATCAAGGTATTAACAGCACTGCAACTGCTTTATTTAAATTATTGCACGAAAATGCATCAGTTTCTCAGTATATGCCAACCGCAATGACGATAAAACAAGAAGACACTAACGTTAGATCAAATCTGGGTGGTGCGGTTGGTGATCTAAGTTATTATACGGGTGGTAGAGGACAATCTGGTGCGGCTAGAGGTGGAATAGAAGCCATTTTAGCAACAATAAGAACTAAAGAATCTGGTAATAATTATCAAGCAGATGTGATGAAAAATGCCGATGCGCAAGCGCGAGCTAAAGCATTGGGGTATGGTAAGGCTAGTGCTTCTGGTGCATATCAGTTTGTGGATAGTTCTTGGCAGGGGTTGACAAAAAAGTATGGTATTGGAACGCAATACAAAAGAGCAGTCGATGCTCCACCAGATGTTCAAGATCGTGTTGCAGCTGCGTATGTGAATGAGATTTTAGTTGCTACAGGCGGCGATGTTTCTAAAGTTCCAGTTGCATGGTACACTGGTAATATTGAAGGTAAGATAGATGCTCGAGCACTAGCAATGAACCCTGGACTATCAGTCGCAAAATATCAAGAATCTTGGCTTTCTCAATATGCAAAAATGGGTAATAGCACTGCAGGTGACATAAGACGAAATGTCGCTACTGCCGATACTGTGAGAACATCACCACCACCACTCACTGTTTCTACTACAAATGCACCAGTTGCTACTATGCCTTCTGCTGAAGATAAACCAAAAGTAGAACAAAATGTTGAAGCAGCAATTGAGGCTAAAGTCGCTTTGGGGCAAGTTAATATAGTACAAAATCAAATGGTTGCTGCAGTTGGCACATTGAATCAGAAAATTGTTGATGTGACAAAAAAGACTACAACAGAATTCCCATTCACATCGAATCCAGAAGCATCAATCAGTTCTTACAGAGCATAAAAAAGGGGGACACGAAGTCCCCCCGAAAACACCTACCGTTTTCTAATCGTAATTACTCAGCAGCAAGTTTCTCGAAGAATGCCATATCGTCATCTTCGACGCTGACATTCTCAGCAGTGACCTTCTTGGCAGGAGCAGAGCGAATGACAGGAGCGGCTGCTTCCTCATCATCAACTCGCTTTGCAGATGCACCAGCAACGCCACCAGCACCAAGAACCTTATCCAACTTCGCCTTGAGTTCATCATAGGACTTGAAGTTATCAGCCTTCAAGAAATCCTTGAGCGAATGTGCTGACTTCCAAACCTGCTCAATCTTCGTATCATCACCATTCAACAATGCAGCAGGAGCCTCAAACTCCGACTTGTCATAGTTGCGATAGCCTTCGACGTTACGAATCTTGACCTTGAAGTTTGCACCCTTCCAAAAATCGAAAGGATTCATTGGAGTTTCATCAGCAAACTGCGGCTCAAGTTGCTCCTTGATCTTATCGAAAATCTTCTTTCCGAACTTGAACAAGAACACCTTGCCCTCATTTTGCGGACGCTTGGCGTCAGAGATCACAAGAACGTTTGCGATATAGGTCAACTTGCGCTTCTGCTTACGAGCAATTTCCTTGTTGGCTTCAACGCCAGAATTCCAAAGAACTGTGTTGTACTCAGAAACGGGGTCAGTTTTGCCAAGAGTTGTGAGAGAATTCTCAATGTACCAACCACCTGGACCTTGGAATCCGTGCGACCAGATTTGAACCCAAGGAAGACCATCTTCACCGTCGACTGCTGGTGTATCGAGGAATCGGATAACTGCATATCCGTTGCCAGCGGCGTCAACTTCTGGTTGCCAAAAACGCTCATCAACGTTCTTGCCACCACCGTTACCAGCAGAAGATTGTTCAACTGCTTTTTTCAACTTATCAAGAGAAGAACTCTTGTTCTTAAGATTTGATAGACTCATTTGTATTCTCCGTATAGCGTAGTATAATTGTATATCGACTTGTCCACTTTCTTCATCACCATATCATTATATATCATTTCAGTCTGCAAGTAAAGTTTCTTTTGTTAGAAGTTTATACTTGTCGACGTTCACTGCAAGAAAGGCTCCATATTTGCGAATCTTTCTTGACACTTTGGGGTAGATGATATCATCTGAAATCTTCTTGTCCCAAATTCGAATAAAGTCGAAGATGTTATTGAGGATAACCATCGTTTCAATCGTAACATCTTTTTGGAGAAATGTGACTAGCAGTTTTGGAAACTGCCCATCTTCGACTTTAAATAAATCATTGAATGTTTCTTTCGTCGCAATCTTTTGTAGATCCTCGACATAAATCTTGCTCATCGAATCCGTGGTTCGTTTCCAATCCCGATAAGTTTCTTCAGCCTCGTCTTCAAGCAATGACTTGGTCCAATTATCGTCACTGTGTACAAAATTAGCAACCAGAAATGGAACCATCTCATCGTCGCGATACTTGCGCGCAAGACGGTGGAATAGAAATTTGTCACGACGCTTTTGAAATGCATCTATTGATACTCGAGTCTTGCCATCATAATGGAAGAAGTTATAATTCTCTGAGGTGAAGTGTAACTTGATGGCTTGATAAGTGCAATACAAATCGTAACCGTTCAAACTTTTCCTCGCTTAAACTGTTCTAGTAGAGCGCGCATCTTTGCTTGCGTCTCATCATCAATCTCGGTCACATCTTCTGCTTTATTCTTTTCTGCTTCGTTCACTGCCGTCACCAAGTCACTTGCGCTTTGCATTCCTGTAAAGAATGCAGGAAGCAATAACCACCAAAGAGATGATTTTGTCGCATAAATCATGATGCCAGTGAATGTCCACACAAACACATTCCAGATTAGAATCTGCCAAGTCATATCGGCAATTTCCCAATCTTTGGTAGATATCTCAAATCCATTGCTTCGCAATGAATGATGCTTTTCAAAGATTCATTGATAAGAGTTGCAGCAACTTCGATCTCAAGATTATTTCTTTCGCAGTAAGTTGTGATTGCATCCATATGATCAATTCTTTCTTTTACTGCCATTTCCATAATCATAATAGAGAAGTTATTTTTTTCTTCGCGAGTTGCCATATTAGATCTCATATTCACTCAAGGAATTGTTCAACTGCTGAGTCACACGAACAAACGTTGTGCGCTTACTCAACTCTTTCAATTCACTTGCCCCCACATAAGTACATGCCGAACGTAATCCACCCAAAATATCTTGCATAGTTCGTTTCACCTCTCCACGATATGGAATCTCTACAGTCTTGCCTTCAGATGCTCTGTAATTGGCAACACCACCATTATGCAGATCCATTGCAGTGTCAGAACTCATTCCGTAAAATTTGTTATCACCAAAAGACGAAGCACCACCTTCTTTGTGACCTGCCAGCATCCCACCAAGCATCACAAAGTCGGCACCCGCAGCAAATGCTTTCACAACGTCTCCAGGAACGGCACACCCTCCGTCCGCTATAATATGACCCCTGAGACCATGAGCAGCATCCGCACACTCAATAACTGCACTCAACTGCGGGTAGCCGACGCCTGTCTTTTTGCGAGTAGTGCAAACAGAACCAGGACCAATACCAACTTTCACGATGTCAACACCGCCGAGAATTAATTCCTCAGTCATCTCTGGTGTGACAACATTACCTGCCATGAGTACCACATATGGATAACGATCGCGGAAATGGCGAACGAAATTTACAAAGGCTTGTGTGTAACCATTAGCAACATCAATACAAACATACATGTATTGATTTCGAACTGCTTTATACACTTCATCGAATTTCTTTAAATCTTCGCTGGAAGTGCCTAGAGAATAGATGCTACTGTCTAATCTCCGCGCAAAGTGACTGGTTAGTTCAGGTTCGCTATAATGTTTAGTCAAAGCAACCATACACTTATGTTTTTCAAACTCTAAATCCATCTCAAAGGTGCCAACACTATCCATGTTGGCAGCAATAATCGGAATACCCTTCCAACTATTGCCACTTCTAAAAGTAAATGTTCTTTCTAAATTTACTTCGCTTCTTGAAGAAAGGTTAGAACGCTTCGGGATAATGAGGACATCTTTATAGTCCAGTTTCACATCTTCAATAATTCTCATAAAGCCTCAATGATAAAAAATATGCTGACCAATTTTCTTGATCGTCCTTTTGTTTTCAGCCCAATTAGGATTTACATATACAGCATGAAAATGTTTTGCAGATCCAATTATACCGTATTCGTGTTTAGAAATCAATATGTTTTCAGCAATTTTAACTGAATCACGCCAAGCATCAGTATTCTTACGAACTTTTGTTTTGCCTTCACAGACCCAAGAGAATTGACAAATGCCTTTGGACTTTTGGTGAACAACGCCGCAAACTGTTCTTGGATATTGCTTGCTCTTGACGCGATTCATGGTCACTTCGGCAACAGCAATCTTACCAGCACGAGGCTCACCACCTGCTTCGAAATAGATGTTGCGAGCCAAGCACTCGACTTCTCTCATTACTGATTGTTTCTTTTCATAAGAGAGATTTAGAAACTCAACTTTATGATTTAGAGTTTCAAGTTCTGATTGTAAGATAATATTAGCGGTTTGCTGGGCTTCTAATTTATTCTGCACTATGCTCACCATACTGAATGGCACATAAAGAACAAAGAATATTAAAGCAAAAAGCCCACCCCACATACAGAACAAACTGTGATTACGATCAAAATATTTTTCTATGCGTGTTAACACATCGACTGCATTCATGTTAGTTTCCTCCATTATTGCAGCGAACCAACGTTCTTTTCATAATATAATAAGTCTATTATTTAGGATTCTTGCGCAATTGCCACATTGCGATTATGAAATCAACTCGGTGCGCAGTTGTATGATTTGCCAAAACCCTTTCTCGACCATTTTTTGCAATATGTTCTCGCTCCTCGTCATTCTTACAATAGTAAAGCAGTTTTTCAATACAGTCTTCTTCATTATTATAATATACAATATCACGATTTTCAACAAATAATTCATTTATTCTTGTTTGTGGTCCCAAACGATCTGTCAGTACCATTCTACCCGCAGCCATTCCTTCAAAAATTCTGCGAGTGATTTCTTTATGTTTGCTTTGCTGTAATACAATTCGACCAGAGTTCAAGAATTCATTATGTTCCTTTCCAACCCATCCATTTTTATTGATAACATAAAGAGGCAAATTTTTTGCCATGCTATCAATGATTGGAGCATATCGATTCATTCCCCTTGAGCAGACACCCATATACTTTGGTTTCTTTTTGAGGGGCTTGTATATTTGAGTGTCTGCAAAATGGGGAGACCAAAAAGCATTAAATCCATCGCCTCGATATCTGCCTGCACATGATGCATCTGGACTCAACACTAAATCGAAGTATGGTGCTTTGACAGCATTCTCATAAAATTGTTGAGGGTCGTCGCCAGATTCCATCACACAATATGCGCCAGTTGGTCGTAATTGCGATAAGATTGGTGACGTGTGTCGACCCCAATCCATGTGCATAATTATATCTGGATTTGTTTTGAACAACTGACTGAGATTCGAATCAGTGTAGTTCTGATCTTTATCAATCAAAGAGTAGATTGATGTTTTCCATCCACGACGTTTAAACTCATCTACGATGGAGAGTGGCGTTGACCACTTATCAGATTTGTTATGTGCAAATAAAAATGATATTGTATTCATAATTTAAAAGAGGGTGGCGAGTTTCCCCGCCACCCAAACCTTTCTGTTACCGAGCGGTCAACTCTTTGTGCTCAATGTGCTTATTAGGCAGCGAGAGCCATAGGTGTAAATGAATCATCGTTTGCATTTACTGTTTTTGCGCTGATTAAGTCAGTCGCCTCACTGGTTGCTGTCAGGTTATTACTTGCCCTGTCGAAGCCAAATTCATCCCCATAAGATAGCCACCACGTACATTGATGCAGAGGTGATGGGCATTTGGTGGAGATGTCGGGGGTCGAACCCGAGTCCAGAACACTTTTAATTGTCAGTTTACAACCATTAATAATATTTATTCATTTAGAACTTTTGCGACTGAGTTAATGACTGCAGCAATGCGACCGATATCGCGAAGTCGCTCAACAGTCATTCCTTCTTTCTTTAAAGTATCATAATGGGCTTTGACGCAGAAGTGACATTTGCCAACAATCGATGCAGCGAGAGAATATGACTCAAAATTAATTTTTGAAACGCCACCATGATTTACAATCCCATTCATGCGGAGTCCTGCAGGAAGTCCCTTCAGTGCAGGATCATCCGCCATTTCAACATAAGGATACCAAACATTATTTTGAGCCATGATAGTTGCTGCTATCAATGCTGCATTACACTCAGCATCATCTTCCATTGCTAGTTCGATAACGGACAGCAACTTCCCGTTGCCTGTAGCCATCGCAGCAGCAACTGCACATCCGTGTGCAATCACAGGATGAAGAGAACTGCGCAAAAGAACTGCATCAAGGTTCAACTTCACATCTTTCGCATACTCTGGTAGAGCATCTTTGATTGTATCAACCCAAATCATTCTTCATCCTCTTTACTTATTTCTTCGAATAAATCTTTTTCTGCTCGACAATCTGGACATTCGAAGTCATCTGGAAGATCTTCCCATTTCCCATATCTGCCGTCATACTTCCAACCACAAATTATACAAATATGTTCGACTTCTTGTGCCATATATTATCCGTTCTTTGGTACTTCCGCGCAGCGTGAGAACAAATAGGCTTTTGATGTACGCATTTCTGAATTATTCAAGAAGCCATCTGAGTTCTTGTCTGCTCTTTCAAACAATGCGCTTGACACGGTGCAATAACGATTTACATCTTCAAAAGAAACTTTGCCATCCTTGTCAAAGTCATACTGCGTCACACGGTCTTGAGCCATTGCTGGCGCAGATAACATAATCAATCCAATGATTAATTTCTTCATTTAAGTTTTCCTTTATTTTGAGAGAGTTGCTTCACCAACCTGACGATTGCACTGGCAAAGTTCGCCCGTCTGCAAAGCATCGAGGATACGAAGTGTTTCCTCTGGATTGCGTCCGACGTTTAGATTATTCACAGTCACATGCTGAATTTGATTATTTGGATCAACGATAAACGTTGCGCGAAGCGCAGCACCTGCTGGCTTATAGAATACACCGAGTTGCTGAACGAGGCTTTGTGTGTCTTCATCCCATACATCTTCAAGATCGCGTGCTGTATCAGCAAAGAACCAGCAAGTTGTTTTCTTGAGATCTTCGTGAGAATTCTTCCATGCCAACTTACAGAATTCGTTATCTGTTGAACCAATCAAAAGAACTGCATCGCGATCAGCAAAGTCTTTGTTCAACTTGTCATAAGCAACGATTTCCGTTGGGCAGACGAATGTGAAGTCCTTTGGATAGAACACGATAACCTTCCACTTACCTTCAAAAGAAAGATCTGTAATTGTTTCAAATGCGTTATCTGGAGTCAATGCTTCTGGCTTGACTCCAGTTACTGCGAAATTCTTTACTTTATCTCCAACTGTCTTCATTTTCAAACTCCTGTATAACCAAAACCTATACGAAACCTATACACAAGGGTATATATGCAAAGAGATACCCTGAATCGCTTTTTGAGCGATAAATTAATTTTATGGAAATAATTGATAGAGGCTATCAGGCGACGATGTTATATTCTTCGCGGAGAATCTTCTTGTATGGCTTACCTTCAGCCATCAATTCAGAGACAAGAAGAAGTCGATCGCGCAATTCCCAACGACCATCACGCTGAAGTGCTTCGATGATCACACGAAGTTCATATTCATTAATGGGTAGATCCATGTTCACAACCTCCATAATATGAGAATATTATAGCGCACTTTTAGGCAAGAAGCAAATTATTCTTGTTCTTATATGCAACGATATACTTTAGGAGTTCTTGTCGATGAACCTCTAGTTCATCTTCTTTCACCACAAGAGTTTGGCAAAAGTTCGCAGTGTCGACACCGATGAGAATAATGACCTGCTTTGGATCAAGTCCAGTCATCTCATGAAACATCTGGCGATAAGCAGCGGCTTGCATAAAGTAGTTTCCAATGTTCTCTTTCTTTTTGAGACGAACAGAAGTCTTAAAATCAATTACAGACAGAACACCATTATGTTCGGCGATACAATCTACAGTTCCAGCAAGACCAAGTTCATGGGAGAATAGACGATCTTCGAGACAGTGAATATTATTCACCTTCGCATCTATTTCTTGCTTCATTCGAACGAACAAAGACTTAACATTTGGAAGCATCTCGAGAGAAGATATATCCTCATTCTTGAGATACATTTCTAGTGCTTTATGGACACCAGTTCCGCGAGTGGTGGCTTTGCGAGAGATCTCATTGGCTTTGGCTTCACCAACTCTCTTGCGCCATTCCATAATACCTTCTTTCCCATAATCAGAAAGAACAGTAGTGACAGACGGATACTTCTCACCAGTAGGAGTGACATAGCATCGAGTGCCATCGACATTCTCTTGCAAGAGTTTTGGGAAATCATGACGAATATGGTTAAACATAATGGAGTATCTCAATCAAAACCGACATAGTCTATTCTATAGCATTATCAAGTAAATGTCAACTATTCTCTTGTTTCTCGTATTTCTCAACAGCAATTAGAAAGTCCTTAACAAGGCTGCTGCGAACGATATCGTCTGTCGTAAACTCAATATTGGTAAACGATGGCATCATCTTCGCGATCTCGTGGAACTTCTTCATTCCAGACTTGTCTTTGTTATTGCGATACAAGTCAGTTTGCTTGTAGTCACCACAGAAGATAATCTTGGAGCGATATCCAACACGAGTCATGATTGTTGATAGTTCTTCGAATGTCATATTCTGACATTCATCAACCACGATAATCGCATCATCGAAACTCATACCACGAATGAAACTAGTCGAGATAAACTCAATGCGTCCGCATTCTTTCAATGCCTCATATGAATCGCGACGACCAAACAGCGTATGAAATATTTGCATGTATGGTTGTTCATACAAACTCATCTTGTCTTCGACAGATCCTGGAGTGAATCCTAGATCACGAGACTGAACAGCAGAGCGTACAATGACAACTCGATGAAACGAGGATGTCTTATCAAGCACTTCTTGAATGGCTTGATAACAGGCAATGAATGACTTACCAGTTCCTGCTGAACCACAAAGCATGGTGAAGTAATCACCACGTTTGTATCCCTCAAAGAACTTTGCCTGATTCTCTGTCAGTGGTTCGAACTGCTTGAGTTCGGTTGCTTTAATTCGTTGAGGTTTTTTCTCAACGACCCCTTCACTGAATTCAATAACAGTATTAGAGATTTTCTTCTTGCTCAAAGCCCCTCACTTCCCTGCTGATGCAACGGCTTGCTTTTTACGATGCTTTTCTAAAACCTGATCTGTCTTAATTCGTTTTGCGCTTTTTCTTAAGACGTTATCTGCAAGTTGGCTTCTCGGATTCTGTTCTGCAATCTTATGCATAACTTCTTTCCAAGTATTGTCTGTTTTCTTTCCAGCCAAGTCACCAGTTCCACTGTAACTGAACATTGGTGCGTCGCTGTAATATCTTTCTAGATGCGGATTATCTGCCTTGAATTGATCATAGACAGTAACAGACATTGTATGTTCTTCAATTGCTTTTGTTTTCGTATTCAAAAATTCATAAACAGGCATAATTCACCCAGTGTAACGTTTTGATTTCCCATCTGGCTTAACATGATGCGCATTGAACTTAATGTTAGGATATTCATCCTTCAACTTTAAGAAATGCTGCAAGTTGTGCTCGCTGTCATCATATAATGAAACATGCGAGTAGTCACCTTTATCTATTTGATTTCGAATGATGGCGGTTTTCTTTTGCGCAACAGTGCCTTCACCCTTCATGTTTCCTGCGCGATGAACATGGATGTCATCGATATCGACTCCACGCTTTCTAAATGCACCCAAGAAACGATCCTTATCATCGAAATCGGAGCGAGCAGTATTAATAATCACTTTCCCGCCAGCAGCCTTTGTCTTGGTGTGAAGATTCTTCATCTTCTGAATCATACGCTGATTTGGTTTTGATTCAGTATCGAACTTCTCTGCAGAACGAAACTCTGAATAATCGTAATGATGACCGTCTGGAAGTTTGTGTGTGTTATATTCTGAGTTGGAAAGAGAAGCAATTTGTTTCTTTCCCTTCATCACACGGATCTTGGCAGTCGTGTGGAATAATGTATCGTCCACATCGAATACATGTAGACCTTTATTGTAAGAGATTTCTTCTTGTAGAAAGTCGAGGAATTTCTTCATTGCCTCTTATTTATACCAGTTCGGAATCTCTCGGTTCTTCCAAGTCGCAAATCTTTTCTTGTAGACACGATAGTAATTATGATATGCAGTTATCGAATCGCCAGGAACCTTTACGTCCTCTGGCATGGCTTGCGGAGGCTCAGAGAATATCCCAGTTCGAGAAATATTATCGGGAGCAAAACTCAGTTTCTGTATCACCAACGACGACTTATGCTGCTTGTCGTCTGCTCCACCATAGCGATGGCGATACTCTTGACAAAGTTCATTCGCTAGATTCCAGAGCCACTGATAGTGGTCGAAAGACTCACGCGCCCAAATAGCAGAAGGATGATTCCAACTCACCGCATGATAGAGTTTATCTTCGCGGTACTGATCCAACTTCCATCGATGTATCTTGCGACCAGTCTTACTCTTATCGAAATACTGATTGCCATCAAGAATACGATGCGCCGTTGAAAGCAATTGCGCATACTCAACAATCATCTTGACAACATGTTTGTCGCAATGTTCTCGAGCGCAGATTTTCGTATCACGATTGAGATAAAAGATGTTCATGTACCACCTCTAAAGTTCGATCTTTTGTTTCCCAATATTCTTCAATCGCACGTTTGGCATATTCAAGTTCAACATACTGACCGAGGATCAATTCTTCAGCAGCATTGATTGGAATTTTTGCACCCCAAACAATCGTATGAACAACGTTGTACGCATGACCAACTATCAATCCATTATGAGATTGATGATAGTAATGATTGTTTTTATCAGCAAGACGCCATTGACGATTTATCAATTTAATCTCTCCGCGCTTCCATATTCTTCAAACGACTTGATCTTATCTCGATTGTCAGAGATTTCATTGATCATTGTATCATAATCTTCAGCGTTCAATGAAGTCTTGTAAATCATAAACGCGATCTTGGTCATGATTGCAGCACAAGCAAACGGACTTATTCCCTGCTCTGCAAACTTGCGCGTGAGTTCACCATACGCAATTTCAATCGCGAGCAATTCATCATCACTTGTATTAATCGTAGTCATCACTTCACCTTCTTGCGATTATGCATAAATTGTTTAGTCTTTTGTTTGTGCGCTTCAACGCAAACCAACTGACCATTATCAATACTAGTATCACCGCCAACTGAATGTTCAATAATGTGGTCGGCTTGCCATTTGCTTGCATCAAGAACTTCGTGGATCGGAATTTCTTTTCCAGACAACGGACACTTACCGTTCTGACGCTGCCAGATTTCGAATCGTTGAGCATCTGTGAAGATACGCATCGATGCGATCGGGACAACAATACTTTCATGCAAAAGATCAGAATTTTCGAAATCTTCAATGATGCATGCTTCTCGAATTTCGAGTTTGATGGCATCGTCAAGATTCATCTCACTATAGACTTTAGTATACCCCTGTTTGTTAGTCCAGACAACATCCTGACTCAACAAACGTAAACGTTCTGTTTCAACAAACCATCGTAGCAATTCTTGACCGTTCTTAATCTTATAGTTGTTGCGAGTAAGGTAACAAACAAGAATAAACCAGTTCATAAAATTAAACTTGGCAAACTTGTTTATCTTGAACAGTGTCCCATCTTTGGCTGGAATCGAGAATGCATCTTCCAGCACAGCAGCAACATCATCAAGAATCAATGATTCCTTACTGTTGTCGAAATATGCCATATCAAGAACATCAGTATTGATGGTGACTTTTTTATTCTGGTGTGTGTAGTACACAATGCACGACGCCACCAGTTCGTCCCAGGCAAGACGAATGATTGCTTTTGGGCTCACAACTTGCAAACCAACATTGCTGCGATATTTGTCTGAGATAGTTCGAACAAACTCAGCCATACGAGTCAGCATTGCATTTCGTTTTTCTTGCGCATTGAGTGGCATACCACTATTCAATCGCAAAAATAGGTCAGTGATCTCTGCACGAGTTGCTTTCTTGACCACATGCACAGTCATCTGCGCATCATCGAATTTCTTCTTTAGAATTTTCGGCAGTTTACTGTATGTGTTCGAATCTTTATCGACTGTGAATGTCTGTGTGCTGCCATCATCAATCTGAATTGCATATGGTTTACGAGGAATCAACCAGACATTTTCTTGTTGATAAAACTTATGGATGGTGATGGAACGATTGTTGCCATCGATTGCCAGATACTTGAAGTCTTTGTCAATCCATTGCTTAAAATATTTCCAATCGTTGGATTCTTCGACGCAATTCTTTAAACAGGAGTCTAGATCGAGAATTACAATCGGGTGGACTGCCATGCCATAGAGAACAGACTCCATATAAGAAGTCATCAATGGTTTCGCCCATCGACCTTCGTTGGTCGAACCGACATTAAATGAGTTATCAAGCGCAATGCTGGGTTTGGTTTCAGCGAATTCTGCGTGCTTGAATAGAACAGGAACTAATTGCATAGCCATAACATATACCTCTTTCGTATGTTTTGAATTTAAATGTCTCTAAAGATTTCTCGGAGAACGAGACACACGACTCCGAGAAAGGGGGCGAGTGTTACCTCGCCCCACCGTTAGAATCTTACTCCGAATAAGATTCCGACAGACCCAACTCTGCCTTCAGTGACTCAAGTTCAGCATCATTATCAATCTCTTGAACATCAAGAGTCGCAACCGAACCATCATCAACAACAGCAGCCTTCGGCTTACTTACGACAGCCTTGGTCTTTAAGACCGCAACCTTCGCAACCTTCGATGCTTTGGTCTTGGTAGCCTTCGCCTTACCAACCATCTTGCTGGCGATATCGGCAGCATTGTGAAGTTGATAGCAATCCACCTTACGACCATCACGAATGGTTTCGATATCTGCATTGAAGTCTCGCTTCAGAGCACAAATCAGAACCATCGCCGAGACAGGCTTGCATCCAAGACGCGAGACAAGAGTCTCGAACTTGAACGGCTTGCCGTCTTTCAGCATCTCATAAACTTCAATCATCTTTCTGCTAGGATTAGACATAATAAAAAATCTCCAAATTAACAACGGACAAGAACATTATACTATAAACAATCGCAAAAGTAAACCAGCAAGAATTAACGAGTGCGAACAATCACTGCTCCACCGTTTTCTCGATCTCGATGCGTCGTCCACTTAAATCCAGTTTTCTTTTGCATCGAGTCGATGGCTGAAGACCATCGGTCAGTCCATCGACCAACATCAACACCCTTCGGCACAGGGAAGAAATATTCTTCACCACGCTTCATATCAGCAAGTTGACTGCGCTTGGTCTTGCGAACAGCCTTTGTGAGACCATTTCGTGTCACTGCTGCATGAACCTGCAAAACTGGACCACGATTCAACTCAAGCAACGAGCCAAAATACTCATCAACCTTACGCTCAAGAACTCGCTCAAGAGCAAGATCAAACTTCGACATAGACTTCATAACAAAATACCTCTATCAATTAAGAATTAACACAATCAAGTTGAGCCTGTTCACGCACAAGCCATTCGCGCAGACGAGTCCATCGCGCCTTCTTACCATCAGTCAGACTCTTGCGAGTCAGCACAGCATCGACACGAACAATCGCATCAGCATGAGTCGCAACACCAGTCGAGACCAGAGTCTTGATGTCACTGGCACTTGCCAGTGTAAGGGGATTAGCAGTAGTCATTAGACAGCACCTCGCTCGGTATTCAGAGCAGCAATTTCTTCAGGAGACCAGACCTTCACATCACTCGCCTTACGATAGTTCTTGCGAATCTGCTTCGGCGCATTCGCTCGCAGACGCAGATCAGCAAGACGCTGCTCCATCGCAGCAATCTTCGCTGCACGCTTCTGCTCACGAGCAACCTTTCGCTCCTCGCGTTCAGCGACACGAGCAGAACGATTTAGTGCCCGTTCAGCGGCAGCGTCGAGTCGAAGATTCTTCACCTTGACTCGCAGTTCCTTAACACGCTCAAGAGTGTCCTTGAGTTCCGACCGCGCATTGCCCAGAGCGGCTTGGGTTTGTGTTTTATTCACCATACAATTATTATCCTATATTCAAGAAGAAGAGACAAGAGAAAAAACTCTAGTCAAATCAACAACTTACGCTCGAGCCTTTAGAGCAGCGAGACGGACTTCCATCTTCGCGATTCGAGCAGCACGATTCTCGGCTCGTTTCTTAGCACGCAGAGCGCGCTGGTCTTCCTTCACGATTCGCGCAAACTTACGCTCATCCACAAGCACTTCTTGGTGCATCTTGATGTTCAGACGCGACTGCTTGATCGCGGCACGAATCCGCATTTGGTCGTCACGCAGGTTACGAATAACGTCGCGCTCGATCTTAACCATCTCACGGCGCTGCTTTAAACTGATTCCCATTTTCTATTCCTTCCTTCTTTCGGGTTGGGGACCAATTTCCTCAACCCATAGATATATTATCGCCGAAAACCCCTAAAAGAACAAGATTAAAAAAGTGAATAAAATCAATAACTTACGAGACCCCCGTAAAACCGAGCGAGAGGGCTGGAGAGGAGGGCTGTTTTAGGCTAGGGAAAGGGGAGGGGAGGGGGAGAAAACGGCTCGAATAGCCTCAGAGAGGGGCAGTCCCCAAGAACACATTCTGAAATGCGCTCATGACATTCTTCGGAGTGTATGGTTCGACGATTTTCCGAAAGTCCTGTTTCGGTCGATCTCGAAAGTTCACGATCATATCGTAACACTCATTTTCATCATCTCCATTTTCACCATAAAGAGAATTATATCCAGAAAGCATCTGAACATGATTCCGATCAAACCCACCATCCCATGCAAGAACTGGTTTGTCGTGAAATAGAAATTCTGCAATTGCTGATCCGAATGATTCACCAAGATCTCGAGCATGTAACATCGCGTCACACGCATTAATGAAGTTGGAAATCAATTGTCGGTCGAAGATTGGATCAATGAATATTACATTCGGATGATTGATGAAATGTTCGGTGTTTAAAAACAAGAACACAATGTCATCGCGTTCGCTGACGATCTTTCGAATTGTGTCCTTTACAAATGGAATGTCGAATGTTTTAAATCCACCGTGTCTTCCAAAGACAAGTTTGTCATTTGGAATTCCAATTGCTTTGCGAACATCGAAGTTTGGTTGCGGAAGATCCACAACATATGGGACAAATGGGCAGATTGGTTGATTGTAACTTTTCGCAACACTCTCAGAAAGCCAATCAGAGATATATGCGTAAACATCTCCATGCGGATCGTAGTATTGAAAAACACAGTGCACTCCAAACCGCGTTGTGTTAACAATCGGTAATGGAATTTTAGTAGTCATGTTCACTTTCAGACCAGCACGTTGGCTGTAACAGAAATCAAACTTCGATGCAATGTTGTTTAGATCAGACTCTGATTCATATTCCAGAGTTTGAAATTTAGATTTAAATTTATCAATAACTGCAGGAACAGAGCCAGTGTCTTTACCCGCTGGACCTTTGTTAGAATATGCAATTACGCTTTCGTTCCCGAGAATCTCTTGATTGTAATGGGCGTAATCATAAGTTGAATTTGTTGTTCCGCGATAGTTTAATTGTTCGCAGTGAAACAATATTCTCACAAATCTACCTTCTTCCCATTAAATGTGATATTCCATTGCTGCTGCACAGATGTCTTAACAACACTTCTTGTTGATGGATCTGCGCCGAATTCTCTTTCAAAGACAGTTTTGCCTTTGTCTGGAGATTCATAAATCTTCACATTCTCTAACTTAAACTTCACTTTATTATCGTCGTTCATAACAACTCCAAAATGGTAGCGGGGGCAGGATTCGAACCTACGAAAACCAGATTATGAGTCTGGTGACTTGACCGCTAGTCTACCCCGCAGTTTTTTGTTGATCCTCTTTTTTCTTCTTTCCGAAGATGCGCTCCCAGTTATCATCAAACTGTTTGCGTGGGACACTCAATGGTCTTGGTTTGCTTCCCTTTCCACCAGTGCTCATGATTCCATTCTCCATACTCTAGAATTTTTAGGGATGCTCGCTTTTAGATAATCCATTTGATCAGCAAGCACTTTACGATTCTTTAATAAAATTCTCTCATGTACAGTCGGAGCATAAGGCACATAGATCAAATGCATCTTTGCTTCTTCTGGTGTACGATCACCCTTGCGATGATTGCATGGACGACAAGCAGTGACGCAATTAGTCCACTGATTTGTTCCACCACGAGACTTTGGATGAACGTGGTCAATCGTCAACTGGCTTGTTGAAAACTCTTCTCCGCAATATGCGCAGATGTGCCAGTCGCGAGCATACAATGTCATACGATCAGCGAATTTAGTTTGCTGGCTGTAAAACTTATCACCGAGCAACGGACCATTTACGCCGATGATGCATGAGATGTCAATGCGTGACTGTTCTCCATGTTCATTGTGTCCACCGAACATGGTCTTCATCTTCTCACCCAATTCCCAGAGAACTTTATTCTTGGCGTAATAACATGCCGCCATTTCGAAGTTCACCCAGTCTTTGGGCATTCCACCTTTGTCTACAACTAATACTAAACTCATAATGTATTATTTATCTTCCACAATTTCAAGTTTATTAAAAAGATTTCCGTCACGCGCATCGTCGTTGATATAAGTTGCTTCAGTCAACAACCATAACTCGGCTCCATGCTCTGCAGCAAATGCGAGCAATGCTGATGAGTCTTTAGGGAAACAAGATCCACCAAATCCATACTTTCCATCTGGTCCAGGAACACGCCAGTGTGTATGTCCAAGACGTTTATCCAACACTGCGATTTCGGCAATCTTACCATAGTCAACATCGACTTTATCGCACAATGCTTTAAATTCATTTGCAAAGATGACTTTCGTTGCCAAGAAGCAATTCGCAAGATACTTGAACAATTCGGCTTCTATGGTTGTTCTCTGAATAACATGAGCAACGTTATCGACCTTTGTGTTGAATTCGTAATACAACATCGTTAATACAGTTGCGATACCAGGATCATCCGCACCAACAATAATCAATGGCTGACGACGGAAATCATTAATTGCATTTGCCTCTGTCAAGAACTCTGGATTGAATGCAATCGTCATTCTAAAGCCTTCAGCCAAACGCTTAGTTGTTCCTGGAGTCACCGTTGACTTGATTACGATATATTTTTGTCGATCAATCTGAGCAATATCATCGATTACAGATGACACAATTGAAATATCGCACTCACCAGATTCTTTCATCGGAGTCGGAACACAAATGAAAATGATGTCAGATGTTTTTACAAATTCTTGAAATGTATTCACATTACGCTTTGTCTCATCTGTATCCCAAACAAGAACATTGAAAACATCTTTAAAGTTTTCATACATTGCGCCGCCGACAAATCCTTTGCCGACAATACCAACTGTGTAACTCATATCATATCTCCAATTTGGTGCCCAGAAGAGGACTCGAACCTCCATGCCTTTCGGCAGTGGCTTCTAAGACCACCGTGTATACCATTCCACCATCTGGGCATAAAACAAATTTTGGCGGATCAGGTAGGATTCGAACCTACGGTTCCCGTGAAGGAACGACAGTTTTCAAGACTGTTGCGATCAACCGCTCTGCCACTGATCCAGTTATTTCCTCAAACTGTGTCGAATTGGTTTCCCATTTTCATCGACACAAACAAAAACCATTTCATCAATATTTACAATAACCTTTTGTGTGACTA
>Ga0222714_10000505_pt1 | contig 44401 bp, 42 predicted proteins | sample C33_3DmetaG_FD_165048 | JGI IMG/M metagenome (GOLD analysis project Ga0222714, IMG submission 165048) | Estuarine water microbial communities from San Francisco Bay, California, United States - C33_3D | ecosystem: Environmental > Aquatic > Marine > Unclassified | place: USA: California...
CTATCTATCTCATTTTAATGGCGGAAGGCTTTATGGGATATGTACTGCCCTGGGGACAAATGTCTTATTGGGGTGCTAATGTAATCGTCTCTCTAGCCGGCGCCATCCCATTTGTAGGCGAAGACTTGATGGTGTGGATACAGGGTGATTACCTGATTTCAGGCGCTACTCTTAACCGTTTCTTTGCTCTGCATGTGATTGCGCTGCCCCTGGTTCTGGTTGGATTAGTGGTATTACACTTGCTGGCCCTTCATGAAGTCGGTTCAAATAATCCTGATGGCATTGAAATAAAGCTTAAGAAAGATGCCAATGGCGTTCCTCTAGATGGAATTGCTTTCCACCCTTATTACACAGTGCATGATTTGGTTGGGATCGTTGTTTTCCTTTTTGTGTTTTCCTTTGTCATTTTCTTCATGCCTGAAATGGGCGGATATTTCCTGGAATATGCGAATTTTGAACAGGCGAATAATCTGAAAACACCCGAGCATATTGCACCTGTCTGGTACTTCACGCCCTTTTACTCAATGCTCCGCGCGGTCACCTATCCATTGTTTGGTGTTGATGCCAAATTCTGGGGTCTAGTTGTTATGGCCGGTGCAATCGCCATCCTCTTTGTCATGCCCTGGCTGGATAGAAGTCCTGTTAAATCCATGCGCTACAAGGGTATGTATAGTCGAATAGCATTATTGGCTTTTGTCATTAGCTTTGTGATTTTGGGCGTACTGGGAACTCAAATTGCAACTGGTCCCAGAACCGCTCTGGCGCAGTTATGTACAGTGATTTATTTTGCTTATTTTCTGGCGATGCCTTGGTATACCCGCGTTGAGAAAACGACTACTCCTCCAGAACGAGTGACAGGACGTTTCATCAGCTTGCAGCAATTACTGCTGGTGCTTGCCATTCTGGCTGTTTTTATTGTTGTTCCCTTAAATGCAGTTGCAGCCGAGGCAGAGGTTGAGCTTGAACATGTTGAGATGAATCTGGAAGACACTGCTTCCCTGCAATCTGGCTTGCAGACCTTTGTTAATTACTGCATGGGTTGCCACTCTGCTCAATACTCGCGTTATCAGCGTGTCGCTGATGATCTGAATATTCCTGAAGATATAATGATGGAAAATATTATTTTTAACCCTGCAACTGATATCGGCAGCCTGATGGTAAGCGCCATGCCAGCTACTGCAGAGAACTGGTTTGGAGTATCTCCCCCCGATTTGTCGTTGGTTGCTCGAGTCCGTCAACCTGAGTGGCTATACGGATATCTAAAAGGGTTTTATCTTGATTCATCACGCCCCTTTGGTGTTAATAACAGAGTTTTTGCTAATGTTGGTATGCCTAATGTTTTACAGGAATTGCAGGGCGACCAAACGTGTGACCCTGAGCACTGTGAAGAATTGCATCATGTTTCTGGTACCGGCAGTCTTAGTGAAGAAGAATTTGATGAGGTTGTTTACGACCTTGTGAACTTCCTCTATTACATGGGTGAACCCTCAAGATTGGACCGTGAAAGAATTGGTGGTTTTGTCCTCCTATTTTTAGCATTCCTGTTTGTTCCGGTATTCATGTTGAGCCGGGAATACTGGAAAGATATAGAACATTAACAGAACTCAAAAACTAAGAGGCTTAATATGGGAGTTGTAACTAAACGCTCTTCAATGTTGTTTTATTCAGATGGTTCCAGCCAATACAGCCATCGTGTAAGGATTGTTTTGGCTGAAAAGGGCGTTACAGTTGATGTTGTTGATGTTGATATTCATGACAAACCAGAAGACTTAGCTGATCTTAATCCTTATAACAGCCTGCCAACACTGGTTGATCGTGATCTGGTTTTGTATGAGCCAAACATCATGATGGAGTATCTGGATGAACGTTTTCCACATCCTCCGTTATTCCCGGTTTATCCGGTAGCTCGCGCACAAAGCAGACTTTGGATGCATCGCATTGAAAAGGACTGGTGCTCATTGGTTGATATGCTGCAGGCAGAAACTGCTCCCGAAAAAGAGCTTGAAGCAGCTCGAAAAGAATTGCGGGAAAATCTGGTTTCTATAGCGCCAATATTTGCTGAAAAACCTTATTTCATGAGTGATGAATTCACTATAGTTGATTGTTGTGTGTTACCAATCCTCTGGCGTTTGCCTGAATTGGGTATTAAGCTACCCGAAACTAAAGCAACAAAAGCTTTACTGGAATATCGCCAGCGCCTGTTTGAACGAGAGTCAGTACGGGAATCCCTGTCCGAACAAGAGAAGGAAATGACTGGCGTGTAAATGCAGGTTTTGCAATGCTCTTATTAAGGGGGTAAACAAATATGACAATGACGTCTCACCGTCCCTATATGATAAGAGCTTTGCATGAATGGATTCTAGATAATAATTTCACGCCTTATATCCTGGTAAACGCTTTTGTCAAAGGCGTTGAAGTCCCTCAGGACTACGTAAAAAACGATCAGATCGTTCTTAATATATCTCCACAGGCAATCAAAACCCTCAACATCAGTAATACGGCTATAGAATTTGAAGGCCGTTTTGGTGGAATACCTACCAAAGTTTATGCCCCAATTAATGCAATAGTGAGTATTTATGCTAGAGAAAATGGGCAAGGTATGATGTTTGAGTCTGATGATCCGATGCCAGAACCGCCATCACCAATCAGTGGTGTTAGTGGGTCGTCGTCAGGTAAAACTGATAATAAAAAAGGAAATGCTGGGAAAGGCGTCAAGCCCTCATTGCGGGTAGTTAAATAAAGAGTATCAACAATCAGTCGATATATTCGAAAGCTCTAACTACTTTGGTGACGCCACTGGCTTTGCTAACCAAATCTACAGCTTGATCCGCTTCGGCGCGGGTTAACAAGCCCATTAGATAAACCACGCCATTCTCTGTAACAACCTTGGTCCGAAGTCCTTCCACATCATCATTTACTAACATCATTGATTTTATTTTTGTTGATAGCCATATGTCATTAGTTCGAGAAAGGAAGGAAGTATCACCTGCGACTTCCAGTTCGTTATAAACTGTTTTAACTCGACTATTACTAGTTGTAGCGACTCGAGTAGCCAAGTTTTTTAATTCCTGATTAGGAACCTGACCAACCAACAGGACTGTCTGATTAAAGCTGACGACGTCTATGTTGGATTCTCGCAAGGCATCATCGGCTGCATTTAAATTAACTTTAATCATGGTTTCGATGGCCCCATCATCAATTCGAGAGCCGGTTGAGCGACTGCCTTGGTCCTCCTGGATACTGTCATTGCCATTTAAGGTGCTAATGACGGAAGCGCAGGCTGTAATCGCCAGTGTAGAACAAAGCAAAGAAAAAAGTAGTATTCGATGTAACATGTTATAGAACCTTTTGAATTTTAGGCTTATTCAGGACCAAATAAATGTGTATCAATCAGATCGCAAAAACAGTGTATTGCCAGTAAGTGTACCTCCTGAATGCGTGCGGTGATTTGAGATGGAACACAAACTTCGACATCGCCGGGTTTAATCAGTTCCCGCATTGCACCACCATCTCTGCCGCTTAGCATGATCACTTTCATCTCTCGCGCATGTGCAATTTTTATCGCTTCTATGACATTAGATGAGTTTCCGCTTGTAGAAATCGCCAAGAGAACATCGCCTTCCTGGCCGAGGGCTCGAACTTGTTTAGAGAAAATTTCATCAAATGAATAATCATTGCCAATCGAAGTAATTGTTGAGCTATCTGTCGTAAGCGCTAAAGCAGGGAGTGGGGGACGTTCTCTTTCAAAACGATTTATTAATTCCGCTGAGAAATGCTGGGCGTCTCCGGCAGAGCCACCATTTCCACAAGCCAATATTTTTTTTTCATTCAGCAAAGCTTCAACCATTACTTTGGATGCTTCTAGAATTGCAGGGCTAATGACTTCCATGGATTGCATTTTGCATTCGATACTGGATGCAAAAAAGCCTTTAACACGCTCTAGGTAGTCCATACTCATCTCTCAATAAAGAAATTGATAATTATTTTGCTTCACTTACTGTTAGTCATTGCATTGCTAAAAGTAATTGTGTCAGACTGTACACAGCTAGTACAGTTCTAGCTTGGATCTTACTAATATTTTTCATCATTTAACAGGAGGTTTGTAGCACACCAACATTTTCTACTATTTCAATGTCATTAGCACCTAAACATTTTATAAATAGGTACTAACGCGTTTTCTCAACTCGATTCTTTTTATTTAGCAAATTGGAGAGTGAGCATGGCAAAGAGATCGCAAAAGCGTTCGATTCAATATAGCGGTGAAATGGAACATCCTTACCGTGGGCACAAGGGAAGTAAAAGGAATAAAGAAAGTTATAAGCGCCGCCGCAGTAATGCAGAACCCAGCAATATCGTCGAACTTAATAGTCTAATTAACACCAGCTATAAGCCCCAGCAACGTAGTCTTCCACTAGAAGCTCAAACCCCCGCCCAGCAAAAATACATTAATGCCATCAAAAATAATTGTCTGACTTTTGGCATTGGTCCTGCAGGTACGGGTAAGTCTTATTGTGCAGGAGCGCTGGCAGCACAGGCTTTGGAATCTGGTCGTATTGATAGAATTATTTTTACGCGGCCTGCAGTAGAAGCTGGAGAACAACTGGGATTTTTACCGGGCAAGCTGGAAGATAAATTTTCGGTATATATAGATGCTTTCCGTGACATATTGCATGAAAGGCTGGGTAAAGGTGTCGTAGATTATTGTTTGCGACATGGCCGTATCGTTGGTGCCCCATTGGCTTACATGCGTGGCAAGACCTTTAATGCCTCTACTTTTGTCATTCTTGATGAGGCGCAAAATGTAACCCCAACCCAAATGAAAATGTTCCTGACTCGCATTGGAGAAGATTGTAAAGTCGTTATTAATGGAGACGTTATGCAGAGCGATATCAGGGGCCCAAATGGGCTTGATGATGCAGTCCAAAAGTTACGGGGTTTGCCAGGTGTCCACGTGCACACATTTGAACGAGAAGATTCTGTAAGAAGTGGATTGGTCAGGTATGTACTTGACCGTTATGAAAATACTGATACCTGAACTTTAAGGGAAGTGCCAACATAACAACTTATGCTGGTGCTTCCTTATTCAGCCTTTTAAAGGTTCTGGATGAATTTTAGTCTATGCATTTTTAATATTATGCCTGAAAGGCATTTTTAACCCAGCAAAGCTCGGGCTTTAATTTTCCACCAGAAATGCTGATCACATCGAAGCGAATAGGAACTTTCTCATAAAGCCCTTCTTGAACAAGGTAAAATTGGGCAGTTTTTATGAGTTTATGTTGTTTGTGCCTATTGACTGAATCCAGCCCATCCCCAAAACCTGTATTTTCTCTGAAGCGAACCTCAATGAAGGTAATGGTGTCTTTATCTCTCATGATTAAATCAATTTCACCCAAACGGCAGTGAAAATTATTTTGGAGAAATTTTAGGCCCTGTTTTTTTAAATATTGAAGGGCCTGTGTTTCATAATACAGCCCTTTAAGCTGACTGGGGCTGGAAGGTTTTCTGGAAAACATTAATCTTCCCTGATTAAAGTATAGACTGTTTGGTTTATTGTGCAGTGTCGATAGGGCGCGCTATACCATCCTGCATTCGAGCCCAATCAAGTGCCCGGGTGATTCGATTGTCTGTATCAAGACTTAATACGCCAGTTGCTCCGACAAAGGCGTTTTCTACACCAGTTTCCAGCTGCCTGATACGAGGGTATAGCCTGAAAGCATCAATGCCAAATGCCTGTAAGCGTAAATTTTGTGCGTTGCTTTGGGGGAAGAGCTGCTGAGCGGCGACTTTTAATTCATCGTCTTCTGATAGCAACCAAGGGCTATCACCAAAAATAAGACCGTTTAGGTCCACGTCTTCCAAAGTGCGATTTAAGCCGGAATAAATATCCTGGGTTGCGTATACAGGAATATCGCCAGCATATAGATAACCCAGGCTCGGATTAATCTGACGTGCAGCCAGGGGCTCGGCAATGAGAAAAATGAAGTCAACATCCTGACGACGACGCTGAGAAAATTCAACAGAGGCATTGATAATATCGCTAATTTGCTCTCTACGATTGGCACTTTCACTTAAATTTAGTAGGTTTTCGATGCTTTGTGTGTAATTAGTGCCATACAATTCCTGAGTGACTACTTGTCCTCCTAATTCTTTCCATTGCTGGATAAAGCTATTTTTTTTACGTTGGTAGATTTCGCTGCTTGTATCTTGGGGGCTCATTATTGCAGCCTTACGATGCCCATCGTTCCAGGCTTTAATTGCCAGCTGCCGGGCTTCACTTTCTGGCGACAAGGCAAATTGGTACAAGAGATTTGATGCGGATTGAGCGCCATCTATATTATTTAAGGCTAAAGTAGGTACCCCTAAATTACGAACCTGCTGTAGTTGACTAAGGTGCTGTCGAAGCAGGGGCCCAATAATCATCCCGGCACCATCGAGGCGAGCCTGAGTATGCAAGGCAATGATATTATCCGTCGTGCTGGTGTCATAAAAACGAACTTCTGGAACTTGTCCGCCAAATGATTGCACATTCAGATAAGCACTCATGAAGGCATCCCGAATAATGATTCCAGCATTGGTATTTAAAGGAAGAAGCAAAGCTATCTGGTTTGGTCTTTCAGCTGCCATGCTTTCGACCAGCTGCAAAGTTAATGGCAGCTGCTCACTGGCAGGATGCCTGATCCAAGTATTTTGCCAATTTTTGAGCTCAACCAATTGGCGGTCCAGATTATATTGATAGGCCTTGCCAACAATGCCCAGTTCATACCAGCCCTGAAAAGCATAAACAATTTCGTTTTCAGACAAACGTCGGAGCTCTTCTAATGGTAATGCCAGCAGGTTTTGCCAGATCTTTTCATGATTTACATTTATTTCTTGTTCGCTAAGCAAGGGGTCTACCAGGATTCTTTCTCTAAGTCCGGCAGCATTTTCGTTTAAGGCTTCGTAGGATTCCGCTCGCATAATTCTTAGCTGCTTTTGTAGCGCAATGGACAATTGTGGAATGGCATCGAAACGTTCTATTGTTAGTACATCAAGAGCTTCTCTGTGTCTGGCATTTTCAATCAGGTACTGTGCGCGAAGAATTAAAATTTCTGCCGCCAGGCCAAGCTCAAGCTGTCGGGTATTTAAGGTAGTGAGTAATTCATAGGCCTGGCGGTCCTGGCCTATGCCTATATATATCTTGGCAGCTTCTAGTGAAAAGTACTCCAATTCTGGAGAAGTGGAATTATTCGCCTGTTGCAGCAAGCTAAAGATCAAGATTTCCTCAGGGCTTCTGACTCCGTCAGCATCAATATCCGGAATTTCACTTTCAATCACTGTTCTGGGAATAGACGAAGGCGAAGTGCTGCATGAAGCCAGCAATATCGTCACCAAAAAGCAAAAACAAAATTGTATAAATCTCATAGACTTCAGTATAACGCAATATAAAAAACTCGCTAACACCCTGAACACTTACTATGGCAAGATATTGTTCTTGTTAATTACATTAAAATTGTTCAATGAACCTTGGCACTTTGTATATTGTCGCAACACCGATAGGTAATTTATCCGATATCAGTGAGCGTGCTATTCAGATACTTAAAGAAGTTGATCTAATAGCAGTAGAAGATACGCGGCATAGTGGAAAGCTATTACAATATATAGGCATCTCCACACCAATGCTGGCCTTGCATGAACATAATGAAAATAAAAAAGTACAGAATATTGTTGATAAGCTTTCAGCTGGGACTAATATCGCATTGATTTCAGATGCTGGCACGCCCTTAATTTCCGACCCTGGTTATCACCTGGTTAAAGGGGCCCTGGAAGCAGATATAAGTGTGAGTCCTGTACCTGGACCATCAGCTCTGATTGCCGCTTTATCTGTATCGGGATTACCATCCGACGCCTTCATTTTTGAAGGTTTTTTGCCCAATAAATCATCCGGTAGACTTAAAAAGCTGGAAACTTTGGCTAAGGAAAGCAGGACCTTGATTTTTTATGAGGCACCACACCGTATCGTAGCTTGTGTGCAGGATATGCTTGAGGTATTTGGCGCTCAACGCGTTGCTGTAATCGCCCGTGAACTCACTAAAACATTTGAAACAATTAAAAATGATAGTTTGGAAAATTTGCTAGCATGGGTTAAAGCTGATACAAATCAGCAGCGGGGTGAATTTGTTGTCTTAGTTCAAGGTCAAGAAAAAGATAAAACTGTTGTGGATAGTGAGGCTGAATTTATTTTAAATACCTTAATGCAAGAGCTCCCTTTGAAACAGGCAAGCCAGCTAGCCGCAAAGATAACTGGCATCAAGAAAAACACGCTTTATCAAATCGGCTTAAAAAAAAGCAATAATAAAAATAAATAGAGGGAAAAATTCTGGAATTTTTGGCATGGCTTGAAGCATCACCACTTAGTGTCTGGGTACGAGAATCGGTTGTTGGTTTTCCCTTGACGCTTTCTTTGCATGCGTTGGGCATGGCCTTTTTGGTTGGTGTGCACTTTGCACTTGATTTAAGGGTCATGGGCTTTGCCCCTAAATTACCTGTGCATTTAATCACCAAGTTTTACCCCTTGATGTGGGTAAGCTTCGTTGTTGCTCTGGTATCAGGCTTAATGTTATTGCTGGCTTACCCGGCAAAAGGGTTAACCAACTATGTCTTTTATTTAAAGATGTTGTTAATTGCATCAGCGTTTATGGTAGGAAGATCGCTGACAAGGACTATTCTCATCCCGGAAAGTGAAATTTCATCAAGGCAAAAAATGCTCGCGATACTTTCAATTATGCTTTGGGTGTCGGTAATTGTGGCGGGGCGTTTTCTTGCATATACCTATACTATTTTGCTGACCACTGATTATTATTAGGAAAGAACTCAGATAAAAATGGAAGAAGCACTTTTAAGTTTTTCTCAAAATACGGGCATCTATAGCATTATGGGCTCCCGCTGGGGCTGGCCGATTATTGAGTCCTTGCACTTTTTTGGTTTGTGTTTGTTAATTGGGACAGTGGGCTTGTTTGACTTGCGTATGTTGGGGTTTGTTAAAGCGATTCCAGTGTCTGCCATGCATCGATTAGTGCCTGTAGGAGTTGCAGGATATTTTTTAAATGTAATCACCGGCACCATGTTTTTTACCTCTGCCCCTGATCAATATCTATATAACCCGGCTTTCCAAACCAAACTTGTCTTTATGGCAGGAGCCGGCATAAATATGCTGTTTTTTTACTCAGCATGTTTCAAGACGGTGAAAAATCTTGGAGCAAATCAACAAGTCAGCCAATCGGTAAAAATTATCGCAGGGATATCACTCTTGTGCTGGTTGGGGGTAATAAGTGCTGGCAGGCTTATTACTTTTTACAGACCTCCGGCGTATTGGTGTTTTTGGTGTGGTTAAATTTATTGGATGTCTGGAAGAACAGTATTTCATCTGCAGAATCAGTGAATGTTTTAAAAAAGGTGAAATTATTGTGAAGGGCATTCTGATCTTATTTACCTTTTGCTTTTTTGATACTTGGTGCTGAGGCTCAGGTCAGAACAGCAGATGCAGTTATGCGTGGTCTTCGAGCAAGTGACTTTCCTCGTATTATTCCGCTCGCTGAAAATGTCCATGCGTATGAAGACCTAAAGGCAGAGATAGGCACGAGTTTTGCCTTCACAACTAACAGTTTATTTGTAGTAACAAGTAACGGAGTTCTGGTTGCGGATACGCAGGGCAGCATTATCTGCAAGCTTACAAAGGAACAGATAGATTTCCTGTCGAAAAATTGACGTTTGAGTAGCTGGAATATTTAATTTATTTACAAAGCTGGAGACCAGGTGGTTGCCTCCATAAATACTGAAACAACTTCCTGCACAATGTCGCCGTCAAGCTGGGAAGCGGTTCTAGCTTCAATCCATTCCGGATCGCTTCTGAATGCATCCCAGTTGGCAACTGCTGCATCCCTGGTTGGATGCGCTATGATGTAGATCAGTGTATTTTCTGAGAGGCTTTCATCTTGCGGTACCCAGTATGCAACATTGCGAATGCCGTGTTTTTCAAACAAAGACACCGTGTGATTTTCAAATCTGGCTAGTAGTGCAGGGAGGCGTCCCTCGTAAGTGGTATAAGTTCTAAGTTCATAAATATCAGCCAATGCTATGGGTGAATTTAACAGCAAACAAAATAAGACCACCGATAATAATCTATTGAAAGTCATCATTTTTCCTTCTATATATTTTACAAGTTAGCGATAAGCCTGAATGATAGCGCAGAAGAGTTTAAATACTAAATAAATGGTTTCAATGATATTGTTTCAGGCATTTTTAGATGACCTAAAACGCGTCAAATAATGATAACAATAAAAGCTGGCACATTAGGTTTTGCACTTTTATACTTGCCGCGTGAGTTGGCCAGACAATCGCTGTCTTCAATTTGAAGATAGAGGAAAGTCCGGGCTCCATAGAGCAAGGTGCCAGGTAACCCCTGGGAGGCGCAAGCCTACGGAAAGTGCAACAGAAAATAAACCGCCACATTTGAGTGAAATCTTATGCGGTAAGGGTGAAATGGTGCGGTAAGAGCGCACCGCATGGGTGGCAACATTCCATGGCATGGTAAACCCCACCTGGAGCAAGGCCAAATAGGAACCCTACGGTGTTGCTCGCACTGGGTTCGGGTAGGCTGCATGAGGTTTATGGTGACATAAGCCCAAGATGAATGGTTGTCCAAGACAGAACCCGGCTTATAGGCCGACTCACACACTTTTTTATATGGCTATAGTTATTTAATCAGCTATAGGCATTTATTTAGCTATAGGCATTTATTTAGCTATAGGCATTTATTTAGCAATAGCCGTTTTCAACCTGAATTTTTTCTGTAATGGGCTTAATTCGAATAGGAAGATTAAAAAGCCCGCGCGTTCACAAAATATAAATTCTTTATAAAAAAGCCCATACATCCCCAATACTTAATGTTTTACTTTAAGTTTGCAATATAGCTACCTGTAAATATTGATTTTTAATATTTCATTTTCATCCGCATATAAGCACTTTTCTAGGGTTTCGCCTCTTTTAGCTTCATTTTCTACGCAAATTAACGCAAACAAGTGCTTGATTTACTTGTTAGAACTCCCTTATAGTGCAGAAAAGTAGTTTTAGAGTGGGTAAAAAGTGGATATAGAGTGGGAAGATTACACTCTAATTGCAATTACTTTTAGTCTTTGGGAGAAGAAACCTTGTTATTTCGTGGCTTACATTCAATAACGCTGGACGCAAAGGGTCGTATGGCAATGCCTGCACGCTTTCGCGGCATTATTGAGAGTCATTGTCATGGGCAGTTAGTGGTTACTATTGATCAGGACGGCGAGTCTCTGGTGATTTATCCCTTGAATGAATTCGAGGAAATAGAGCGCAAGGTCGCTGCACTTTCCAGTTTTCATCCAGAATCTAAACGCTTAAAAAACATATTCATTGGTCATGCTACTGAGGTAAATCTTGATAGCAGTGGTCGCATCTTGATTCCTTTAAATCTCAGGCAGTTTGTCGGGTTGGAAAAAAAAGCGGCTTTAGTTGGACAAGGTAACAAACTGGCTGTTTGGAATGATGAAGCCTGGAATGAAACCAGAGATAGCTGGTTGAAACATAAAGTGAATGCAGAAGAGTTACCGGACGAACTGAAAAACCTTTCCCTATAAAAGCTAAAAGTAAGATTAATAGGTAAAGGGTAGAGGTAGAGAATGTGACGATGCAGCATCAAAGCGTACTGTTGGAACAGGCGATTGCTGCATTAATAACCGATAAAAATGGCTTTTATATTGACGGCACCTTTGGTCGAGGTGGTCACAGCAGGAGGATTTTAGAGGAATTGTCAGAGCAGGGCCGGCTTTTGGTAATTGATAAAGATCCGGAGGCTATTGTTCTGGCTCATGAGTTGGCAGAAGAAGATAAAAGAGTGAGTGTGTTTCACGGCAGCTTTGAAGCATTGCAAAAAGCGATTGATGACCGGGAAAGCATGGGGAAAGTGGCAGGAGTATTGTTGGACTTGGGTGTTTCGTCGCCGCAACTTGATGATGCACAAAGAGGGTTTAGTTTTAATAAGGACGGACCTTTGGATATGCGAATGAATACTGCAAGCGGAATCACTGCAGAAACATGGCTCGCACAAGTTGATGAGAAAGTGCTCGCTGATGTTCTTTACCAATTCGGCGAAGAGCGATACTCAAGACGTATTGCTAGAGAGGTTTGTAAGTATCGAGAAAATGAGGCAATAAGCTCAACCTTGCAATTAGCGGAAATAATAAAGCAAGCGCATCCAAAATGGGAAAGAAATAAACATCCTGCGACGAGATCATTTCAGGCCATACGAATATTTATCAATAACGAACTAGGTGATTTGCAAAAAGCTTTGAAAGTCATTTTGGAAGCTTTGGCCATTGGTGGTCGGATTGTTGTTATTAGTTTTCATTCATTGGAAGACCGAATTGTTAAGCAGTTTATTCAAAAAGAAATAAAGGGTGGAGATTATCCGGTGGGTTTGCCCATTACTCAGGCGCAACTCAATCCTCGGCTAAAGGCTATTGGTAAAGCGGTGAAGGTTGATGCGCAAGAGCTAAGTGAAAATATCAGGTCACGCAGCGCAATAATGCGAATAGCGGAAAAGATTGCCTGACTAATGGCAATGGTAATGAATAAATATAACAGAGAAATTGTAAGTCAAAATAACAGTGTAGTTACTTGGTTTGTTTTTTTTCTCAGTTTGGTTTTGGTTTGTGGCTCAGCTGTAGGTGTTGTTTATGCAGTCAATGAAAGCAGGCATCTGCTGAATGAATTGCAAACACTGGAAAACAAACGTAATGATTTACAAGTTGAATGGGGGCAGCTTTTACTTGAACAAAGCAGTCTGGTTTCACAAGGCAGGGTTGAGGACATCGCAATCGCGGAACTCGGTATGAAAATTCCCGAGATGGAAAATATGGTAATGGTCAGGCAATGAGTGCTCGACAAATTGAAAAGAAACAATCCAACTGGAGACTATATTTTGTCTTCATAGTAATGTTTTCACTTTTGAGTGTCATTGCCTGGAAAGTAATGGACCTTCAGGTTCTTAATAATGAAATTCTTCAAGTCCAAGGAGATGCTCGTACTGTTCGAAATGACCAAATAGCAGCACATCGTGGCAATATTCTTGACAGAAATGGCCAGCCTTTAGCAATAAGTACACCAGTCCAATCCCTGGTGCTAAACCCAAAAGAAATAATTCAGCACCCAGAACAATGGGACCAGCTTGCGCAAGCTTTACTAACCATTGATGTTAATCCTGACGTTTTACGCAATCGCATACAAGAAAATTCCAGTCGGGAATTCATGTTTATTAAGCGACGTATTCCACCTGCAGAAGCTGAGCGTGTGTTGCGCCATGGTTTTAATGGTATTTGGGCTGAAGAAGAATACAAACGGTTTTACCCCTTGGGGGAAGTGGCTGTGCATGTCGTGGGTATGGCCAATAGTGATGAGGTTGGCCAGGAAGGAATAGAGCTCGCTTATGATGATTGGCTTGAAGGAACCCCTGGGTCTAAACAGGTTTTGAAAGATAGAAATGGCGCAATTATTAGTGAGGTCAGAATAAACCAGGTTGCCGAGCCAGGAAATGATCTCTTTCTTAGTATTGATTCAGAGATTCAGTTTCTTGCCTATAAAGCCCTGAAGGAAGAAGTGACTCGACGTTATGCGCAAGCAGGAACTGCTGTTGTTTTAAATGTTGAGACTGGTGAAATTCTTGCGATGGTGAGTCAGCCATCTTTCAATCCAAACAATCGTTCCAATTTAAGCTTGCAACTGGATGGCTTGAAAAATAGAGCAATTGCTGAGTCTTTAGAACCTGGATCGACAGTCAAAACATTTACCGTCACTGCGGCGCTGGAATCCGGATTATTCAACAGTGAAAGCATCATTGATACTAATCCAGGATATATAAGAATTGATCGATCCACGATTCGGGATCCGGTTAATTATGGTGAATCAACTTTACAACGCATTCTATCCAAATCATCTCAGGTAGGTGCTAGCAAATTAGCCTTGGCAATGGGGCAAGACCCTATGCTGGATATTCTTAAAAGAGTAGGTTTTGGGCAGTCGCTGGGAACAGGTTTTCCAGGCGAATCTCCAGGATTACTGGTTGATCACTCGCGCTGGAGTGATTCTGAAATTGCGACGCTGGCTTATGGATATGGTTTTCAGGTTTCTCCTTTGCAGTTGGCTCAAGCCTATATGATTTATGCAAACAGCGGTATTTATAAACCCGTTTCTTTATTGAAAGTGGATGAAACGGATGAAGTTCCCGGTGTGCGAGTGATCAGTGCCGAAATTGCGGCATCAGTTACTCAAATGCTTGAGGCAGTCGTCACGCCTGGTGGTGGCGGAACCGGAACTCGTGCCTATATTCCTACACACAGAGTTGCTGGTAAAACAGGAACAGCCTGGTATTACGATGTGCAACGTGGTGCCTATGATGATGAAAATTATATTTCTCTATTTGCGGGTTTTGCCCCTGTCTCTAATCCAAAAATTGTCACAGTGGTAACTATTCATGAGCCGCAGGGGGAAGAATACGGTGGCGGGCAGGTTGCTGCACCCGTATTTGCCAATATTACAGCAGGTGCCTTGCGTATATTAAATGTGCCGCCAGACATTATCCCCAAAGAGGCTGAAGAATTGAGTCTTAAAAATTCTGTATTAAGGCCTTCTCTAGCAGGAATCAGTGGAGGGGATCAATGAATACAGCGAAGAGTATGTCGCAGGAAATGACTTTGGGATTATTACTGGAGCCTAAAGTAGATATCCCGGAAAAATATAATATGGTGTTGACCGGCATTGAGATGGATAGCCGAAAAATCGATAGTGGAGATTTATTTATTGCGTGTAAAGGAGCGAACTTCGATGGCCGGGATTTTGTATCCGAAGTTATAGGTAGGGGTGCAGCGGCAGTTCTGGTTGAAAAGGGAGAGTTGTGGCAAAAAATTAATGTTGAAAATAATGTACCAATTATTCCTGTAGAAAATCTGGCGAGCCAAATCAGTTCGATTGCAGCAAAGTTTTTCAACAAGCCGGCGGATAATTTTAGTTTGATAGGTATAACTGGCACTAATGGTAAAACGAGTGCCTGTCAGTTTATCGCGCAAAGCATTACTAATTTAAGCCATATATGTGGGGCAAGCGGAACCTTGGGTTATGGTATTTATGCAAAAGAAAATTTGCATAGTGAATTGAAATCCATGTCAGCAGGTTCTCCTGGCACCACTCCAGACCCAATAGCTGTACAGCGTATTTTCAGTGAATTGTTACAGCAGAATGCGGACACTATGGTTATGGAAGTTTCTTCCCATGGCTTAAAGCAGGGACGTGTTTGCATCAATGAATTTAATGTTGCGGTGTTTACAAATTTAACCCGGGATCATCTTGATTACCATCATTCCATGGAGGCTTATGGCAAAGAGAAGCTAAAACTTTTTCTTGGTTCGCAATTATCAGTCGCTGTTTTGAATATGGATGATTTATTCAGCGCCACTATTCTTAATAATTTATCCAGACAAGTGAAAAGCTACACCTATAGCATAAAAAATTCTCAAGCAGATGTTTATCCTGAAGCGATTGAATTCAAACGCAAAGGCTTCCAGTTGAATTTAGTTAGCCCTTGGGGAAAAGGGGTGATGGACACAGGTCTGCTAGGTTCTTTTAATGTCAGTAACTTGCTGGCAGCGCTCACTACTGTAATGGCTCTGGAAAGTACACATAGCGATTTTAATTTTGACCTTGTGTTAGCGAAAGTCGCTGCTGTTACTCCAGTCAAAGGTCGAATGGAGCTTGTCGGTGATAAACCTGTCTCAGTCGTGGTTGATTATGCTCATACGCCTGATGCTTTGGAAAATGCCTTGAATGCGCTACATGAACATTTCAAAGGCAAAATTTGGTGTGTATTTGGGTGTGGTGGTGAGCGTGATAAAGGTAAACGACCAATGATGGGGCGTATAGCTGAAAAGTTGGCAGATGAACTCATTGTGACTGATGACAATCCCCGTCAAGAAGCATCAAGTGACATTATCAAGCAAATCCTTTCGGGATTTACAGATACAAAAAAAGTAATGGTGGAAAGCGATCGGGCTAAAGCGATTGATTTTGCCATAGCGCATGCAACTGAGGGTGATGTGGTGTTAATTGCTGGTAAAGGACACGAAGAATACCAGGATATTGGAGCAGAAAGAACGATGTTTAGTGATGTGAAACAAGCGCGGTTGAGCTTAAACAAACGTTTTAGCGAATCGAGTTGACAGGTTGATAAATGATAAGGGAAATGAGTTTACAAGAGGTACAGACATTAACAGGTGGTCAGCTACGAGGTGCTGATGCATTGTTTAATGGTGTATCTATTGATAGCCGAACTATAAATCCTGGTGAGCTATTTGTTGCGATTTCTGGGGAGAAATTTAATGGCAATAATTTTGTAAGTGCAGCGGCCGAAAAAAATGCAGCAGCTGCAATAACTAGCGAAAATGTTGAGACCACATTACCCGTCTTGCAGGTTGAAGATGGTCGAATTGCGTTAGGGAAGCTGGGAGCTTTTAATCGTGAATTAAGTGACGCAAAAGTCATCGCCTTAACGGGTAGTCAAGGCAAGACAACTGTCAAGGAAATGACAGCCAACATACTGTCTTTTTGTGGAGAAGTATTAAAAACACAAGGCAATTTAAATAATGATTTAGGTGCGCCTTTAACCTTGTTAAAACTTGAAGCGATGCACGAATTTGCTGTGATTGAACTGGGGGCAAATGCTCCTGGAGAAATTGCCTACACCTCCACACTGACAAAACCTCATATTGCACATATTACCAATATTGCACCTACTCATCTTGAAGGTTTTGGAGATCTTGATGGTGTGGCTAGAGCGAAAGGAGAAATTTGGAAGAGCTTGGGTGATAGCGGTATTGCCGTGCTAAATATTGATGATGCTTACGGTAGTCAGTGGATGGAAAAATTAAAGGCCAAGCATTTTGTGAGTATCAGCGCACTAGGAAAAGCTAATGCAGATTTTAAAGTTAGAGAATTACACTTTGATAGTGCCATGCATTCAACTTTCAGCTTAATCACACCGCAAGGTTCCATAGAAATTAAACTGCCATTGCCAGGTCAACATAATGTCGCTAATGCAATAGCAGCTGCTGCTTTAAGTATGCAGGCTGGAGCAGAATTAAATGCTGTCGAGCAAGGTCTGGAAAAAATGCGCTCAGTTAATGGTCGCATGAACTTCATGTCAGGTTTAAATAACTCGATTTTAATAGACGATTCCTATAATGCCAGCCCAAGCTCATTTAAAGCGGCCATCGATGTATTAGCACAACATGAAGGCACGACGATTATTGCCATGGGGGAAATGGGTGAGTTGGGTGCTGAAGCAGAACGAGCTCATACCGATGTTGGATGCTATGCGAAAGACAAAAGTATTAATTATTTATTTGGTGTTGGTGAGCTATGTGAGTCAGCGTTTTCAGGTTTTGCTGGAGAAGGAAAAATTAGTTCTGATTTAGAAGAGTTGGCAGAGCATCTAAAGCCTATGCTGAATCAGCAGGTAAAAGTTTTAATTAAAGGATCGCGTAGTGCAGGTATGGATAAACTGGTTCAACTTTTAAAAGCGAAAGAGGAATAAGCGCTCATGCTACTTTGGTTAACTAATTATCTAGCTCAGTTTAATTCTGGTTTCGCTGTTTTCGAATACTTAACTGTGCGTGGAATTTTGGGGGTGCTCACAGCATTACTTATTTCATTAATGATAGGGCCATATGTTATTAAGCGCTTGAATTATCACCAAATCGGGCAGGTGGTAAGAAGCGATGGGCCCGAAACTCATTTAATTAAGGCTGGAACCCCGACGATGGGAGGCGCTTTAATTCTTATCAGTATCATTATAAGTAGTTTGCTCTGGTCTGATTTGAGCAGCTCTTATGTGTGGATAGTGATATTTGTAACAGTAGGCTTTGGTGTCATCGGTTGGGTAGATGATTACCGTAAAATATTTGAAAAAAATCCCAAGGGGTTAAGCCCTGGCTGGAAATATTTCTTTCAATCAATCATTGGTTTTACTGCAGCATGTGTACTTTATTGGAATGCGGTTACTCCAGCAGAAACTGAATTGATTATTCCATTTTTCAAAGATTTTGTGCTTGAATTGGGTGGTTTTTATATTTTTATTGCCTATTTCTTTATTGTTGGATTTAGTAATGCTGTCAATCTGACAGATGGTCTAGATGGCCTGGCCATTTTGCCGACAGTAATGGTCGCAAGCGCCTTGGGAATTATTAGTTACCTGGTTGGTAATGTCGAGTTCTCTGCTTATTTAAATATTCCTTATATCTCCGGAACTGGAGAACTCGTTGTTTTTTGTGGCGCTATGGCTGGTGCGGGACTTGGGTTCCTCTGGTTCAACACTTATCCAGCGCAGATTTTTATGGGAGATGTAGGGGCTTTGGCGCTAGGTGCTGCTTTAGGGGCAGTTGCTGTTATTGCCAGACATGAAATTGTTTTGGTCATTATGGGCGGCATATTTGTAATGGAAACGCTCTCCGTCATTCTGCAAGTGGCTTCTTTTAAATTAACCGGGCGTCGAATTTTTAAGATGGCGCCATTGCATCATCATTTTGAATTAAAAGGTTGGCCTGAACCTAGGGTGATTGTCCGTTTTTGGATTATTACTATTATTTTGGTGTTATTTGGGCTGGCTACTTTGAAATTAAGATAAGGACCGATGAGTAAAAAAAGTGAACATCGCAAGGAAAGATAAAATGGGTGAAGCACCTGCCCAACAACTGAATAAGGTAATCGTTGGTCTTGGCAAGACCGGGCTTTCATATGCTCGTTACTTGCACAAAAAAAATGAAGCTTTCACAGTAGTCGATAGCCGGGAAAATCCACCCGGGTTAAAAGAATTTAGTGAAAATTATCCAAAGGTAAGAGTTGAACTGGGACGGTTTAAAGAAAGCACATTATTAAATGCAACAGAATTGTTGGTAAGTCCAGGAGTTGATTTACGTGAACCATCGCTTGCAAAAGCTATTGAGCGAGATATTCCTATAACAGGTGATATTAATATATTTGCAAAAAATATTGCTGCTCCGATAGTCGCAATCACTGGGTCTAACGCAAAAACTACGGTGGTTACTCTGCTTGGGGAAATGGCAAAACAGTCTGGTGTGGACGCAGTTGTTGCCGGCAATATAGGCAAGCCTGTATTGGATTTGCTTAATGAAAAAATGCGAAAACTTTATGTTCTGGAAGTTTCCAGTTTTCAACTTGAAACGACAAGTGAATTAGGAGCTGAAGTAGCGTGTGTACTTAATATTAGCGCTGATCATATGGATCGATACGATTCCATGCTGGAATATCATGCAGCTAAGCATCGTATTTTTCAGGCATGCAAGCAAGCAGTTGTGAATCGTGATGAGCCATTAAGTCGGCCATTATTACCTGCTTCAGTCAAACAGTGGAGCTATGGTCTGGATGAGGGAGATATAAATCAGTTTGGCTTAATAGAAAATCGGGGAGACTTCTATTTGGCTTTTAACAAAAAAAATCTAATGCCCGTTAAGGAAGTGAAACTTTCCGGCCGTCATAATTTATCAAATGCTTTGGCAGCACTGGCGATTGGATACGCAGTTGGCTTGGATATGTCAGCAATGTTACAGACATTACGAGAATTTTCAGGATTGCCGCATCGTTGTCAATGGATTGCTGATATAGCAGGAGTCAGTTATTACAACGACTCTAAAGGGACGAATGTCGGAGCCTGTGACGCTGCATTACGCGGGCTTGGTAAAGTAAACAATGTCATTTTGATTGCTGGTGGGCAAGGTAAGGGGGGTGTTTTTTCAGATTTGGGAGCTGCTCTCAAAAAGCATGGGAAATTACTTATTGTCTTCGGTGAAGATGCTGATCAGATTTCCTTAGCATTGAACCAGATTGTCAGTACTAAAAAAGTCGGGTCTTTGCAGAAAGCAGTAAAGCTTGCATCAGATCAGGCCAGCGCAGGGGACATTGTTTTGCTTTCTCCTGCCTGTGCCAGTTTTGACATGTTTGAAAACTATGAAAAAAGAGGTGAAGCGTTTATAGATGCAGTGGAGGCTTTGCACTAATCATGGCGACTATTGCCCAGCATCATAGCTTTAATCACAGCCGAGAAATGTTCTACTTGGGTGATAGGGTTTTGATAATAAGTGTCTGTTTATTGCTGGCTTTCGGCTTGGTGATGATGACATCGGCATCAATTGAAATTGCCAGTAGTGAAAATGGTGATGCATTTTATTATTTGAAAAAACAATTGGTCTTTATGGTCATGGGCTTCATTGCAGCAAGCGCCATTTATATGTTGCCGCTTAAGTTATATCAGGAGTGGGATATTTTTCTTTTATTTTCAGCAATAAGTTTATTGGCTTTGGTGCTGGTACCTGGCGTTGGCCGGGAAGTAAACGGAAGTACTCGATGGTTGAATTTGGGATTTATGACTTTGCAGGCATCAGAGCCAGCTAAGCTCTTTATGGTTATATTTATTGCTGCCTATTTAAGTAAATACCGTACGTTTGTATGTAGTTCATGGAAGGGCTTTGTTGCACCTTTGTTGTTTGTGGCAGTTCCAATTTTTATGCTGCTTAAAGAACCTGATTTTGGCGCTGTTGTAGTGTTGATGCTGTCAGTGTTTGGCATGATGTTTCTTGCGGGTGTGAAATTATACCAGTTTGTTTTATTAATACTGCTTGCCGGTGGTGGTGGTGCAGGATTAATTTTATCTTCCAGCTATCGTATTGCCAGAGTTAAATCATTTCTTACTGCATTGTCCGACCCTTTTAATGAAGATGTGGTGTTTGGGTCAGGTTACCAGTTAGCACAAGCCTTGATTGCTTTTGGACGTGGTGAATGGTTTGGTGTTGGGTTGGGCAATAGTATACAAAAATTATATTTTCTTCCTGAAGCTCATACTGACTTCGTATTAGCCATTATTGCCGAAGAACTTGGTGTCATTTCAGTTTTGTTGGTGCTTGCTTTATTTCTGGCATTTATCTGGCGTGCGATGATGATTGCCAGAAAAAATGAGCGCAAAGGTGATTTTTTTCCAGCGTATCTTGCTTATGGTATTGCACTTATTTTTCTGGGGCAGGTGATTATTAATGTGGGCGTTAACACCGGACTTTTACCGACCAAAGGTTTAACACTTCCTTTTCTTAGCGCAGGAGGCTCAAGTCTGATTACCTGTATGGTGATGGTCGCTATTCTGTTGCGTATCGATATTGAAAATCATGCTAAAGAAAATAATTTAAAACGAGTAATAAACGGATGAACATGGCTAATACTAAAAAAGTCTTGATCATGGCCGGAGGGACAGGGGGGCATATTTTCCCAGCCTTAAGTATTGCTCACCAACTAAAATCGCTTGGCGTCGCAGTGGAATGGTTGGGAACTAAAAAAGGCATGGAGGCTGAATTGATTCCCCAAACAGGCTTTCCAATTCATTATATTTCTATATCTGGCCTAAGGGGAAAGAGTTCACTAACCAAAGTGTTTTCACCATTTGCGATTGTTTTAGCAATAGTTCAGGCGCTAGTAAAAATTCATAAAGCAAAACCATCTTGTGTGTTGGGGATGGGTGGATTTGTGACTGGTCCAGGCGGTGTTGCAGCTTGGCTACTGAAGAAACCTTTATTGCTTCATGAACAAAATGCCATTGCCGGGTTCAGTAATCAGTTGTTATATCCAATGGCATCAATTGTGATGGAAGGTTTTGCTGGTGCATTTGCTCGCAAGGAAAAAATTACCAAGAGTACATTTTTGAAGCGTATATGTAGCGGAGATAAGGCTATACATGTCGGTAATCCATTGCGACAGGAAATTCTGGACTGTCCATCACCGCAGGAACGTTTTTCAGAATTAGATAATCAAACTGGAATTAAATTATTGGTATTGGGTGGCAGCCGTGGAGCTACGGCAATAAATAAATTAATACCTGAACTGCTAAATGAATTTGTCGCTGCAGATAAAATTAAGCTTTGGCATCAATGCGGCAGCCAAAATGCCCAATCTTGTAAAGCTTACTATACCGAGCTCGGAATTCCTGAAAATGATAATCGCCGAGTTGTGCCATTTATTGAAAATATGGCAGCAGCCTATTGCTGGGCTGATATTGTGATTTGTCGGGCTGGTGCTTCTACGGTTTCTGAAATAGCAGCTGTGGGTATTCCAGCAGTGTTTATTCCTTTCCCATTCGCGGTTGATGATCATCAGACAGCGAATGCAATTATTATGCAAAAGCTCGGTGCCGCCTGGGTGATTCAGCAAAAAGAACTCACTACGGCAGCATTAGCATCTGTTCTTATGCAGTTTGTAGAAGATAAAAAGCTAATTCTTAAAATGGCTTTGTTAGCAAAAAAAGCAGCTAAAACAGATGCAACACAGCGAGCCGCGAAATATTGCATGGAGGCTTGTTGTGCCTAGATCAAAAGCCAGTCAACAAGTACAAAAGAGCAAAAGCAAACTGATAAGTTTTATGCCAGGAATGCGCCGTATCCGCAATATTTATTTTGTGGGTATTGGTGGTGCTGGGATGAGCGGAATAGCAGAGGTGCTTCTAAATCAGGGTTATAAGATCAGTGGCTCAGATATTGCCCAAAGCAAAACTATTACTCGGCTACAAAAACTTGGTATGAATATTTATATCGGCCATAAAGCAAAACAAATCAAAGATGCTGATGTTGTGGTGGTATCCAGTGCAATTGACCAAAACAATCCGGAAATAAAAGCTGCTATGAAGCAAAGGATTCCAATTATCAGGCGAGCTGAGATGTTGGCTGAGCTCATGCGCTATCGGCACGCCATTGTTATTGCAGGGACTCACGGCAAAACAACTACCACAAGCATGGTGGCTTCCGTCTTAGCTCAGGGCAAGCTTGATCCAACTTTTGTAATAGGTGGACTGCTTAATAGTGCCGGTAGTAATGCGAAACTGGGTGCCAGTCATTATATGGTTGCTGAAGCCGATGAAAGTGATGCGTCATTTTTACATTTGCAACCTATGGTTGCAGTTGTCACTAATATAGATGATGACCATATGCTGACATACGACAGTGATTTTGAAAAATTAAAACAAACGTTTTTAGAATTTTTACATAATTTGCCTTTTTATGGTTTGGCAGTCCTCTGTATAGATGATCCCGTAGTTAAAGAAATAATGCCAAAAATTTCCAGGCCCATAATTACTTATGGCTTGTCAGCATCGGCTGATTTTCGAGCTCATAAAATTTCACATCATAATCAGCATAGCAGTTTTACAGTTAGCCGCCCGGATAAAGACGACTTAACGCTTACCCTAAACATGCCTGGTATCCACAACATACTGAATGCCACTGCAGCGATTGCCATTGCAACAGATGAAGGTTTGAAAGACAAAGATATTGTGCAGGGTCTGGAGAGTTTTCAAGGTGTTGGCAGGCGCTTCGAAATACATGGTGAACTTAAATTTTCCAGGGGTAGCGTCATGTTGGTTGATGACTATGGCCATCACCCAACTGAAGTTGCAGCGAATATTAAAGCAGTCAGAGCGGGTTGGCCTGGGAAACGTCTGGTCATGATTTATCAACCTCATCGCTATAGCCGAACACATGACTTATATGAAGATTTTGTAGATGTGCTTTCGGGTGTGGATGTATTGCTTTTACTAAAAGTTTACCCAGCCGGGGAGAAAGCAATAAGAGGTGCTGACAGCAAGAGTTTGTGCGGCAGTATCCGACAAAAAGGTCAGCTCGATCCAGTGTATGTAAGGGACCCTAAAGATATCCCCCGCCTTTTGGAAGAGTTGCTGGAAGACGGTGATCTTTTGATGACCCAAGGTGCCGGTAATGTGGGAATGATATCAAGCAGTTTATCGCAGGAAGGCCTGCAGAGCGTTCGGAGTTAATGCCTTATGGCTGATGATTATGGAAAAGTGGCTGTGTTGATGGGAGGCCAATCTTCCGAGAGAGAAATATCACTCTTGAGTGGTAATGCTGTGCTTAGTGCCTTGCAATCCGGGGGGGTTGATGCAGTAGGAATTGATACAGCTGATGATTTCTATGCCGCTATAAAAAATGAAACATTCGATAGGGCATTCATTATGTTGCACGGGGGCCATGGTGAAGATGGTCACGTGCAGGCTGCATTAGATTTAATGAATATCCCTTATACAGGAAGTGGTCAGCTAGCATGTGCTTTGGCTATGGATAAGGTTCGAAGCAAAATGTTATGGGTTGCTCAAGGGTTAAATACGCCTGATTTTTTGATGCTCTCAAAAGATACAAATTGGCAATCAGTAATAGACCGGTTAGGAAAATGTTTTGTAAAACCGGTGAATGATGGGTCAAGTTTGGGGATTAGCAGAGCTGAAGATGCTCAACAATTGGAAGAAGCTTATGCCTATGCCTTGCAGTTTGATAGTGCTGTATTTGCTGAGCACTGGATTGAGGGTTTTGAATATACAGTGCCAATTTTAAATGAGCAGGTGTTGCCAGCTATTGAACTGCGTACCAATAATATTTTTTACGATTATGAAGCAAAGTATGAAGCGGATGATACGGTTTATTTATGTCCTTGCGACCTGAATTCAAAAGATGACGCAGAATTAAAAGCTTTAGCCAAAGATGCTTATGAACTTGTTGGTTGTCAGGGCTGGGGACGAGTAGATCTTATGCGAGATCAACAAGGAAAATTCTGGTTGTTAGAAGTTAATACGATTCCCGGGATGATGAGTCATAGTTTGATGCCCAAATCAGCAGCAGTTGCAGGAATAAATTTTGAACAGTTGGTCAGAGAAATTTTAGAGAGCAGTAAATTAAAGCGAGGCGCATCTTAAGATGTTTAGCTTTTTTAATGGCAAAAAAAATAAACGTGGCCGAGGAGCCAGTTTAAGAGTTGAAAAAACTCCGAGCTCAGTATCACATCAACTATTGTTACTGAAAAAAATAGTTCTTGTGCTTCTGGTATGTTCATTTTTGATATTGCTTGGCTTGAATTCTAGAACGCTGATTAATGATATTAATCAGCAGAAGATTGAATTTGTAGCTATAGAAGGCAACCTGAATATGGTTACAGAAGAGGATATCAAGGCTGCCGTTTTCGATTTTATTAATCAAAGTATGGTCGCTATAGACTTGCTGGCTATTCAACATGCACTTGAGAAAAACGCCTGGATAAACAACGTAAGCTTACGTAGAAAATGGCCTAACACATTAATTATAAATGTAACTGAAGAAGTAGCGATTGCTAGATGGGGTGAAACTCAGTTATTAAATCAGGAAGCTGCATTGTTTTCGCCACCATTGATACTGTCTCAGTTGAATTTAGCCAAACTTTCTGGTCCTGAAGGTTTCGAAAAAAGAGTCATGCAGCAGTATCAAATTTTTAATCAACTTTTATTCTCAAAAAACTTAAGGATAACCAGCTTGAATTTAAATTCCCGTGGCGCCTGGTCCATGCAAATAAGTAATGAAATTAAAGTTGTTGTTGGAAGTATACAGGCAGTAGAAAGAGTCCGAAGATTTGCGGCTATATATGAGTCATTGTTTGCCAGGCAAATAGAAAACATAGAAAGTTTTGATTTGCGTTATGAAGATGGCATTGCAGTGAAGCATAAATCATCTATCAGTGACGTTTTAGTTTCAATGCAGGGCTGAGTGTAAATGAAAGTAATTAAGATCGATAACAGGGTGGGCTTCTCGCTATGAGTAATACGTCGGTAGGGAACATGATAGTGGGCTTGGATATTGGCACCTCTAAAGTTGTCGCCATTGTTGGTGAGGTTGATGCGGAAGGAGGGCTTACCATTGTCGGAATAGGGCGGCATAAGTCTCGCGGGTTAAAAAAGGGGACGGTAGTCAATATTGAATCAACCGTTCAGTCCATACAGCGAGCTATAGAAGAAGCCGAACTCATGGCTGGTTGTCAGATCCATTCTGTTTATGCGGGCATTGCTGGCAAACATATTCGAAGCATGAATTCGCATGGCATAGTGGCAATCCGGGATAAAGAAGTTTATGCAGCAGATATAGAAAGAGTTATAGATGCAGCTCAGGCTGTTGCGATCCCAGCAGATCAAAAAGTTCTGCATATTCTTCCGCAGGAATACATCATTGATTCTCAAGAAGGTGTTAAAGAGCCAATGGGTATGTCAGGTGTTCGATTAGAAGCCAAAGTCCATTTGGTGACATGTGCAACAAATGCTGCTCAGAATATTGAAAAGTGTATTCGTCGCTGTGGACTAGAGACTGATGAGATCATTCTTGAACAACTCGCATCAAGCTATTCAGTGTTAACAGAAGATGAAAAAGAATTAGGCGTCTGTCTGGTTGATATTGGTGGCGGGACAACAGATATCGCAATTTTTACAGAAGGCGCGATACGCCACACCGGGGTTATCCCAATAGCAGGCGACCAGGTAACAAATGATATAGCAATGGCCTTGCGTACACCTACTGATCACGCTGAAGAACTAAAGATTAAATACGCCTGTGCACTTTCCCAGCTAGCTAGTCCTGATGAAATGATTAAAGTGCCCAGTGTCGGCGATCGGCCCCCGCGAGAGCTTTCGCGTCGCGCCTTGGCTGATGTCGTGGAGCCAAGGTATGACGAACTGTTTCATTTAATTCAAGCAGAGCTTCGCTTGAGCGGCTTCGAAGATATGTTGGCAGCTGGATTAGTACTTACCGGTGGAACCAGCAAGATGGAAGGAGTAGCTGAACTGGCTGAAGAAATTTTTCATATGCCGGTAAGAATTGGAATGCCTTATGAAGTTAATGGCTTGGCCGATATTGTTAAAAATCCCACATATTCCACTGGTGTTGGTTTGTTGCTTTATGGATTAAAACAGCATCAGGAGAAACATGGGGGAAGCGGCAACAGGGATTCAGGGATTAATATTTTTCAAAAAGTGAAGAGGTTTTTTGGTGGGGAAGAGTAGAGGGTGCTTGAGCATCAAGCGTTTAAATTTTTTAACTTATAGCAATAAATAGAGGGTAATACTATGTTTGAGATTATTGATAATATTGCGCAAAACGCAGTAATCAAGGTGTTTGGTGTCGGTGGCGGCGGCGGTAATGCGGTACAACATATGCTATCAAGCAGTATTGATGGCGTTGAATTTATTTGTGCCAATACAGATGCACAAGCCCTAGAAAAAGTGGGCACCAAGCTGAATTTACAACTTGGCAGTGACGTTACTAAGGGGCTGGGAGCAGGAGCAAATCCTGAGGTCGGACGTCAGGCGGCTCTGGAAGATAAGGATAGAATCCGCGAGATTATTTCTGGTGCTGATATGGTTTTTATAACCGCAGGAATGGGTGGTGGAACTGGTACCGGCGGAGCACCAGTTGTTGCTGAAATTGCACGTGAAATGGGCATTCTAACAGTGGCCGTAGTGACTAAACCTTTCCCATTTGAAGGGCGTAAGCGTATGGCTATTGCTGAAAAAGGCATTAAGGAATTGGAAGAGCACGTTGACTCCTTGATTACCATTCCAAATGAAAAACTAATGGATGTGCTTGGTAAGGGCTCGACATTATTGGATGCTTTCAAATCTGCCAATGATGTATTGCTGGGTGCTGTTAAGGGTATCGCTGACCTGATAACACGACCAGGAATGATCAATGTAGACTTTGCAGACGTGAGTACAGTTATGTCTGAAATGGGTATGGCAATGATGGGTAGTGGTGTCGCTAGTGGTGAAGGTCGTGCAGTTGAAGCGGCGGAAGCGGCTATTCGCAGCCCCTTATTGGAAGATGTGAACCTACAGGGTGCTCGAGGAATATTAATTAATATCACTGCCAGTGAAAGTCTAACTTTGGGAGAGTTTTCAGAAGTTGGTGACACTATCTCCGAATTTGCATCCGATCAGGCCATTGTCGTGATAGGTACCGTTATTGATCCCGATATGGGTGATGAAATATGTGTAACAGTCGTTGCAACAGGCCTGGGAGCACAGCAGATAGAGCGCCCAACTAAAGTGATTGATAACACGAAGCATAACAATAAAAATGTTGACTTCAACTCATTGGATAGACCCGCTGTAATGCGTAAATCGTCTGGAGCAGCCCCTGATTTAGATAAAAAGTTTGAAGAAAAGCCTATGTTAGCTAAAGCTGTTGGTGCGGATTCAGATATGGATTATCTGGATATTCCTGCATTCCTTAGAAAACAGGCTGATTAAGGAACTTCTCGTGTAGATATGGTCTTACTAATGAGCAGGCGTTTTTTATGCGTCTAAAGATACATTCCTGGTAATAAGTTTGGGATAAAGATGCTATTTTTGCTAGAATCCCGAAGCTTATATTGCTTGGTTTTAACGAAGAGTACTTAAATGATTAAACAAAGAACCCTGAAGAATGTAATTCGCGCAACTGGCGTAGGTTTGCATACAGGTGAAAAAGTTTATTTGACGTTGAAACCGGCCCCAGTTGATACAGGTATTATATTTAGACGGGTCGATTTGGATCCAATAGTAGAAATTCCTGCCATGGCCGAGAATGTCGGCGAAACCACACTATCGTCAACCCTGGTAAAGGGTGATGTCAGGATATCGACTGTAGAGCACCTGATGTCTGCGATGTCTGGGTTAGGTATTGATAATGCCTTCGTTGATTTAAGTGCACCTGAAGTTCCAATTATGGATGGCAGTGCAGGTCCTTTTGTTTTTTTGATCCAGTCAGCAGGGGTTGAAGAACAATCTGCACCCAAGAAATATATTCGCATAATTAAAGAGCTTAGCCTTACACAAGATGATAAGAAGGTCAGTCTCAAACCCTTCAATGGCTTTAAAGTTGGCTATACCCTCCTCTATGATCATCCTGTTCACCGTAAACATACCAAAGAAGCCTGTATTGACTTTTCAAGCACATCTTTTGTGAAAGAAGTCAGTCGCGCGAGGACTTTTGGTTTTATGCATGAATTTGAAGCCCTGCGTAATCGTAATCTGGCTTTGGGAGCCAGCATGGATAACGCTGTTGCGGTAGGTGATTATAAGGTCTTGAATGAAGATGGATTACGTTATGAAGATGAGTTTGTAAAACATAAGATACTCGACTCCATCGGGGATTTATACTTGCTGGGAAAAAGCCTGATTGGAGAGTTCGCTGGCTATAAGTCGGGTCATGCTTTGAATAACGCACTGTTAAGAAAATTACTTGTTTCTGAAGATTGTTGGGAAATTGTGACTTTCGACACAGAAGAAGAAGCTCCGATTTCCTACCTTAAACCTCAATTCGCATAAGATTTAACTCTTAGGTACTAAATTTAGCGCTTTGTATTCGCTAAAGCCTTCTGCTTAAGGCTATAATCCCTCATAATTGAGCCAGGTGCCCAACTGTTTAAATTCTGATAATAATCTCATACTAGTTTTGTAAGTGTTATTTTTCACAAAAATATGAAAATAATCATTGTAGATCAAAAGCATGGTGATACCAGATCCATAGTATTAAAGGACTGGATGCGCGTGTTGCTGACTTTCTGCTTTCTGGGTATGCCGGTATTTCTGGGTTATTACGGATATCAGTTTAGTGCAGGCAGATCTGCTGATTTATATACCGATGAAGCTGCACAGGCTTGGGCTGATAAACTAGTTGAGCAAGAAGAAGAAGTTCAACGAATTCGCGAAGAAACACTCGCTCAATTACAAGCATTAACACTTCGCCTGGCTAACTTACAAGCCCGCTTACTCAGACTGGATGCTTTAGGTGAGCGCCTAACCGTCATAAGTGATTTGGATGACGGTGAATTTAATTTCCAGCAGATGCCCGCTGTTGGAGGCCCTGAAGTAATGCTGGAAAAGGGTAATGGCTTTGAAGAATTTGATTTAATTAAAGAAATTGATGAATTAAGTCTGCAGATAGAAGATCGCTCACAGCAGCTAGAACTGCTTGAGAGTTTACTTTCTGACAGGCAAATTCAATCAGATACCTTTCTGGCGGGGAGACCAGTAAGCTCAGGTTGGATTTCATCTGCCTTTGGTAGACGCATTGATCCTTTCAATGGGGATTTGGCATGGCATCAAGGTGTTGATTTTGCTACTGGCGTAACTGGTGTTGAAGTTTCTTCTGTTGCCTCAGGTGTCGTTACTTTTGCCGGTGAGCGAAGTGGTTATGGCAGATTGGTGGAGATTAACCATGGTAATGGTTATGAATCCCTATATGCACATAATCAGGAAATTTTAGTTAATTCTGGCGATATCATAAAGAAAGGTCAGGTTGTTGCTCTCTCTGGAAATTCAGGTAGATCGACTGGTCCTCATGTGCATTTTGAAATTCATAAAAACGGTCGAGTTATCGATCCGGCTTCTTACATAAACCGAACCAATCGGTGAATATCCTCTGTAGATGAAGTACAGGAATAAGCTGTACCTTTTCTAGTGTCAACATTCTGCAAGCTAAATAAACCTGGTCATTCACTGACCTTTTACATTTATAGAAATAGATTGGAACCTCACCCTCATGCTGACAAAATTATTTGGTAATAAAAACCAACGTGAAATTAAACGCTTAAATAAAGTCGTCACACAAATTAATGCCATGGAAAGTGCCATGCAAATCCTGTCTGATGATGAGTTAAAAGCAAAGACCAGTGAGTTTAAACAGCGCTATGAAAATGGTGAGGCGCTGGATCAAATGTTACCAGAAGCATTTGCCGTAGTGCGTGAAGCTGGTGTTAGAACCCTGCAGATGCGACATTTTGATGTGCAGCTAATTGGTGGCATGGTCCTACACCAAACCAAGATAGCCGAAATGAGAACCGGTGAGGGCAAAACCCTGGTGGCTACTTTACCAGCTTACTTAAATGGTTTGACCGGTAGAGGTGTACACCTTATTACGGTAAATGAATATCTGGCAGCACGTGATGCTAAATGGATGGCTCCATTATATGAGTTCCTTGGTTTATCTGTTGGTGTCGTTGTACCTGGGCAAGGGCCTGAAGAGAAGCGAGTTGCTTATAGAGCAGATATTACCTATGGAACCAATAACGAATTTGGCTTCGACTATCTTCGCGACAACATGGCATTTCGCCTTGAAGATAAATTTCAACGAGAGCTCTATTACGCGATTGTTGACGAAGTTGACTCTATTTTAATTGATGAAGCTCGAACACCTTTGATTATATCTGGCGCAGTAAAGGATAGTGGCAAGCGCTATACCGCTATTAACGCCCTAATCCCAAGTTTGAAAAAAGGTGAGAAGGGTGTTGAAAAGTCTCAATTAGAACGTCGCATTGAAGGTGATGAAGAAATTGATGGTGATTTTATTATTGATGAAAAAACCCGGCAAGTAGAGTTGACTGACCAGGGACATGAAAAAATTGAAGGGTTGCTGGTCAGTAGAGGTCTATTGAATGAGGGAGAAGATTTATATGCCGCAACGAATTTAAGTTTGCTGCAACAAGTGCAATCAGCTTTAAGAGCTCATTATTTATTTAATCGTGAAGTTGAATATATCGTTCAGGAGAATCAGATTGTACTGGTTGATGAGCATACCGGGCGGACCATGCCGGGGCGGCGTTTATCAGAAGGTTTACATCAAGCTATTGAAGCCAAAGAGGGTGTTCCAATTCAGAATGAAAGTCAGACCCTGGCTTCAACCACATTTCAGAATTATTTCAGGTTATATGAAAAATTATCTGGTATGACAGGAACAGCGGATACCGAAGCATTTGAATTCCATCAGATCTATGGCCTGGATGTTGTCGTTATACCAACTAATCAACCAATGATTCGTGAAGACGCCAATGATTTGATTTATCTTAGTACCGAAGAGAAATTTAAGGCAATAGTTGCTGATATCAAAAGTTTTAGAGATAAAGGCGCTCCTGTCTTGGTCGGTACAGCCAGCATTGATACATCTGAAATTTTATCTAAATACCTAAATAAAGAAAAAATTGAACATAAAGTACTCAATGCAAAATATCATGAAAAGGAAGCTGAAATAATTGCTCAAGCGGGTAGGCCTGGAGCAGTAACCATTGCTACAAATATGGCTGGACGCGGAACGGACATTGTTCTTGGTGGTAAATGGGAGGCTGAAATCGATGCCTTGGAGAATCCTAGCGAACAGCAGATTGCGGATATCAAGGCTGCCTGGAAAGTGCGTCACCAACAAGTGTTGGAAGCGGGTGGCTTGCATATCATTGGCACAGAGCGTCATGAGTCGAGACGAATTGATAATCAATTAAGAGGACGTGCTGGACGACAAGGAGACCCGGGATTTTCCAGATTCTATTTATCCTTGGATGATAATTTAATGCGAATTTTTGCTTCTGAAAAAGTCACAAATATTATGCGCCGATTAGGAATGGAAGACGGCGAGGCAATAGAGCATCGCATGGTCTCCAATTCCATTGAAAAAGCTCAACGAAAAGTAGAAGGCCGAAATTTTGATATACGAAAGCAGCTATTAGAATATGACGATGTAGCTAACGATCAAAGGCAGATTATCTATCAACGTCGTAATGAATTGATGGAAGCTGACGATATTTCAGAAGTAATTGCTGATATGCGTGAGGGGGTAATTAATGATTTTATAAGCACTTATATTCCTCCTCAAAGCGTTGAAGAGCAATGGGATATCCCAGGTCTGGAACAGTCATTACAAGTTGAGTTTGGTGAGACTTTACCAATTCAAAAATGGTTGGATGAAGATAAGTCGCTTTATGAAGAAACGCTGAGATTAAGGATAATTGAAAAAATTGCCGAGAGTTATGAAAAAAAATCAGCAGAAGTTGGTCCTAATATGCGCATTTTTGAAAAGCAAATAACCTTGCAAATATTGGATAACCTTTGGAAAGAGAATTTGTCGCAAATGGATAGTTTACGTCAGGGAATAGGTCTGCGCGGCTATGCAGGCAAGAATCCAAAACAGGAATATAAGAGAGAAGCCTTCGCTATATTTGAAGAGCTCTTACAAAATATTCAATTTGAAGTTATTAAGTTCTTAAGCCATGTAAAAATTCAGTCAAAAGATGAGTTGGATGCTATTGATAGGAAACGTGAAGAAGAGATGAAGAAAGAGCAGAAAGTTATGACCCATCAATCTGCTAATCTGATGGAAAATAGTGGCCAACAAACATCTAACCCTGAAGCGCAAAATTCAGCTCAGCCAGCACCATTTGTGCGTGAAGAGCAAAAGGTTGGCAGGAATGAGCCTTGCCCATGTGGGTCAGGAAAAAAATACAAGCAATGCCACGGTAAGTTAGGTTAGAACCTGTTGCGCTTGCTAGGGCGTCGTTAAAAAATTTCTTAAAATGCTCATTTGCTGATTTGTAAATTCCGCTTTTTCGTGATTTTTTGCCTAGCCCTAACTGTGCTCACAACGGTTCCAGCTCTAGCTTGTGAAATATCAACACAAAATTTTATCGCTCGGGCATCCTTGCTCATATTTTATGGCTTAGTGATGTAGAATAATTATCGATGCGCATCGTATTTGGAAGCCTTTGAAATGTACTTTTCGCTTATTTTTTTTGGTTATAGCGAGGACTGTTTGAGCCGCATAGCGGTGAATTCCGCAGCACCGAAAAAATAAGGGGGAAGATTGATGGATGACTAATGCATTACCATCGATAGCAAATCCTATAGATAGATATAATTATAAGCAGTGATCAAGTGTTTAGAGTGAGAGCAATAAGGGTATGAATGAGTTAGAAGAAAAGCTATATCCGGTAAAAGGAATAAGAATGTCCGCTGTAGCGGCTGGATTGAAAAAACCGGGTAAAGCTGATGTTGTTTTATTTGAATTATGTGAAGGAGCTAATGTTGCTGGTGTTTATACTAAAAATGTATTTTGCGCTGCGCCAGTACTTTTAGCCAGAAAACACAGCACTTCGCATAGTCCACGTTATTTTTTAATTAATTCCGGTAATGCCAATGCAGGTACTGGTGAAGCAGGAATACAGGCGGCATTAGCATGTTGTACAGCACTTGCCAAAGCGGGAGGTGTTGAAACCCAACAAGTACTGCCATTCTCAACGGGTGTAATAGGCGAAGCACTTCGCGTGGATAAGATTATTAGCGCCCTAGCGCCAGCCATCGCTACACTAGACGCTGATGCCTGGTTGGATGCTGCCAAAGGCATTATGACCACTGATACAGTGCATAAAGCCTATTCTGAAATGTTTTTTTTAGCCGGTAAGCAGGTCACTATTACAGGAATTACAAAGGGTGCTGGAATGATTAAACCCAATATGGCGACCATGTTGGCTTATATATGCACTGATGCCGTTATTTCCGTAAATACCCTGCAAGAACTTTGTCAGGAGGCAGCAAATCTTTCTTTTAATAGGATTACGGTTGATGGGGATACTTCTACTAATGACTGCTGTATGTTGGTCGCAAGTGGACAAGGAGACTTGGTATATTCTGAGATAACCAAAGCAGAGCAGCTGGAATTTACTTCAGCCTTGAATAGAGTATTTGTTCACCTTGCCCAGGCAATTATCAAAGATGCAGAAGGGGCTACTAAATTTGTCACAATTTCTGTTGAAGAAGGGTTGAATTCCGATGAATGCCTGCAACTTGCTTATGCTATTGCGGAGTCGCCTTTGGTTAAAACAGCACTGTTTGCTTCAGATCCTAATTGGGGAAGAATATTAGCCGTTGTGGGCCGAGCCGGGCTGGCAGATCTGGATATCTCCAAGGTCGGTATTTACCTGGATGATGTTTGTATTGTCGAGAGAGGTGGTCGAAGTGCTACTTATACTGAAGCGATGGGGAAAGAGGTTATGAAGCAGAGTGTGATTTTTATTACTGTTAAATTACACCGAGGCGACTACTCTGAAAAAGTATGGACCTGTGATTTATCTTACGATTACGTCAAAATAAATGCTGAATACAGGACCTGAAAAAAATTATGTCAGATTTTCTCCATGTTGCTGTAGGTGTTATTCGCAATGATCTAGGAGAAGTACTCATTGCCTTACGTGACAAGAATCAGCACCAGGGAGGACTTTGGGAATTTCCAGGAGGGAAAGTTGAATTGGGTGAAAGTCTAAGCGATGCATTATATCGGGAAATACAGGAAGAGCTTGATTTGGAAGTCCTGAGTTCATCACCATTACTTAAGGTTGAGTATGATTATGGTGATAAGCGAGTATTGCTTGATGTTTGTTTAGTAGAAAGTTTTCAGGGAAAGGCGAAAGGTAAGGAAGGACAGCCAATTCGCTGGGTTAGTTTTAAGAAATTAGGGAACTATGAATTTCCTCAGGGGAATCAGGAAATTATACGTTTTTTGCAAGAAAGTTTAAGTTAGAACCTATTCTTCAAAGTTTTCCCAATCATCGGGCGGATCTTCTACTGGGATGGTATTTTTCTCCATTGCCCACTCTCCAAAATCAATCATTTGACAGCGTTTTGAGCAAAATGGGCGGTATATTGAGTCTTCTGTCCATGGAACCTTTTTAAAGCATTGTGGACAGGCAACTTCAGTAATTTCATTTGAACTTGAGTTGTTGATATTTTTCATGAAGCGCTAACACTTTTTCCTTTAATGATTCTAGTGGACCTTCGTTGACAATAATATCATCTGCTAAGGCTAGACGTTTTGCCCTGGGCATCTGTGAATCAATTATTTTTTTTATTTCCTCTGAACTGCTTTGATCCCTCGCTATTGCTCGATTTAATTGTAAAGATTCAGAGCAATCTACTACGAGCACTCTATCTATAAAATTATAGTTATCATTTTCCAATAAAAGGGGTACTACAACTATGGCATAAGTATCGCTAAACATTTTAAGCCGCTCTAATAGCAGGCGCTTAATTTCCGGGTGTAAGAGTTTTTCCAACCACTGCTTTTTCTTCTTATCCCGGAACACTATTTGTCTAAGCTGTTTCCGATCCACCTCCCCGGAATTCAAAATAATATTCTTGCCAAAGTAATCTTCTATTTCCCTAAGCAAGGGAGAGCCTTTCTTTACTAGCTCCCGACTTAACTCATCGGTATCAATCACAGGGACATCAAGATCAGAAAATATTTGGCTGACTGCACTTTTGCCACTACCTATCCCGCCAGTGAGGCCTATAGTCAATGGTAATTTATCGTTAGTGTTCATGTTTCTGGGTTTTTTTAAAAGAAAATTGCGGAATATAATTGGTTCAATTCATTACTCCACAATAGAGAGACAAAACCGGCTCCAGCTAAATAGGGGCCAAAAGGAATTGGTATATTTTTATCACGGCCTTTGATTATGACCAGGGTAATACCAATAAGTGCACCTATTAACGATGAGAGTAAAATTATCTGTGGCAAGGCTTGCCAGCCCATCCAGGCACCTAAAGCTGCTAATAATTTAAAATCTCCATACCCCATACCTTCCTTGCCAGTGAACAATTTAAACAGCCAGTAAACGAGCCAGAGGATCAAGTATCCGGCGACTGAACCCAAGAAGGCGGCCTCAAGAGTGGTGATGAGTCCAAAATAATTAATTATTAACCCGAGCCATAATAGGGGTAATGTAATGTCGTCGGGAAGCAGCTGGTGATCATAATCAATCATGGTCAGTACAATGAGAGACCATGTCAAAACCAGAGCGACTAGGGTCAACCAGGTAAAACCAAATTGGTAAGCAATTAATACGGTAAAAATTCCAGTAGCAGACTCAATTATTGGATAGCGTCTAGATATTGGCGCCTTACAATTTTTACATTTACCGGCCTGAATTAAATAGCTTAATACCGGAATGTTTTCGAGGGCAGTTATTTCATGGTTACAATTTGGGCAATGAGAACCGGGTTGTGCAAGATTAAACTTTGAAAATTTATCAGTTTCATTTTTGTTTGCTTTATCATCTTTAAGTTCCAGAAATTCATAGCATTGCTGAGTCCACTCTCGCTGCATCATTACCGGTAGTCTGTAAATTACAACATTAAGAAAACTTCCGATAATAAGACCCAGAGCTAGTGTAAATACAAGGAGTGCCAGCGGATAACTAGAAAAAAAAGATGCAATAGCCATGAAGTTTATTATTTATGCTGCTAAACAACAGAGCCAATCTGGAATATTGGCATGTACATGGCAATCATTAAACCACCGACAAGTACACCAAGTACTGCCATAATTAAAGGCTCCATCATAGCGGTTAAGCCATCTACGGCATTATCTACTTCAGCCTCATAAAAAGTGGCGCACTTATCAAGCATAGAATCCAGGGCGCCAGACTCTTCACCTATAGATACCATTTGAATAACCATGATAGGGAAGACATTGGTTGATTTGATTGCCTGAGTTAGCTGTATACCTGTTGTGACATCGTCTCGGATACTTAGGGTTGCATTTTTATAAACGATGTTGCCAGTTGCACCTGATACAGAATCCAGCGCTTCTACAAGAGGGACCCCAGAGGCGAAGGTCGTCGCCAGTGTTCGCGTAAATCGTGCCAGGGCAGAACTTTTAACAATATCTCCGAAAACCGGCGCCTTTAAAGCCAGTCGTTCTAGTGAATTCGCGAACGCTTTTGAGCGAATCTTGGCTTCTTTGAAAATATAGACACCAATGCCTATACCAACAAGAATATATAGCCACCAAGCTATCGCGAAGTCCGAAATGCGCATAACAAATTGAGTGAAAACGGGTAATTCAGCACCAAAACTTGAAAAAGTTTCTGCAAACTGAGGAACCACCTTTATTAATAGAATTGCGGTCACGATAAGAGCAACCGCGACAACGGTGATGGGGTAGTTCATGGCTTTTTTGATTTTTGCTTTCAATGCTTCGGATTTTTCCTTATAGGTTGCCAGGCTTTCAAGCATTGACTCCAGAGCACCTGATTGTTCACCAGCTTCTACCAGGTTGCAGAAAAGATCATCGAATAAACGTGGAAATTTACGAATAGAGTCTGCAAAATTGTTTCCGGAAGCAACATCGTCACGGATAGCAAAAACAACTTCTCGCATAGAGGCATTTTCCAGGCCACCTCCGACGATTTCAAAAGATTGTACCAGCGGAATGCCGGCCTTCATCATGGTTGCCAATTGCCGTGTAAAAATGGCTATGTCCATAGGTTTAATTTTTGGCTTAGATTTAGCAAATAAATCTTTACCTTTTTTCTTAACCTTGGTGGCATTAATACCCTGTTTGCGCAATTGGGCCTTAACTAAAGCGATACTTGCACCAGGAATTTCTCCTCTGGTCACTTTACCTCTGGAGTCTTTGCCCTGCCAGACATATGTAGCTTGTTTAACCGCTGCAGCACCCTGAGTTGCCATCTTCTTACCTACCTTTTAAATTTCAAGATTAAACGTCGTTATTTTAGCAGAATTTACGTGATTCGATTTATTTCAGCAAGGCTGGTTAAGCCTAATGAGACCTTCATCAAAGCTGAAGCTCTAAGGTCATTGAAGCCCTGTTGCCTAGCCATGTCTGCTAGCTCAATAGTATTTCCATTATCCATTATAATACGTGAAATACTATCGGTTATGGGTACTACTTCATAAATACCGATTCTGCCTTTGTACCCACCATTACATTTATCACAACCAACTGGGCCAAACAACTCCATATCCTCTAATTGATTTTCAGTAAAACCTTCTTGCAAGAGTATTCCGGGGGGGGCTTAATAGTGTTTTTACAATGGTTACAGAGCCTCCTGGCCAGGCGTTGGGCAATGATTAGCGTAACAGACGTTACCAGATTGTAAGAAGGAATACCCATATTCATCAAATGGCCCAATGTTTCTGTGGCACTGTTGGTGTGTAAGGTTGAAAGTACCATATGTCCGGTTTGTGAAGCTTTAATTGCGACTTCGGCCGTTTCGATATCTCTGATTTCTCCAATCATAATCACATCAGGGTCCTGCCTTAGAAAGGCCTTCAAGGCTCCGGTAAAGTCGAGACCGATTCGCGGATTAATAGTAACCTGATTGAAACCCTCCAAATTTATCTCTACCGGGTCTTCAGCCGTAGAAATGTTTTTATCTGCAGTATTAAGAATATTTAAACCGGTATAAAGAGAGGCAGTTTTACCGCTGCCGGTGGGGCGGGGCCTGTTACCAGAATAAGCCCTTGAGGTTGATATAAGGCGTTGAGGAATAATTGCTTTTGATCATCTTCATAGCCCAGTGCGTCAATGCCAAGCATGGCAATACTCGGGTCTAAAATTCTCATGACAATCTTTTCGCCCCATAGTGTGGGAAGTGTATTAATTCTGAAATCTAGGGCCTTGTTTCTGGATAAAAGCATCTTTATTCGACCATCTTGAGGCAGGCGGCGCTCAGAAATATCCAGTTTTGCCATAATTTTCAGGCGTGAACATATTCGCCTGGCTATATTGATAGGCGGACGTGAAATCTCCTTCAGGACTCCATCCAGCCGAAAACGGACTCTATAAATTTTTTCATAAGGTTCAATATGTATATCTGATGCCCCCTGCTTTATAGCGCTTAATAAAACGTTATTGACGAATTTAACGATTGGAGGTTCATCAACACCTTTTGTAGGGTCTTCTTCAATTGTTTCTTCAATTATTTCAATATCCATTAGTTCGAGGTTCGGATTTTCAGGATCCTCAAATTGAATGCTATCTTCTTTGTGACTATTTTTAGTATCCAGCAGTTCACTTATTAATCGTTGAAGTTTGTTAGCTTAAGCAATGATAAGATCTATGTTTGTATCAGTATTAAATTTGATTTCATTGATTGCATTGTCATCAGAAGGATCCGCAACCGCCAGGCTCACAAGATGACCTTTTTTAATGAGCGAGAGCATGTGATGCTTCCTGATGAGTTGGCTGCTAACTAATTTTGTAGCCTCTGCCAGACTCAATGGATCTATAGCGTCAAGATCAATTCTTGGCAGGCCAAATTGGCGGGAAGCGGTATCAGCTATAGATGAACTTTCCAGTATTTTATTTTTTGTGAGGTAGTGGGTTAGAGGCGTATTTTGCTTAAGAGCCTTATCAAAAGCATCAATCATTTATTGCTGCGAAATTAGTTTAGTCGCAACTAGACTTTTTGCTAAGCCTTTTATTTTTGTTGCAGAATCCATTCCTGATGTTTTACTTTAACTATTGAGCTTTTCTTTCTAAAAATTAATGGGAAAATTTAATTAATAATATTTTAAAAAAGACAAAATTGAAGAATAGTGACAAATATTGTCACTTAACTATAGCTTATTTACAGGAATATACTTTTTTTCATTTATTTTTGGTTCGGCTAAAAGGTGATCCAGTTCACCTAAATAGAGTTAAGAATCCCCTCAAACACTGAAATAGGGGGTTTATAGGTTAAATAAGTAAATATTCTCAATATCTGGCACATGCCTTGCATATATTTATACATGGATATTAAATTTGTGCCTAAAGTTGGTGATCTTAGTATCTTTATCAGAAGTTTAATAAAAGATTTTTAACTGCTTAACTGGAGAAGTAACATGAAAAACATCAAAAATATGAAAAAGAAAGATCAAAAAGGTTTTACACTGATCGAATTAATGATCGTTATTGCGATTATCGGAATTTTGGCTGCGGTTGCTTTACCTGCATATCAAGATTATACGATTCGTGCACGTGCATCTGAGCTGCCATTGGCTGCCAGTGCTGCGAAAAATCTAATTACAGAGGCCATTCTGTTATCACCTACAAATGCACTGCCTGCGCCAACTTTTGCAGTATCTAATGTCTCTCAAGGTATGGTATCTAGCGTAACTTGGAACGGCACTTCAATTGTTGTAGTCGGAAGCGCAACTCAATTAGGCTCAGCTGTTACTATGACTTTGAGTCCTACTGCTACTGCTAGTGGTGTGACTTGGGCTTGCGGTTCTACTGTTGGTACTCAGTACCTGCCTTCAAGCTGCTAATCAAGTTTTAGTCATCAGTTTAACTGTTGGCTAAATAGGTAAGTATAATAAAACCAGCCTTTGCTTTGTGAAGGCTGGTTTTTTTTTGCAAAAAGATTAAAAGAGATTAAAAAATATTATAAGTCACGTAAAAATGTCGAGAACTGCTAACATAATTATCGCTTTGGCTATTTTAGCAGTACTAATAGTAACGGCTTTTATTTATTGGACTGGTTTGGCTGGTCCATTTATCCTTGATGACCAAGATAACATTCTACGAGCCTATGTTAACAACTTCGACTGGGTCGAAATTTTATATGCAGTAACACACAATAATAGTGGTGTTTTAGGCCGACCAGTTTCCATGTTTAGTCTAATGATCACTGGTATTGTGCATGGCCCATTACCTTGGGGGTTCAAATATCACAACTTGGCAATTCATTTGATTAATGGCTTGCTCATGTTTTGGCTACTTTTAAAAATACTGTCAGCTCTGCCTTTAAGAATTACTGAAAAGCAAATTTTGATAGTTGCTGGTATTGCCGCCAGCTATTGGCTATTACACCCCTTAATGGTAAGCACTGTGCTCTACGCAGTACAACGCATGGCACAACTTTCTACCTTATTTATCCTTGTCGCACTGCTCGCCTATGTTATGGCCAGAGAGAATGCAGCAAAGAATAAGCTCAAATTTTATCTTCTGGCATATGCGCTATTCCCAGCGGCCCTGATTTTATCGTTATTATCCAAAGAAAATGGAGCGCTGATTCCACTTTATATTTTTGCGATAGAAATGATAATTTTTTCCTTTAATTATGAAAATAACATCGCCAAAAAAAGAATTATTACATTTTTATGTGTTTTTGTTTTACTGCCCATTGTATTGGGTTTTTATTATTTGCTGACTCACTTTGCGGATTTTACCAACTATTCCTCTCGTGATTTCACGATGCTGGAAAGATTGTTAACCCAGCTACATATTGTTGTGGTTTTTTATCCAAAACTGATTTTTTTCCCGCAGCTCTCCGACATGACCTTGTTTCATGATTATTTTGAGCCTGTCAGGCACTTGGATTTGTTGACTAGCGCGTTAATCTTAATACTTATTACAAGTATCTTTTTGATATTTTACTTAAGAAAAAAAGCGCCCGTTCTGTCTTTTGCACTGTCCTGGTATCTTATTTCACATATTCTTGAATCAAGTTTTTTAAATCTTGAATTGATTTTTGAGCACAGAAATTATCTGGCTTCTATGGGGCCTATTTTGGCCCTAATGTATTATCTTTTTAACGTTAAAAAATATCCCATATTTAAGTATCTTAGCATTGTGATACTGCTGATGATGGCGTTCTTAACTTCCACGCGTGTACAAGAATGGAAATCTGAAGATATATTTTATGAGTTAGCTATAACTGATCACCCTCAATCCCTGAGAGCACAAGCGGGCGTGGCCAAGTATAGCTATGATAGGGGTGACCTGGATAAAGCAATACATCACTTGGAATTGGCTCAACAATATAATCCGAAGATATTGGGGCTTTCATTACACAAAATTCTATTTTTATGTGGTACTGGTGAGAATATTACGGAGCTCATGGATGAAACTATCACAAAAACGGAGGATGCGATAATCGCGACTTACGAATTAAATACGCTGGATGCAATAATGGGAAAGGTGCGTATTTCCGGGTGCCCTGAACTAGATCTTTATAAGATGTTGGATCTGCTGAATGTGGCAGAAAGTCAAAATGCAGTGAGCAATAATCAGCTTTTGTTGGGTTATATGAAACGATTCAGAGCTCAGACAAATATATTTATGGGGAATTATATTGATGGAGTCAGTTATTATCGGCTAGCTTATGAATATACTCAATTGCCTTCCCTGCTTATAGAACTAGTTGATTTTCAATTACGTTTGCAGAAACTGGATGATGCTGAGCAAGAGCTTGTGCGTTTAGAAAAAATTAATGAACAAAGTTTTGGGATTGAAACAGCGAGAATAGAAATTTTACGGAGCCGGCTAGAGGAGCAGAAAGCAAAGATGCAGGTAATAGATAATGGATAAGGTGATCCAATGAGCTTTCATAGTTTTTCGATAGTTATTCCTGCTAAAAATGAAGCAGATAATTTGTCAGGATTGTTGCCTGAGTTAAGACAACTATATCCAAATGTTGAAATAATTGTAGTCAGTGATGGGTCCAGCGATGCTACTGAAAACATCTGTGTGCAAAACAAGGTTGATATCATCAAGCATCAGTATAGTAAAGGTAATGGTGCGAGTATAAAAACTGGCGCTAGGGCAGCTTCTGGAGAGATTATTGTTTTTATGGATGGTGATGGGCAGCACAAACCTTCTGATGTGAAGCGTTTGCTGGAGAAAATGGATGAAGGTTTCGATATGGTCGTTGGCGCTAGAGGCAATGAATCTCAAGCTAGTACTGGTCGGTTACTGGCTAATAATATATACAATAAGTTATCTAGTTGGATATCTGGTCATGATATTCATGACCTCACATCAGGGTTTCGCGCAGTAAAACGAGAAAAATTTTTAAAGTTTTTATATTTATTACCAAATGGATTCTCTTATCCCACTACCAGCACCATGGCATTTTTTAGAGCTGGATACTCAATTACATACATAGGAATAGAAACAGCGGAACGTCTCGGCAAAAGTCATATTAATCTGCTTAAGGACGGCGTTCGCTTTTTTATTATTATTTTTAAAATTGGCACGCTTTATTCTCCATTAAAAATATTTTTGCCAATCTCCTTTGGGTTTTTCTGTGTTGGGTTGCTTTATTATTTGTACACCTTCATTAATTTCCATACCTTTACCAATATGAGTGCCGTATTATTTATGACATCTATATTGATCTTTTTAATCGGGCTGGTCTCAGAGCAAGTAACCATGCTGATTTATAAGGATTCGGAAGACTAACTATTTTTATTATGGAGTAAAATAATTACGGATTAGTGTTAGTCACCACTAACAATTTAGTCCGTTTAAATTATTTCAAACATGCCAAATTTCAAGCAAAAAATTAAATCAATTCCGCTTATAGGCTCATTGGCAAAAGTAATTTATTTTTTGTTTATTGAGCCATTCCGGAATTTTTCCGGGTCAGATGATTATTGGAAAAAAAGATATGCACAAGGGGGGAGCTCCGGTGATGGTTCCTATAGATTGCTCGCAGACTTTAAAGCTGATGTATTAAATACCCTAGTAGAGGAATATAAAGTAAATTCTGTAAAAGAATTTGGCTGTGGAGATGGTAATCAGTTATCGCTGTTGAATTTTCCAGTTTATCAGGGTGTAGATGTCAGTCCCGAAGCTATCGCATTATGCGAGCAACAGTTTTCAAATGATCCAACAAAGGAATTTTTGCTATTAAAAGACTATCAGGGAAAGCAAAGCGACATGAATATGTCTCTGGATGTGATTTATCACCTTGTAGAAGACGAAATTTTTGAAAATCACATGAAGCAGCTTTTTGATTCAGCATCCAAACTGGTGGTGATCTACTCATCCAATACGGCTGAGCAACAAAAAATTCAGGGTAAGCATATCAGGCATCGAAAATTTACTGACTGGATAGAAAG
>Ga0222714_10000507_pt1 | contig 44320 bp, 43 predicted proteins | sample C33_3DmetaG_FD_165048 | JGI IMG/M metagenome (GOLD analysis project Ga0222714, IMG submission 165048) | Estuarine water microbial communities from San Francisco Bay, California, United States - C33_3D | ecosystem: Environmental > Aquatic > Marine > Unclassified | place: USA: California...
GATGAAGTCCCGCGTGCCCACCACAACGCTGCCCACCGGCGTCGCCAGCCCCTTGCTGAGGCAGAACGTTGCCGAGTCAGCGTCCTGGACGAGTTCGCGCACCGGGACATCCAGCGCTATGGCCGCGTTGAAAAGGCGTGCTCCATCGACGTGAATCGGCAGTGAATCCGGAAGTGCCCGTCGCAGTTGGGCCATGTAGTCAGGGGTGATGGGTCGACTCATCGAGTGCGCGTGACAGTTCTCCACGATGACGAGGCTCGTGAGCGCGCAATGCGGATCGTCCGGATCCCGGATCGCATCGACGACATCCTCCACCAGCATTTCACCGGTAGACATCTCGGCGATCCCGACCATCCCGGCACCTGCGACAACGGCGTACCCCGCCGCTTCATCGTTGATGACATGGGAGGTGGCCGGCGCGATGATCTCCCCCCCGCGCGGGACGTGTGCCATCACGCTCACCAGGTTGCCCATCGTGCCCGAGGCAACGAAGAGCCCCGCCTCTTTGCCGAGCAGGTCCGCGGCGCGCCGCTCAAGCGTGATTACCGTGGGGTCATCCCCAAAGACGTCATCACCGACTTCGGCGGACGCCATGGCGGCGCGCATGGCATCGGTCGGCTTCGTCACCGTGTCCGAGCGCAGGTCGACGTCAGGGTGTCCGATGCTCATGGTGGGCAGCGTAGGTCACTGACAGGCCAGGCCGTCGGCAGGCAGCACGCCATCCATGAGGAAGCCGTCAATGGCGTCGTCGATGCACGGTGAGCCCTCGCGGTAGGCCGTGTGTCCGTCCCCTTCGCGGGTTATGACGACGGCGTTGCCGACCTCATCGGCGAGGAGCGCAGCAAAGGGGAGAGGCGTCGCCGGATCGTGCGTGGTCGCCACGATGACGATCGTGGGTGTCTCCGTGGTGGCCTTGGGTGCCGGCGCTATCGGCGCAAAGGCTCCTGCGGCGCAGGGCTCGGCGCCCCACACGATGTACTCGCCGAGGAAGGGGGCACCGGAAAGGTCGGCGTCAAGGTCGGCTACCGATCCGGCCAGCGGGCGATCGGAACAGGTAATGGCAACGAAGGCGGAGACGGAGTTGTCGGCGTACGTGCCGTCGGGCAGGCGCCTCAGCCGTTCGTCGAGCATGCGCTGGAGGGGTTCACCGTCGCCGACCGCCAGGGAACCCAGCGCATCGCGCAACTGTGCACGATCCGCAACGCGGTAGAGGCTCATGAGGATGGCGTAGGTGGCGGCGGCCTCTGTTAGGGAACGGTCTTGATCGTTGGTCGTGGCGGGTTCTTGATCGAGGCGTTCAAGGAGTGCTCGCACCTCCGCCAGCGCCTCGTCGACGTTCGCCGCACTTCCAAAGACACAATCGGATTGCTGCAGGCAGTCCGCAAGGAATCGGCGCAGTGAATCCTCGAATCCCGCCGCCTGGGCGAGGGACAACTCCACCGCATCGAGGTTCGCCGGTACGGGGGCGTCGAGGACGAATCGGCCGACCTGTTGGGGGAAGAGTCGCGCGTATGTCGCCCCGAGGTGGGTGCCGTAGGACACGCCGAGGTAGTCGAGGGCCGATTGACCGAGTACGCCGCGGAGCACATCGAGATCCCGCGCGGCGTCCTGGGTCGACAGATGGTCGAGCAATCCCGGCGGATCACTAGTGCACGACGACGCGAACTCAGCGCTGATGCGCTGCACCGCGGCCGTCTCCGCAGGAGTGTCCGGGGTGCCATCGGTGCCCACGAGTTCGTCGATGAGTGCTGGGTCACCACAGGTCACCGGCGCAGAACGTCCCACACCCCGGGGATCGAAGCCCACGATGTCGCGCTCATCGAGAAGACGTGGGGAGAGGAGTTGCGCGGCGTAGTCGGCGTAGTCGTAGCCACTGGCTCCCGGCCCACCTGGATTGATCACGACCACGCCACCCGGTGTGCGGTTGGCGGGGCGGCGCAGCACCGCGAGTTCGATGGTCGAGCCCTGCGGATCGGCGTAATCCACCGGCACGGTGAGTTCGGCGCACTGGTCCTGACCGCAATCGCGCCACGATAAGTCCTGGTCATAGAAACGGCTCAGATCCGGGCGGGGGGCTGGCTGAGAGCTCGACGGGGCGGTCTCGGTGGGGACCACCGAACCGCACGCCGCCAAGGCCAGGATGGCGACCGTGGCGGCCGAGGCGATGGCGACTCTCATCCGGGCAGGCTACGTGTCCCTTGCCTCCCGTTGCCCACTATCCCCACCCCACGTCTTCTTTGCCGATACCGCGGGCACATCGGACGCAAAACAGCGGTAACTGCACAGAAGGTGAGGGGTTACGGTTGGTGGGTGGGTCAGGATTCGTTCGCCAAGGCGCTGCAGACCGGCATCGCCCGGGGGCTCGATGCTGTGGACGCCTGGAAGCAGGCTCGAGCCGGGCGCCCCAGTGCCCAGGCGCGCGCCCTCCAAGCCGAGCAGGAGCGGGCCGTCGCCCTCCAGGCCTACGCCCGTCGTCGCTACGACCGTCACGCACAGCGTCTGCAAACGCAAGCGACCACCGGGACGGCCGTGGCGGGTGTCGCCGGCACGGTCGGTGTCATCGACGTGGTTGCCGAGGCGACGACGTCGCAGGTCGGGGTCTACGGCCCCTCCTGGATGTGGATGAGCGCCGCCGTCATCGGCGGGGTTCTCGCACTGTCCGCGCGGCGTCAGCGACGCACGCTGCCGCCCCCACCCAGGGTCGACGAACTCCCCGCAGCACCCATCCCGGTGCCCCCCGATGCCATCGGTGCCGAACAAGCCCAGCAGTTGATCACGCTGCGCCTGCAGTTGGTGCAGGTAGTTCCGGCGATCGCCCGCCTGCATCCGGGCGCCGCCGATGAATTGCGTCGCGCCGACGCCGAAGCCGCACCTCCGTTGCACGCTCTCGTCGAGCGGCTTGTCATCCTGCACCGCATTCGCCAGGACATGCCTGGCACCCCGGCTGAGGAGGCGGCGACAACAGCCGCAATCGAAGTGCGCTCGCGCCTCACCACCGGATGTACGACGTACGAGCAGCTCCTCGCGGCCTCGGCCACCATGCTCGCCGCGCCCGACATCACCCGCAGCACCGACGAGGTGCTCTCCCCCGCCGTCGCCGCCCTCAGCGCTTACACCCACGGACTGCAGCGCGCCGCTGGCGACGATCTTCGTTAGCCGCGTACGCGAACAAGCGGGTCCTTGATCTCCACCAGGAGCGACTCGGCGACAAGGGGAAGCGCGCCGTTCGCCTCAAGTGCGAGTCGCGCACGCTCGATCGCCTCGAGCCGTCGCGCCGTTTCGGTGGGTGTACTCGCGCCCGCCTCACGCACCAGCTGCGGACGCATCTCGTCGTTGATGAGTGCCGCATCGGCATTCATCTGCAGCACGAGGACATCGCGGTAGTAGGACAGGAGATCGACGAAGGCGCGGTCGACCTGATCGCGAAGCGCTCGCTTGCGCCGGCTGGTCTGCGCCTTGTGGAGTTCCTTCGACTCTCGGCCCATCAATCGATCGAAGCGACCCTTGGTCACTCCCTCCGCGCCCACGCCGTAAGTGCGCTGCAGCGCCTCTTCCTCGGCAGCGTCGAGTGGGTCGCAGATGGACGCGGCATCTTCGGTCGCCATCGCCACGAGCGCCTCACCCGCGACGAAACAGGAGCCGAGATCGCGAAGCGAAGCCGGGATACGCAAGATCTCTTGGCGGCGGAGCCGGGTGCCCTCATCCATCGCCAGGGCGCGAGCCCGCCCGATATGACCTTGGGACGCGCGCGCGGCGAAGGCGGCCATCGCCGGGTCGACCGCGTAGCGCTCCTGAAGGGCTCGTGCCACCTCCGCTGTCCCCGGAGTGCGCAGAGTGAGCACGCGAGTCCGGGAGCGAATGGTGGGCAGCACGTCTTCAACGCTCGGCGTGCAGAGCAACCACACCAGGTGCGGCGGCGGCTCCTCGATCGACTTCAGCATGACGTTGACCGCCGACTCCGTGAATCGATCGGCATCCTCGATGACGACGACGTGCCATGGCACGTCAGCCGGGACGACAGACGATCGAGCCACAAGGTCGCGGGCATCCTCCGTGCTGTAGCTCAACTGGTCCGAACGCACGATCTCGACGTCGGGGTGCGCACCGGCCATCACCGTGGTGCATGTCGCGCAGGTGCCGCAACCACCCACCGGGCACTGTAGGGCCGCAGCAAACGCGATCGCTGCCGTCGAGCGCCCCGACCCGGGCGGACCGGTGATCAACCACGCGTGCGTCATGGCGGACTCGTCCTCCGCGGCGTGCCTCAATTCGGCCACGACCGCGTCCTGACCGATGAGGCGTTCCCATACCGACATCAGCGGTCCCCGAGGAGCTCATCGACGCGTGCGGCGATCTCGATCGCGAGATCCTCAGCCGGTCGCGACCCATCGAGGACGAGGTAGCGCTGCGGATCATCGGCTGCGATCTCGCAGAAGCCGGCACGAACACGCTGATGCCACTCCAGCGGCTCAGCCTCCAAACGATCCGGTCCCTCGAGCCTGGCCAACCCCAGGGCCGGATCGACATCGAGGAGCACGGTGAGATCCGGACGAAGCCCCCCGGTCGCCCACAGGCTCAGGTCGGCGACGCGCTCACGACCCAGACCTCGTGCAATGCCCTGGTAGGCGACCGAGGAATCCATGAATCGGTCGCAGACGACGACGTCGCCACGATCTAGGGCTGGTCGGATGACGCGCGCGACGTGTTCCCCCCGGGCCGCGGCAAAGAGCAGTGCTTCCGCGCGATCATCAAGGCCGGCGTTGGCGGGGTCGAGCAGGACGGCGCGGATGGCCTCGGCCGCCGGTGTGCCACCCGGCTCGCGGGTGCACGTCACGGCATGACCTCGCTGAGCCAGGTGGTCGGCGAGCGCTGCCGACTGGGTCGACTTGCCCGCGCCCTCGCCGCCTTCGAAGACGATGAACATGCCCCGGGTCACGCCGGGAGCCTACGCGGGCGCGGGGACTTCGGGGGCCGCGGTCGTCGCGAGCGCTGCCACAGCGGGCTCTGGTGTCGTCGCCGCAGCCTTCTTGGCCGGCGCCTTCTTCGCCGCCTTCTTGGCAGCCTTCTTGGCCGAGGCCTTCTTCGCCGCCTTCTTGGCAGCCTTCTTGGCCGGGGCCTTCTTCGCCGCCTTCTTCGCCGTCCGCTTCACCGGACCCCGGGCCCGGCGATCCGCCAGCAGTTCATAGGCGCGGGCTGGCTCGATGGCCTCCGGATCGTCGTCACGACGTAGTGAGGCGTTCGTCTCGCCGTCGGTGACGTAGGGGCCGAATCGGCCCTCCTTCAACACGACCGGCTTGCCCGACACCGGATCCTCACCGAGCTCCTTCAGCGGCGGAGCGCTCGCGGCACCTCGGCGCTGCTTGGGCTGTGCGAGCAGCGCGAGCGCCTCATCAAGCGTCACGGTGAAGATCGACTCCTCGCTCGGCAGTGTGCGCGAGTCCTTCTCCTTGAGCAGGTACGGGCCGTATCGACCGTTCTGCGCGGTGATCGCCACGCCATCGGCCGGATCAGTCCCCACCACACGCGGCAGGGCGATGAGTCGCAGCGCATCGTCAAGCGTGACGGTGTCCAGTGACATGGCCTTAAACAGTGACCCCGTACGGGGCTTGGCGGACTTAGGCGCGTCCTCGGGCAACACCTCGGTGACGTACGGGCCGAAGCGCCCCGCCTTGGCGACGATCATCAGACCGGTGTCGGGGTCGGTGCCGAGTTCGCGCTCACCGGATGGCTGGGCGAGGAGTTCCTCGGCCTTGTCGGCCGTCAGTTCATCAGGCGCAAGGGAGTCAGGGATGGACGCGCGCTGCTCGCCGCGCTCAACGAACGCGCCGTAGCGGCCCACCCGCACGACCGCATCGGTGCCAGCGATCGGGAACGTCGACAGCATGCGGGCGTCAATCGCGCCGAGGTCCGAGGTGAGTTCGCGGACACCGGGGAAGGCACCCTCATCAGTCTCTCCTCCGCGCCAGAAGGTCGACAACTGGCTGGTGCGGCCGGCATCCCCGCGCGCAATGGCATCGAGATATTCCTCCATCCGCGCAGTGAAGCCGTAGTCGACCAGATCGGTGAAGTGCTCCTCGAGAAGTCGGATAACCGCAAAGGCAAGGAAGGACGGCACGAGCGCGCTGCCCTTCTTCCACACATATCCCCGGTCGACGATCGTGCCCATGATGGCCGCGTATGTCGACGGCCGACCGATGCCCAACTCCTCGAGGCGGGCCGTCAGCGATGCCTCGGTGAAGCGGGCGGGCGGGTTGGTCGTGTGTCCGTCCGGCTCAATGTTGGCCGCTTGAACCGTCTGGCCCTCGCGCAGCACCGGGAGCACGCGCTCAACGTCGCCACCCTTGCGATCATCGTCCTCGCGGGTGTCCTCGTAGGCCGCCTTGAAGCCGGCAAAAAGCGTCACCGTGCCGGATGCGCTGAACTCAACATCACGGCCATCGGCAGCAACGGCACCGATGCGCACCGTCGTGGTCGCGACGCGAGCATCAGCCATCTGGGATGCCACGGTGCGCTTCCAGACCAGGTCATAGAGGGCGAACTCATCCGCGTTGAGTTCGCGCTGCACCTCACCCGGCGTGCGAAACACATCGCCAGCAGGGCGGATGGCCTCGTGAGCCTCCTGCGCGTTCTTGACCTTGCGGTCGTACCGGCGCGGCGCGTCGGCCACATGGTCCTGGCCATAGAGCTGCGCGGCCTGCGATCGCGCGGCGGACACCGCCTGCTCGGACAGCGACGTCGAGTCGGTACGCATATAGGTGATGTAGCCGCGCTCGTAGAGCCCCTGGGCCACGCGCATCGTGCGTTGGGCGTTCCATCGGAATCGGCGCGACGCCTCCTGCTGCAGGGTCGAGGTCATGAAGGGAGCGGAGGGTGAGCGCTTGCCCGGCTTCTCGACCACCGATCGGACGGTGAAGTCCGCTCCGGTCAATGACTCGGTGATGGTGCGCGCACCGGACTCATCGAGGACCACCGAGTCCTTGGCGGTGAGTTGACCACGGTCATCGAAGTCCTTGCCGCTGGCGAGGCGTTTGCCGTCGATCGCGACCAATCGGGCCGAGAAGGCACCGGGATCGAAGGTGGCCTCGACGTCCCAGTACGACGATGAGACAAAGGCAATGCGTTCGCGTTCGCGATCGACGACAAGGCGCACGGCGACGGACTGAACGCGCCCGGCCGACCGTGCATCACGCCCGATCTTCTTCCAGAGCACCTCAGAAACGGGATAGCCGTACAGGCGGTCGACGATGCGCCGGGTCTCTTGGGCATCGACGAGTTTCATGTTCAACTCGCGCGTTTGATCGAGTGCATCCGTGATGGCGTGCTCGGTGATCTCGTGGAACACCATGCGGCGCACTGGCACTTTGGGCTTCAAAACCTCGAGGAGATGCCAGGCGATGGCCTCGCCCTCACGGTCCTCGTCCGTCGCCAGGAGCAACTCGTCGGCGTTCTTCAGTTTGCGCTTGAGTTCGGCGATCGTCTGCTTCTTGTTGGCGTGGACGACATAGTAGGGAGTGAAGTCGGCCTCGGTGTCCACGGCGTACTTGGCCCACGGCTCCTTGCGCAAAGACTCGGGAAGCTCCGAGGCCTTGCTCGCCAGGTCACGCACGTGCCCAACGGACGCTTCGACGTCGAAGGTCCGTCCACCCTGGCGATTGAGGTACCCCGCGATCGTCTTGGCCTTGGCTGGCGACTCGACGATGACGAGCACTCGCTCGTTGGCCACGTCTAACTCCTCTTCGTTGCTCGATCTTCCGGTGGACCCGATCGAGTGGAGTGTGCGGGCCCGGGGGGTGCCCCTGTCAAATGCGAATCGGACCGGCAAGGCCCCACCCCCCTTAGGGGGTGAGGCCCGTCACGCCGTTCCGCTCCGCGGGAACGTGTCTCGCGGCTAGGCCACCGGGGCCGACGGCTGCTCCTCGCCGACCGCGATCGGACGACGCTTGGAGATCACCACGGCGACCACGACGATGAGCGCCGCGACGATCGCAATGACCCAGCGCAGGGTCGTGTTGGCGCCCTCGCCGATCGACAGGCCGACGACGGCCGGGGCGATGAGCAGAGCCACCAGGTTCATGACCTTGATCAGCGGGTTGATGGCCGGACCAGCGGTGTCCTTGAACGGATCGCCCACGGTGTCGCCGATGACCGTGGCGGCATGCGCCTCGGATCCCTTGCCACCGAAGTTGCCGTCCTCGACGTACTTCTTGGCGTTGTCCCAGGCGCCACCGGAGTTGGACAGGAAGACAGCCATGAGCACGCCCGTCGCAATGGTGCCGGCGAGGTAGGCGCCGAGCGCACCGACGCCTAGGCCGAAGCCGACGGCGATCGGAGCGAGCACGGCCAGCAGACCGGGCGTGATCAGCTCGCGCAGCGAATCTCGCGTGACGATGTCAACGACCTTGCCGTACTCCGGCTTCTCCGTGCCCTCCATGATGCCCGGGTGCTCGCGGAACTGACGGCGCACCTCGAAGATCACCGCGCCCGCAGCGCGCGAGACTGCGTTGATCGCGAGGCCGGAGAAGAAGAACACGACCGAAGCGCCGATGATGAGGCCGACGAGGTTGGCCGGGTTGGCCACGTCGAGCACACCGGAGTACTGCAGCAGGTCGGAGATGCTGCGGATCGACTCGCCCGCGGCGTCACCCGCCTGCGCGGTGGCGCCCACGACGGCGTCACGGAAGGCGCCGAAGAGCGCCGTGGCCGCGAGCACGGCGGTAGCGATCGCGATGCCCTTGGTGATGGCCTTGGTGGAGTTGCCGACGGCATCGAGTCGCGTGAGGACCGCGGCACCCTCTCCCTCGACATCACCGGACATCTCAGCGATCCCCTGGGCGTTGTCGGAGACCGGCCCGAAGGTGTCCATCGACACGATGACACCGACCGTGGTGAGCAGGCCGGTGCCGGCCAGCGCGATGGCGAAGAGGCCGAGGATCACGACGCCGCCACCGAGCAGGTAGGCGCCGTACACCGCGGCACCGATGACCAGGGCGGAGTACACCGCCGACTCTAGGCCGATGGAGATGCCGGCGAGGATGACCGTCGCCGGCCCGGTCAGCGAGCTCTTCGCAACATCATCGACCGGACGACGATTCGTCTCGGTGAAGTACGCCGTGAGCTGCTGGATAACAGCCGCGAGGACGATGCCGATGATCACGGCACCGATGACGTAGAGGCGCGGGTTGAGCGGGTTGCCCTCGCCGAGTGTCTCGGCGGCCAGGCCACCCAGTGAGGTGATCTCATCCCAACTGTTCGGCACGAAGACGAAGACGGCGACGAGCACGAGCAGTGCGGAGATCACCGCGGAGATGAAGAAGCCTCGGTTGATGGCGCTCATGCCCGAGCGGTCCGTCGCTCGTGGCGAAACCGCGAAGATGCCGATGACGGCCGTGATCACTCCAATGGCCGGGATGACCAGGGGAAGCACGAGACCGAGTTCGCCGAAGGCCGCCTTGCCGAGGATCAGCGCGGCGACGAGGGTCACGGCGTAGGACTCAAAGAGGTCGGCTGCCATGCCGGCGCAGTCACCGACGTTGTCACCGACGTTGTCGGCGATGGTGGCCGCGTTGCGCGGGTCGTCCTCGGGGATGCCCTGCTCAACCTTGCCCACCAGGTCAGCGCCGACGTCCGCCGCCTTGGTGAAGATGCCGCCACCGACACGCATGAACATCGCGAGCAGTGCGGCGCCGAAGCCGAAGCCCTCAAGAACCTTCGGGGCTTCACCGGCGTAGACGAGAACGACGATCGCGGCACCAAGCAGGCCGAGGCCCACCGTGAACATGCCGGCGACGCCACCGGTGCGGAAGGCGATGCGCATCGCCTTCTGCTCTCCCGACTCGTTGGCGGCGGCGGCCACGCGCACATTGCCGCGAACGGCGAGCCACATGCCCATGTAGCCGGTGATCGCGGAGAAGACCGCGCCCACGAGGAAGAAGATGGATCGCCCGATTCGTTCGCTCGTTGTCTCCGCGGGAAGCACGAAGAGAACGAAGAAGACGATGACCGCGAAGATGCCGAGCGTCTTGAACTGACGGCTCAGGTACGCGGAGGCACCCTCCTGGACCGCCGCGGCGATCTCCCGCATCTTGGGCGTGCCCTCGCTGGCGCTGAGAACCTCGCGCACGAGGATGAAGGCAACGAAGAGGGCAAGGACGGCGATCACGGCGACAACGCCGACGGTGACCATATTGGTCCCGGCGAGCTCGATCGCGGCTGTTTCGGTGGGCATGGGTCTCCTGGCTATGCGTCGGGGCCGTGTAACGGGCCGAAACTCCGCGGAATCTTACGCACGCGCCGAAAGGCGTGACATCGGACCCCTCAGACAAGATGGGGTCGATGGACACTCCCGAGCTTCCCGAGGCTCTCCGCGGACGGGCCGCCGAGTCCCTTCGCCACGCTCAATTCCTGCCGGAGCGGGCCGGGGAGACCGGCCCTTGGCCTGGTTGGGCCAACCCCGAACTCCTACGTGCCCTCAATCAGTCCGGTATCGGGGCCCCCTGGAGCCATCAGGTCGAAGCCGCCCAGAGCGCCCACGATGGCCACCATGTCGTTGTCGCCACCGGGACCGCCTCCGGCAAGACCCTCGCCATGTGGCTGCCCGCGCTCAGTTCAGTACTCGACGATCCCGACGCCGCGACAGTCCTCTACCTCGCCCCCACCAAGGCCCTCGCCCACGATCAGCTCACCGCGCTCACGGCGCTCACTCTGCCGGGAGTGCGTGCGGCGACCTACGACGGCGACACACCCCCGGATGAACGCGCCTGGGTGCGGTCACATGCGAACTTCGTCCTGAGCAATCCTGACCTCGTGCACCGATCCATGCTGCCGCGACACACATCGTGGTCCCGCTTCCTCCGCAACCTGCGGTTCATCCTCATTGATGAGGCCCATCACTACCGCGGCTTGTTCGGATCGCACGTCTCGCTCGTTGTCCGACGACTTCGCCGCATGGCCACGTCACTGGGTGCGGAGCCCGTGGTGGTGGCTGCATCGGCCACGATGTCTCACCCGGAGCAATCGGTGGCGCGCCTCATCGGCGCCCCTGTCGCGGCAGTCACTACTGACGCGTCAGCGCACGGTGCGGTGACGGCCGCACTCTGGGAGCCGCCGGAAGCCATCGGCATTGCCCACCACGATCCGCAGCGCCCCACGCCGCGGCGCTCCACGCTGGCCGAGACCGCCGACATCATCGCCGACCTCGCATGCGACGACCGCCGTTCCCTCGCCTTTATCTCGTCCCGCCGGGGTGCAGAGGCGGTCGCTCAGATGGCACGCGAGGCTGTGGCCGAGATCGATCCCGATCTTGCCGACCGCATCGCGGCCTACCGGGGCGGCTATCTGCCGGAGGAACGCCGCGCCCTTGAACGGGGATTGCGTGACGGTCATCTGCGCGCTGTCGCCACCACCAACGCCCTCGAACTCGGTATCGACATCAGCGGGCTGGACGCGGTCGTCGTCGCCGGGTGGCCCGGCACCCGCGCGTCGCTGTGGCAGCAGTGGGGACGCGCGGGACGACGTGGCGGCCACGCGACAGCGATCCTGGTGGCGCGGCAGGACCCCCTCGATCGCTACGTCCTCGACCACCCGGGAGTGATCTTCGATGACCCCATCGAAGCGGTGGTCTTCGATCCGGCGAATCCGTACATCCTCGGACCCCACCTGCTCGCTGCCTGCGCCGAGTCACCACTCACCGATGAGGCCGCCACACATTGGTTCGGCGACTCGGCACCGGCGCAGTTGGATCGTCTCGCTGACGACGGACAACTGCGCAAACGCCGAACCGGCTACTACTGGACACAGAAGCACTCCCCTACCGATCGCATCGACCTGCGTGGCGAAGCGGCACCCCCCATTCGCATCGTCGAAGAGGGCACCGGTCGACTGCTGGGCACGGTCGAGGCATCGAGAGCGCCGGCGACCGTGCACCCCCACGCCGTGTACATGCATCAGGGACTGACCCACATCGTCAGCGAACTCGACCTCGGTGAATCCGTCGCCTTCGTGCACCGCGAGGACGTCACCTACGCGACCACCGCGACGGAGATTGCCGACTACCGCATCCTCACCGTGGAGCAGGAGGTGCCCTGGGGCGAAGCCCGTCTGTGCCTTGGTGAGATTGAGGTCACCTCCCAGGTGGTCGGCTTCCTCAAGCGACGTGTGACCACCGGCGAGATCCTCGGCCAGGAGGGACTCGACATGCCCGAGCGGACCCTGCGCACGCGAGGCGTGTGGTGGACGGTGAGCGACGACCAACTGGCGCGGATCCTGAGCGAAGGCGATCTCGATATCGCGGGTGCGGCGCATGCGGCGGAGCACGCCTCCATCGGACTCATGCCCCTGGTGGCGACCTGTGATCGCTGGGACATTGGCGGAGTTTCCACGCCTCGACACCCAGACACCGATCGCTGCACCGTGGTCGTCTACGACGGTCACGCAGGCGGCGCGGGATTCGCCGATCGCGGCTTTGCCGTGGCTGCTACCTGGCTGTCCGCCACCCGAGATCTCATCGCGGGCTGCGCCTGCAGCGCGGGCTGTCCCTCCTGCGTCCAATCCCCCAAGTGCGGCAACGGCAATGAGCCGTTGGACAAGGCCGGTGCGGTTCGGCTGCTCGATGTCCTGCTTAGCGGAGCGCCCGCCTCCGCGGTCATGCCGGACCCGCTCGCGCCCGCCCGGTGATGCGCGGCGGGTTCGGGGACGCGGACAGCCACTCGATGATCGGCGGCAGCGGAGCCGAGACCACTACCCGCACATTGCCACCCTCGGGGGTGCACTCCTCCAGTCTGACGTCATGCGCTCGGGCGATGCGTTCGGCGAACTCGCATTCGCGTCCGGGGTGGGTCACCCCGGCGATCGCGGCGAGGTCGGCGGCCGTCGAGGCACGCTGGTGGATGAGGTAGGCCGCGACCATTCCCGTGAGAACTGTTGCCGCAACGAGGAGGACACCGGCCGCCGCCAGGGTCACGAGCGTGCCGGATCCGCGATCGGCAGCACCCTGGCTCATTGTGCCCGGAGTCATCGATCCCCGACCCCAGAGTTGATCTGACCGGCCCCTGAGTTGATCTGCTCGTAGGCCGCGGTCGCGTCTGCCCGGACGGTGACCTCGAAGCCGGAAAGCACAGGTACCGGGGGACGTTGAAGAGTGGTCACCTCGGCTCGAACCAGGTCGCCTTCCGTCTGTAGCCGCAGCGACATCCCACTCGGGGGCGGACTGGGCGGCTCACCGCGGGCCGCCTGACGTGCCGCGGTCTGGGCGACGTCTAAAGCGCGCACATATGTGGCACCAAGAGACGCCGCCCAGACGGCGAACGCCGTGATGACGACGAGGACGGGCAGCCCCATCGCGAGTTCCACGGTCACGCTGCCGTGATCGGAAGGGATGTGTCCTCGTCGCACGACTATCCCCCGAAGAACGCGGACAGCGCGCCGCTGACGAGGGTCCAGAGCGCGTTGCGCATCTCCTCGCTGGTGAGCAACTTGATGAGGATGCCGCCGAATCCTGCTGCGGCGACGGTGCCGACGGCGTACTCCGCCGTCGTCATGCCAGCGTCATCCTGGCGAACGCGAACAAGGGCGCGGGTGATGGTGTGTTTCATGGTGCCTCCCATCCGGCGGAACGGCCGGTACGTGCGCATGGGTTGAGCGCTTCCGAACCGTCTGTCAGGACGACTGTGTGACGGGAGTGGGTCGAGCCAGGCTGTGGACGGGGGCCGTTCGATTTCCCTGGGGATGACGGGGCGACCTACTCTGATGACGTGCCATGCCGGGGTCTGTGCCGACGACGGCAGGACGAATCAGCAGTTCCCACTCGGCAACGGCTTCCCCGTCGTCCTCGCGGTGCGCTGATGGTCGCCGGCGTCCTCGCCCTCGGTGCGAGTTTCACCAGCACCGCGGTGCAGGCCACCGAGGCCGAGACGGTCTGCACGGTGGCCGATGACCAACTGACCGAGATCAGCGGCATGGCGTTTTCCACACTTCACGAAGGTGTCCTGTGGGTGCACAACGACTCGGGGGATGGCCCGCGCCTCTATGCCCTGGATACGGCCACCTGCGAGGTCCTCGCCACACTCACGATCAAGGGCATCGAGGCCCGCGACTTCGAAGCGATGGGCACGGGCCTTGACGAACGGGGCCGCTCGGTCATCTGGATCGCCGACATCGGCGACAACACCGCTGAGCGCAAGAAGGTCTACCTCCATCGACTCCCGGAACCGGCAGATCTCTCCGATCAGAAGGTCACGGCCGACACCTTTGCCGTTCGGTACGACCGGCCGGCCGATGCGGAGGCGATCCTCATCGACGACAGCGCAGTGTGGATCATCACCAAGGGCTTGGCTGCGGGAACGGTTGAGCAACTCACGCTGCCCCTTCCGGGCAAGGGCCCTCACCGCACCGAGACCGTGGGAGCCGAGGAGGGGCTGGTCACTGACGCCGCCATGTCTCCCGGCGGTGATCGCTACGTCGTGCGCGATTACACGGAGGCGCGAATTTATGGTGGGCCGCCACCGGGTGAACTCGTGACTCGACTGCCGCTCCCGGACCAGATCCAGGGTGAAGCGGTCGCTTGGACTCCGGATGGATTAGCCCTCGTCATCGCGAGTGAGAACGACGACCGCATCCTTCGAGTGGCCCTTCCCGCTGTCGCGACCTCGCCACCGGCGCCGGACGTGAGCGACATCGACGGGGCGGCCACTACCGAAGAGCCCGCGTCCGAAGGAAATGGCGTCGCGACACCGTCCGTCAGCGAGTCCGCACCAGAGTCCTCGTCGGCCGATCCCACCAGCACCGGGACGGACGACACCGCCCTGGCCGCCCCGAAAAAGGTCAGCACGGTGCTCGATCCGGCCGAACAGCTCGGGTCCTTGTCCCTTCTGGCGATCGCCATCAGCGGTGGGGTCTTCCTGATCGCCTCGGTCGCAGTGATCATCGTTGTCGTGGTTCGTGATCGGCGGCGAACAACGTGACCGCCCTCGCGCAAGGCCTAGCGCGCCAACAGTGGCGCAGCGAGCGAGACCACCACGGGAACGACACCGAGCAGCACGAAGGCCGGCAGGAAGCACGCGGCGAGTGGGCCTACCGCGCGAACGCCCGCGGCTCTCGCGGCTGCCTCGCCGCGGCTACGTTCACTTCGACGCAGGTCATCGGCGACCCCTACGAGGAGCGGGGCTAGTGGGGCTCCGGTGTCCGACGAGCGCGCAGCCACGCGAGCAATGGGCGCCAGTGCCGACTCGGCGCCGAATGACTGCCAGGCGACCGCGGGGCTCGCGCCAAGGTCCAGGGCACTGGCGAGGGCGCGCAGGTGCTCGGCCACCGGGCTGTCCATCGCATCACCGACCGCACGCACGGCCCGCACGGTCGGTGCACCCGAGAGCAGGCACGCGGCGAGAAGGTCGGCACTGACGGCGGACTGCGCTTGGAGAGCCTCACGCCGCTGGCGATCGGCCCGTGACTCCAGGCGTCCAATGAGGACGGGCACGGCGATGGCGATCCCGATGCCCAAGAGGACACCGAACCAGCCACCCCAAAGGAAGGCGAACACCACCCCACAGGCCGCGGCAACGATGCGCACGACGCGGGGATCGCCGAATTGCGGTCCGCGGACGTGACCGGAGGGCTCCCGGTGCCGCGGTCGGTATCGAGGCGGAATGAGGAGCGCGCAAGCGACCACGGCCAGACTTGCGACCAGGAAGATCACAGCAGTGCCTCCACCCGGCGCACAATGCGTTGCGACCACACCAGGCCCAGTCCCATGAGTGCCAGGCCGAGACCGAGACACGCGAGTCCTACAGCGGACCCAATGAGCCACGACACGGGATCCACGCCGAGCGCGTAGCCCATCCCCAGCCCAATGACGGGCAGCGCCGCCAGCATGCGCGATGTCGCGCGCGGAGCCGCGAGATGCGCCATGAGTTGAACCCGGACGTCCTCCGCATTGCGCTCCTGCGCCACCAATCGATCCAGTGCCGCGGCGAGTCCGGCGCCATGGCCCTCAGCCACGCTCCAACAGGCGCCGACCGGACCAAGCAACTCGCACCCGGGGACCGCAGCATCCGCGCGGAATGCCGCCGCGACATCCCCTCCGAAGCGCGCAGCCGCGCGAGCCCGGGGAGCCAGGGACTCCGGGTAGGACCGCAGCAACGCGTGCCGAATCGGCTGCCCCGCCGTGAGTTCCACGGCGAATTCGGCGGTGGCCTCGCGGATGTCTGCCCGCGCCTCCGCGCGGCGACCGGCGCCGCGCAGGCGGGGCCACGGGTGCCGCCAGCGCGGCACACCCTGTTGACCGAGCACATCCCTTGCGGGATATCGACGTGGTCGCGGCGGTGCTAGCAACCACAGAGCGACGACCGCAAGTACAGCCACGAGCACCGGCGCCATTAGCGCCCACCCTGAGCCGCATCCCGGCGCCCGACCATCGATCGCAAGTCATCGAGACCGGGTCCCACATGCCAACCGTGCGCCGCGCGGGTCAGGGCAGGAACGGCGCTGGCACGTCCGCCCGCGTCCTTCACCACGTGGAGTGCGGACACCCGGCGACCGGACCGCTGACGCTCGACGTGGATGACGACATGGAGGCCGGCAGAGATCAGGGAATGCACCGCGTCGCGGGGAAGGCCCGCCATCAGCCCGAGTGCCTCGAGCCGCGCGGGTACGTCCTCCGGGGAGTTCGCGTGCACGGTGCCGCAGCCACCCTCGTGACCGGTATTTAGTGCCGCGAGCAAGTCGACGACCTCCGGGCCACGCACCTCACCGACGACGAGACGGTCCGGACGCATGCGCAGTGCCTGGCGGACGAGATCCCGCAGGCTCACTGCTCCCGCCCCCTCGACATTCGGCGGACGCGCCTCCAGTCGCACAACGTGGGGGTGCTCAGGTCGGAGTTCGGCGGAATCTTCAACGATGAGCACTCGGTCAGCCGGCGAGACCATCCCCAGGAGAGTGGCCAGGATCGTGGTCTTGCCCGAGCCGGTGCCACCCGTGATCACAAAGGCCAGTCGCGCGTCGATAACGTCGCGCAGCCAGGCCGCACCTTCACCATCGATGGTGTCCGATGCGATCAACTCGTCGAGGGTGAAGGCCCGGCGGCGAGGGATCCGCAGGGAGATCGATGCGCAGCCCTGCGCCACCGGAGGAATCACCGCGTGCAAACGAGACCCGTCGGGCAATCGTGCGTCGACGAAGGGAGCGGCCTCGTCCAAGCGCCGCCCCGCGGCAGCGGCCAGTCGCTGTGCGAGAAGGAGGACCGCAGAGGGATCGGCGAAGACAACGTGACTGCGCTCGAGTCCGCTGCCCCGATCAAGCCACACCTCATCAGGAGCGTTGACGAGGATGTCTGTCACCGCGGGGTCGCGCACAAGAGATTGCAGCGGTCCGCTGCCGGTGAATTCGTCACGCAGGTCGGAGATGAGTCGCAGCAGCGATTCGGCGCCGACCGCGAGGCCCTCCTCCCGGAGCAACTCAGCAACGCGGGCAGCGCTAGGGGCCGTGCCTGCCCCACCGTCGATGAGCCGACGACGCACTCTGTCGACGAGCAACGTGTCCGTCATCACCGCTCCGCCCCCCGCGTACGCCGCCGACCTGCAGTGAGCGATGCCAGCAACGCCTCGACGGTTGCACGCATCGCGCGAGGAGTGGTCGGCGGCAGAGCCTCGCCTCGGGCGAGCGCGCGGTCGTGTCGCACCGGCGGCATCACCTCAACCCCGAGCACATCGCCAAGGTCAAGGTGCCAACCGAGGAGCGCACCAGGCCCGAGCCGCGGGACGGCAATGACACGGTTGCCACCCTCGCGGATCGCCCGGGCAACTTCCTCGGCACGCCAGAGGCGGTGCTCATCCGGCCCCACCACGAGGACGACCGCATCGGAGTGAGCCCACGCCGTCCGGGCGACCGCAGACCGAGACCGGGGCGCGTCCACAACGGTCAACGGGAAGCCACGGGCTCCTGCTTCCAGGACGGCGTGAACGCTGTCCACAGTCACCTGATCGGACATGCCGCCGAGGTAGCGGCTTTGACCGACGACAGGCAGCGCGTCACGCAGGCTCGTGGGCGGGATGCGCCCGGCGGTGGCGGCGAGGTCGGGCCATCGCAGCCCGTCCGATGGGAGGAGCTCCGCGGTGCCGAACGGATCGAGGTCGATGTGGAGGGACGCGGCGGTCGCCTGCGTGAGCGCCCGGGCGAGCGTCGAGGCCCCCGCACCCCCGGCCGCTGGCAGCACCGTGAGCACCGGCCCACCGGTTGTAGGGCCCTCGGTCGCGTCGGTCAACTGATCCACGAGCCAGCGCTCAGCGTCGGGTAGCCGGACGACGTGGCTGGCACCGAGGGCAACAGCATCACGCCAGACGGTTGTCGGGACATCCACGTCACCCTGGAATGGATCTCGATGGCCCACCACGACGACCTCGGACCTGCGCGGCAGGCCGCGCGCCGACGCGTTCGCGAGTTGGTCCTCTCCGACGAGGACCAGTGGCGCTGTACGCCAGGGCTCGGGTTCGATGTAGGGAGACACATGAATCTCGGTATCGGCGGCCGCGGCGAGCTTGAGCACGAGGTCGAGCAGTTCTGAGTCGGCTGTAACGAGTGTGGGGAGCGACATGACGTCAGGCTCACCTCGAGTGAAACGTCACCTCCATGCCCGATGGGCATGTTGGGGATAAGTCGCCGTGCCCGCTCTGTGGACAACGGAGCGGTACCGTGACCCCCGTGACTGGCGGCACAACAGCAGCATTCTTCGACCTAGACAAGACGATTCTGGCCCGGTCGAGCGCATTGGCCTTTGCCAAGCCGTTCTACAAGGGTGGGTTGATCGGCCGGTCCGACGTCGTTCGCAGCGCCTACGCGCAGTTTATCTTCCTCGCCTCGGGCGCCGACCACTCGCAGATGGAGTCCATGCGGACCTACATGTCCAACCTTGTCGACGGTTGGGACGTCGCCAAGGTGCGCGAGATCGTCGCCGAGACGATCGACGAGATCATCGATCCGGTCATTTATGAGGAAGCGGTGGCCCTGATCGATGAACACCACACGGCGGGCCGTGACGTCATCATCATCTCCTCATCCGGAACTGAAGTGGTAGAGCCCATCGGTGACCGACTCGGTGTTGACATCGCCATCGGTACACAAATGGCCATTGAGGATGGTCACTACACCGGCGAGATCCTGTTCTACGCCTACGGTGAGGGCAAGGCCGAGGCGATGCGTGAACTCGCCGCTGAGCGCAACTACGACCTCTCCGAGTCCTACGCCTACAGCGACTCCATCACGGACTTGCCAATGCTGGAGGTGGTCGGTCATCCAACAGCGGTGAACCCCGATGACGAATTGCGCGCTCTGGCTATCGATCGTGACTGGCCGGTGCTCGACTTCGACAAACCCATATCAATGCAGTCCCGCGTCAACACCGGGCAGAAAGTGGCTGCCGGTGCCGGGGTGGCGATCGGTGCCGCGGCCCTGGGTCTTGCCTGGTACGCCCGGCATCGAAGGGCCTGAGCCATGGCGGTCACTGCCCGCACTCGCAAGATCGTCATCCTCTGCCTGCTCAACCTCGCAGCATTGATTCCCGCCGTCCTCGTGACCATGTTCGGTCAGCCGGGATTGGGGTCACCGGCCATCTCCGGCGCGATCGTCGCCGCCGTCGGCACGCTGATCAGCGTGCGCCTCGGCGTGACGCTCGCCTTAGCGGCCGGACTCGCGGCATCTGTCCTCACCCTCGTCCACCCGTACCCTTTGCTCGGCGGGATCACCTTCGGACTCATCACGGCATTCGCTGCCTACACCGCGCGTCGCGGCCTGCACAGCGCTGCCATGCTCGTTCCCATCTTCTTGTCGATCGTCTTGGCATCGCCCCCGACCGTCAGCGGAGTCCAGTCATCCGTCGTGGCAGCAGCACTGGTCGGCACCGCGATTGCAGTGGGAGGGCTGTGGGTCGTCCTCGTCTGGCGCGTTGTACTCGGCAGTGAATTGCCGTCCATGCCAGTGCAACCGGTTGGGCCACGCACCTCCGCCGTCTATGCGAGCGTTGCCGGCGTAGTCGTCGGAGCCGCAGCATGGCTCATCCTGGGCCTGGATTCGTCACAGGGTGGTGCGTGGCTCTTGGTGACCCTCCTCGTCCTGCTCCAACCGGACACACACGACAGTTGGGTCAAGACCTGGCAGCGCCTCGCCGGAACACTCCTGGGCGGCCTTCTCGCGATCCCGGTAATCCTGCTCCCCCTGGGCGATTTCGCCGGGCTGGTTGTCGGTGTCATCTTCTTGACCCTGGCCCTCATCGTCCGCTACGCGATGAAGCGCCCCTACTGGCAGTACGTCACTCCACTCACCATCGGCATCGTGTTGATGGACTCGACCGCCGGCGACCGGGAACGCATGGAGATCGACCGATTAGAGGCGACGCTTGCCGGAGCCGCGGTGGTCATCCTGATCACGCTCGCCATCAAGGCCGGCATCACTGTCTGGGAACGCGCGCACCGGGAGCCCACCACCTAGCCTTGCCCGATGAGCGAAGAGGTGATGGAGTCCGGAGCCCCCGAGCGCCGACACACCCGCAAGCTCTGGATCGCCATCGTCAGTGTGGGAGTTGGCGTGGCCCTCTTCGCGGGGATTCGCACGGTGCTCACCCACGCATCGACGCCCGACGAACTCGGCATCGAGTCGGTCTCGGTCCACAAGACAGGCACCCTTGATCCCAATGCCCGCGGTTCTGGATGGCCCATCAAGGTCGGCATGCCCGCCGAAGCCCTACTCCCCAGTGCCACGTTGACGGTGCGCGTCACCGGCGACCCTCGACTCGACACGGAAGTCCGAAGCGCGGTCTCAGGCGGCGCGCTGTCCGTCGAGCCCGTGGCGCCCACGCTGATCCCGGCCGGAGAAACCGTCGACGTCCCCGTGACCATCGCTCCGCTCGATTGCGCAGTGACCGATTCGACTCTCGATGAAGCCGGGTACCGATGGCGTCGCGCCACCGGTGTTCAACTCCTCGAAACCACCGATGCCATAACGCTGCCCCTCGCCGACACCGCCCGAGATGACATCGCGCGAGTCCTCACCGACCTCTGCGCACCGGCCGGTACCGCACCGACCATCACGATGATCGATGCACGGCTCGACGGCCCGTGGCGGAAGCAGGTTCTCGACCTGACCGTTACAGCGGAAACCGAGTCAGGGGCCGAACGCATCCTGCTTCATCCCCTCGATGGGCCCGGTCTTCGCGGTATCGGCACCTTCAGCAAGCCGGAGCGACCCGAGATCACCCTCATGTGGTCGGTCGCCCCACTCGCCGAGGACACCGACGGCGTCCTCGACGCCCTTGTCCGGGCCATCACCGTTGTCGACGGCCGGGCCTACCCCTGGATCGTCCGGGTCGTGCCGCCGGCAGCCTTGCGATCAGCGACTCCGCTGCGCACCGAAACCGATGGCTGAGGAGTTCCAGCGCACCCACTCCGTCATGCCCTCCGGCGTTCCCGACTGGTAGGCCCGAAGGGCCGCGACGTACGACGACCGACCCAGGGACAGCATGCCGGCCTCGGGCACGGACAAAAGGTCAGGATCGACCCCGCGGGAGGCGAGGACGAGACGCACCGAGGCTCGCGCGACCAGTCCAGACCCCCATCGAAAAGGTCGGAGCGCGAGGAGTTCGCCATGAGCCACGGCGGCGACGAGCACAGCGGGCGCCCGGGTGGGTCGCGTGAGTACGTGGGTGAGTGCGTCGAGACGACCAGGGAGTTCACCGGCCGGCGGCACCGCACCGACGTGCAAGGGATCGATCACCTCGTCGTCGGCGCGTGGTCGACCGAGCGCATCAGCAGGCTCAAAGTCGTGCGCGGCGATGGAATGCAATCGAGCGAGTGCCTGCGCCGGTGACCGTTGCCACACGTCCACGAGCGCCGGCACTTCCATCGTCACCGCGAGCGCCGCGGCGACCGAGTGACCGAGGGGAGAATCCTCGGGGCCGGAGCGCAAGAGTTCCAAGGGGAAGTCAGCGCCCTCCAGCGCCGCGGAATCCCGGGCACCGAGCAGCCTGGACTCCACCACCACTTCACCAGCACGAGCCCGCACGGATCGATCCCAGAGCAGTTGATCGACTTCGTCACGGGCCGCGGCGCAGGCGTCAGCAACGCCGGGCAGATCCGCGAGAGCAGCGAGTGGATCGGTGCTCAGTAGACCTGCACCCCCTCGGCCTGCAATGACGCAAGCACGGCCGGGTCTTGCGCCTCCAGCCACTTCACCAAATCTGCATTTGAGACGAACTGCAGATCCGGGTACATGGCGGACGCATCAAACATGAACCGGGTGAGCGCGTTCTGATAGGCGCCGCAGACCCAGGTGTTGAAGTGGTTGCCGAAGAAGAACGGTGCGCGGTTGCCGTTGTAAAGGGCATCGACCACTGCGATCAACGAGTCGTACGTCGACTGCTCAATGCGATCGCACGTCGCCTGATCGGCCTGCTGGTTGCACTCGTTCTGGGCGCAGAGGAAGTTGTAGTCCATCGACAGGTTGCTGCGGTCGTAGCCGACAACCTTCATCGTCTGCAGCGGGAAATCCCACAGGCCATAGTCGTTCTTGCTCGGCCACTGCAGCATGCCCGGGTTGGACGAGTCGTAGGTGAAGCCGTTGGCCGCAAAGATCGGGTACATGACGTCGCGCTGACCCTCAAGACACGGTGTGCGTGCACCCTGCATCACGCTGTGGTTGAAGGGCAGCGGATCAGGGCTGGCGACGCCGTTGATCGCCGCCCAGTCGTCCATGAACATGATGTCCTGGACGAACTCGCTGTTCCACTGTTCAGAGCCCCAGGAGTTCACGGCCCCATCATTGGGCTCGCACCAGTGGCCGAGGAAGTGCGTGCCGATCTCGTGGCCGGCCTCGTAGGCCTTCTTGTAGTTGGCGATGCGTTGGACGACCTCGGCGCTGTCATCAGCGAAACCGATAGCGCTTGAACCGGCGTCGCGGCCGGGAGTCTCGTAGAGGAACCTCTGGTCCTCAGGGAGCAAGCACAGCCCGGAGACGAAGAAGGTCAGGCGGGCGCCGACCTGCTCAGCGGTGTCCATGTAGTGGTTGATGATGTCGTTGCTGCACGAGCCGTCGAAGGAGATGGTGACGAACTGGGGCGGCTTCTCCCCCGGCGCAAGCTTGGTCACCTCGAATTCGGGCTGCGGCAGGTTGACCGCCGAGACGCCACCGCCGTCGCCGATGACGTCGGTGACGGTGTCGACGCCGTCGGGCGTCGGGGTCGCCTCGGTTGGTGTTTCACTCGGATCGACCGGTGCCGACGATCCACTCGCCGACGGGTCAGCCGAGGGGGAATCGGCGACGGGCGCGCCAGAGGGCAGGACGGCACCCACGATCAGGCCGAGAGCCGCCGCGAGTGCCAGCAGCAGCGGCACGAGTACCCGGGGACGCACGAAACACACCTCCGCAATGCAGTGAGCCGCCGGAAGCGGCCTTCCCCATCCTGACGCATGAACCCCCCGGAAGGCTCCCTGTGACGCGCGGGATCTGGCCCCGGGGCACGCCGGCGGCGGCTACCGTGGCGCATGTCACACGGCTGGACGCTCAAGGAGGAGACGTGGCAGACGAGCAGGCGCTGGAGAACCTACTTCAGGAGAACCGGGCCTTCCCCCCAAGTCCGGAGTTCGCTGCCCAGGCCAACGCTGACGCCCAGATGTACGAGGCGGCCCAGGCAGACCGTCTCGGATTCTGGGCCGACCAGGCGAACTTCCTCACCTGGGATGAGCCATGGTCCGAAGTCCTCGACTGGAGCAACGCCCCCTTCGCCCGCTGGTTCGTTGACGGCCGCCTAAACGTCGCCTACAACTGCGTCGATCGCCACGTGGAGTCCGGCCACGGCGATCAGGTCGCCCTCCATTTCGAAGGCGAGCCCGGTGATACGCGCCAGGTCACCTACGCGGAACTCCAACGCGAAGTGAGCAGGGCGGCCAATGCACTCACCGAGCTCGGTGTGCAGGCCGGGGATCGCGTCGCGATCTACATGCCGATGATCCCCGAAGCCGTGGTCGCCATGCTCGCGTGCGCGCGCGTCGGTGCGCCCCACTCGGTGGTCTTCGCCGGGTTCTCCGCCGAGGCACTCCGCTCACGCATCGAGGACGCCCAAGCCACGCTCGTCATCACCGCCGACGGCCAGAATCGACGCGGCTCCGCGATGCCGCTCAAGCCGGCCGTCGATGAGGCCGTCGCGCAGACACCCTCCGTCGAACACGTCCTCGTCGTGCGGCGTACCGGGAGCGAGGTCGAGATGGCTGATGGACGCGACGTGTGGTGGCACGAGATCGTCGATCGACAGTCCGACGAGCACACCCCGGTCTCCTTCGACAGCGAGCACCCGCTGTTCATCCTCTACACGTCGGGCACGACGGGGAAGCCCAAGGGCATCCTGCATACAACGGGCGGCTACCTCACCCAGGCGTCGTTCACCCACCGCAACGTCTTTGATCTCAAGCCGGATAGCGACGTGTACTGGTGCACCGCGGACATTGGCTGGGTGACGGGGCACAGCTACATCGTCTACGGCCCGCTCGCGAATCGCGCGACGCAAGTCATCTACGAGGGAACGCCGGACACGCCCCACAAGGGTCGCTTCTGGGAGATCGTGCAGAAGTACGGCGTCACGATTTTCTACACCGCCCCAACGGCGATTCGCACGTTTATGAAGTGGGGTGACGACATCCCCGCACAGTTCGATCTGTCGAGCCTTCGCATCCTCGGCAGCGTCGGTGAGCCGATCAACCCCGAGGCCTGGATGTGGTACCGCGAGGTCATCGGAGGCGGCCGCTGCCCCATTGTCGACACCTGGTGGCAGACCGAAACCGGAGCGATCATGATCTCGCCTCTTCCCGGAGTCACCGCGTGCAAGCCTGGCTCGGCCATGAGACCACTGCCCGGAATCGGCGCGGCCGTGGTCGACGACGAGGGCAAGGAGGTCCCCCTGGGCGGCGGCGGCTACCTCGTCCTCACCGAGCCCTGGCCCTCCATGCTGCGTGGGATCTGGGGCGACAACCAACGCTACGTCGACACCTACTGGTCGCGATGGCCCCAGTACTACTTCGCCGGTGACGGATCAAAGATTGACGACGACGGGGCCATCTGGGTGCTCGGCCGCGTCGACGACGTCATGAACGTCTCCGGTCACCGGATCTCTACCACGGAGGTGGAATCGGCACTTGTCTCTCACCCGTCGGTCGCTGAAGCAGCGGTCGTCGGGGCGACCGATGAGACAACCGGCCAAGGGATCGTCGCCTTCGTCATCCTGCGCGGCGGCGTCGAGGAAGGTGCCGATGGCACCGCGCTCATCACCGAACTGCGCAATCACGTGACCAAGGAGATCGGGCCTATTGCCAAGCCCCGCCAGATCATGGTGGTGCCCGAACTTCCCAAGACGCGCTCGGGCAAGATCATGCGGCGACTGCTGCGGGATGTGGCCGAGCACCGAAGCCTCGGTGATGCCACGACACTTGCCGATCCCAGCGTCATGAACCTGATCGCCACCGGGCTCCAGTCCGGGAAGGGTGAGGACTAGATCGGCCACCGACCCGGCGTTGAGTGGCGGGTTGTTGACGGTTTTCGTCCGCGAAATCGTCAACAACCCGCCACTCAACGGCGTTGGATGAATCGGGATAGGGTGAAGGCGGTGCGCCGGGAAGTCTGGTCGGCTCCGATCCAACCTGTCCGGAGGCCGAGATGAGTTCATCAATGCAGCCGCACGAGATCTTCGAACGGCCCCCGCTCACCGAACGCGTCTGGCTCCTGCGCGCACTGCGCGGCGAGACCATCGGCGGCATCCTGCTCCTCACCGCCGCCATCATCGCCATCATCTGGGCAAATTCCCCCTGGGGTGACGCCTACTTCGCGCTGGCTAATTATCAGGTCGGACCGGCAGCCATCGGCCTCAACCTGTCCCTGGCCACCTGGGCCGCCGACGGCCTGCTCGCCGTCTTCTTCTTCGTCGCGGGCCTCGAACTCAAGCACGAATTCATCCACGGCACCTTGTCGAAGCCGGCACAAGCCGCGGTCCCCATCGCCGCCGCCATCGGTGGCATGGCACTGCCTGCCATCCTCTTCACCCTCATCGTCGCGAGAACCGGTGACTCCGGCGATCTCGCCGGGTGGGCCGTGCCGATGGCCACCGACATCGCGTTCGCCCTTGCCGTCCTCGCCGTTGTCGGACGCAAGCTTCCGATCGCGCTGCGAGCCTTCCTGCTCACCCTGGCCGTAGTCGACGACCTCGGCGCGATCACGATCATCGCGCTGTTCTACTCCAAGGGTTTTTCGCTTCCCTATTTCACGCTCGCCATCGTGCTGCTCGGTGTCTATGCCGTCCTGCAGCGCTGGCGCGTACGCAGTCCCTTCATTTACGTCCCGCTCGTGCTGGTCATCTGGTGGGCAACGCACGAGAGCGGGATTCACGCCACGGTGGCCGGTGTCGCCCTCGCCCTGCTCACGCGCGCGAGCACCGATCCGGGCGAGGCTGAGTCCCCGGCAGACCGACTGCAGCGGATGATCCTGCCGCTCTCCGCCGGATTGTGTGTGCCCCTCTTCGCGTTCTTCGCCGCGGGTGTCGACCCGCGCAGCACCGGTCTCCTGGAACCGCTGAGCAGCCCGGTCGCCATCGGCATCATGGTCGGACTGGTCGTGGGCAAACCTCTCGGTGTCGTCGGGACCTCCTGGCTCATGGCCCGCTTCACGAAAGCGACCCTCAATCCCGCAATCGGCTGGCGCGACGTGTTCGCGGTCGGGTTGCTGGCCGGGATCGGCTTCACGGTTGCGCTCCTGATCACCGAACTCGCCTACACGGGTGACCTGATGCGCCTCGACGGCGCCAAGGTCGCCGTGTTCACGGCGTCGGTCGTCTCCGCCATCCTCGCCGGGATCGTGCTGATCGGCCGCAACCGCCACTATCGACTGCTCGCCACCATCGAGGAGGCGGACGAGGACCAGGACGGCGTACCGGATGTCTACCAGCGCGATGAAGCGGTGGCCGGCGGGCTTGACGCGGCCGATGCCGGGGATCCACCCGCCTCACCGGGGGCGAACCACTAGCCTCGGAGTCACGCCAGCACCCGGTTGTCGCAAGGAGGAATCATGGCCACACCGAGCACGGACACGTCGCTCAAGGCCCTCGTGCAAGCCGCGGTCGCGGATCTGCAGCGCCTGATCAAGGCGCAGGTCGAGTTGGCCAAGCTCGAACTGGCCCAGACCGGCAAGGCGGCTGGCAAGACCAGCGGGCTCTTCGTCGGGGCGCTCACCATGGCCGGCGTCGGCGGCCTCTTCCTCCTGGTGACCATCGCCTACGTCCTGGTCGCCCTCGGTCTGCCGGTGTGGGCCGGCTTCGGCATCGTGACGCTTGCGCTCTTCGTGGTGGCACTCATCCTGGGCCTACTCGGCAAAAAGGCCGCGAATGGGATCAAGGGTCCGGAGCAGACGATCGCCGAGATCGAGAAGACCAAGGCCGCCGTCAAGGAGGCGCTCAGCGGCGGCACTGCTCCCGCTATCGAAGAGGTCGGCATCATCGAGATCGAGGCGCGGCCCGCCTCGGACTCCTGAGTGCTCCTCGACGCCCAGGCGGTCATCCGCGCCCCGGGCCCCTGGACGCACCGCGACATCTCGGCCAACGGAGCGCGCTTCCACATCGTCGAGGCTGGCAGCGGCCCCCTGGTGCTCCTGCTCCACGGCTTTCCGATGTTCTGGTGGACCTGGCGACAGCAATTAACGGCGCTGGCTGACGCGGGATACCGCGCGGTGGCGATGGATCTGCGCGGGTACGGCGGCTCCGATCACACTCCCCACGGTTATGACCCCACCACGTTGTCCCATGACGTCGCTGGCGTGATCCGCTGCCTCGGCGAGCCCTCGGCGACGGTGGTCGGGCACGGGTGGGGCGGGCTCGTGGCATGGACCATGGGCGTCCTCGAGCCCGATGCCGTGAACGCCATCGCACCGGTGTCGATGCCACACCCGCGGCGACTGCGCGCCGCCATCGCGCGGGACGCGCTTCAACGACGTCGTTCGCTGTATGCCCTGGGATTCCAATGGCCTCTCCTGCCCGAGCGATTCCTGCAGGAGGACGACTGCGCACGCATCGAGGAAATCTTGCGAGATTGGTCAGCGACCGATGCGTGGCCCACGGATGAGACCGCGCTCGTGTACCGATCCGCGTTCGCCCTGTGGCCGACAGCTCACTGCGCGGTGGAGTACCACCGGTGGGCCGTGCGCTCGTTCCTACGCACCGACGGTCGTCGGTACGCCCAACGCATGGAGACTCCGATCGAGGTGCCGGTGCTGCAGATGCATGGTGTCGAGGACCCCTCGGTCCTCGTGCGCTCCGCGCAGGGGTCCGCCGAGTGGGTCGCGGGTGCCTACTCGCTGCTGGAATTCCCCGGCGTGGGTCACTTCCCTCAGGAGGAGGATCCCGGTCGCTTCACGGCCGCCCTGCTGTCCTGGCTGCGCGGCCTGGACCGCTAACGGCGGCACGCCCCCGAGTCAGCGGGGGTCGTCGCCGTCGCTCCAGCGCGCGCGATGCTCGCCACCTCATCAGCCGTGATCGCGTATCCGGTCTCCGGTTCATCGGTGCCGGCAGCGAAGACAACGCCGTAGACGGTGCCGTCGGGGGCAAGCAGCGGACCACCCGAGTTGCCGGGCACGACCTCACCGCGGAAGGAGTAGACCTCCCGCACGACACCGGCTCGCCCGTAGATGTCTTCTCCGCGCGCATCGATTCGTGCGCGGATGCGCGCAGGACCCGCGGTGAGGTCGCCCCCGCCGGGGAAGCCAGCCACCACCGCACTGTCCCTGGTGTCAGCGACGCGATCGGCGAACTGCAGTGACGGCGCCGGAAGGCCCGGGACATAGAGGACGGCGGCATCAATCTGGTCGTCGATGTCCACGAGGATGGCGTCGTACACCGTTGGGTCACCCGGCAGGCGCACGCGCGGCTGGGTTGATCCGGCGACCACATGAGCATTGGTGAGGACGTGTTCGGGCGCGTAGACGAAGCCGGACCCGGTCACCGTGACATCACAGGCGACCGCGGTGATCTTGACCAGCGAGGGCCAGGCGGCGCGGACGGCCGGATCCTTAAGCAGTTTTTTGTTTGGCGCGGGCACCTGCGGTCCGGCGTACTGTCCAAAGCCGGAGAAGACCCGGGGCAGGCCCGACGCATCGACCGCGTTGCGCAGGCCGCTCAACATGTCCCGGGCAGGATCGGGAACAGCACGGTCGATCGTGCTGAGCAACAGGGACGAGCGCACCTCACGAGCGACACTCAACGACGGGATGAAGCCCACGGCTGACGCGACGATCCATAACACGGCGCATAGGGCCACGACGTTCAGTGCGGCTCCGCCCGCGCTGTCGATCGCCCGCGCACTCTCCCAGGGGATGCCATTGCGCATGCGCCGACCAAGGAAAGACAGCACGCTCTGTCCGGCCAGTGCGCTGACCAAGATGCCGACAGCGAGTGTGATGGCACCGGCGAGTTCCGGAAGATCGAGGCCCTCCACGACATTGGGCAGGATGAGCGCGGCGCCCAATCCACCGGCGAGGAATCCGGTGAAGGACAGCAGGCCAGCGACGAAGCCCTGGCGCCACCCTGCCCACGCGAAGACCACCAGAGCGGCGATGACGACCCCGTCAACGATGTTCATGCGTCGTCCACCACGAGGGGACCATCAAGGTCGACGACCCTGGTGTCATCCCAGGGCTTGCTCCACCCTGCGAGGTCCAGCAGTCCCGAAATCAGTCCAGCGGTGAAGCCCCACACACGTAATCCCGATACATCGAATCCGGGCCCCTCATAGCCGGAGGGATGTCGTACGCGTACCCGACGACGCGGATCCGCCAGTTGCTCGATGGGGACGCGATGAACACTGGCGACTTCACGCGGGTCGGCTACATAGATGCTCGAGGGATTGCGCCACCATCCAAGAACCGGAGTGACGATGAAGTTCGACACCGGCACCCACAGGTCAGGAAGGAGGGCGAACGGCACCACTCCAGCCACGTCGACGCCGGTCTCCTCCGTCGCCTCCCGGAGCGCCGCCTCGATTGGATTCGCGTCCTGATCTTCGAGTGCTCCCCCGGGAAAGGCCGGCTGCCCGGCGTGCGAATTCATGTCGTGCGCCCGCTCGATGATCAGCAGATCCGGTCCCTCGCCGAGCAGCATGAGGACCGCCGATGCTCGTGCTCCCTCCGCGGGAGGGAGGAACCGAGTGAGGTGGCTGCCGTGGACCTCGCCGATCGTCGCTGCCACCGGCTCAAGCCACGACGGCAGATCGGCGACCGGCAGTCGGAAGCCGCGGGCCGGATCCCGGCCGATCACGCTCGACCTTCCGAACGCACAAGCCCCACGGCCACCTCGGGATCGGTAGGTCCCTCCCCGTAGGAGGGACACCACCGGGCGACGGGGCACGCCCCGCAGGCCGGCTTGCGGGCATGGCAACAGCGGCGACCATGCCAGATGAGTTGGTGTGACAGCGATGTCCAGTCGCGGCGAGGGAACAGGTCCATGAGCGCCGCTTCGACTCGATCGGGGTCGGTCTCCTCGGTCCAACCCAGTCGACGAGCAAGCCGGCCCACGTGCGTATCCACCGTGATCCCAGGAATACCGAACGCATTGCCCAGGACGACATTCGCCGTCTTGCGGCCCACCCCCGGCAGCGTGACGAGGTCCTCAAGGTGGCCGGGTACCTCGCCGCCAAAGCGGTTGCACAGCGCCTGGGCAAGCCCTTGGACACTGGCGGCCTTGGCGCGGAAGAAGCCGGTGGGCTGAATCAACGCCTCGAGTTCCTCGCGCTCCGCTGCCGCGTAGGCGGCGGCATTGGGATAGCGCCGGAAGAGCGTAGGGGTGACCTGATTGACCCGTCGGTCGGTGCATTGGGCCGAAAGCACGGTGGCCACCAGCAACTCGAGCGGGTTGGTGAAATCGAGTTCACAGTGCGCATCCGGATAGGTTGCGGCCAGCACCCGCCCCACCTTGCGAGCGCGACGCACAAGCGCGGTACGTGCGGCCGAGTCCTCGGTCGCACCACCGATGCGCGATCTCGAGGCAGGCACCCTGCCAGGGTACGTCGGACCGGGCCCAACTTCGCGATGGCGATGCTGTGCGCCTCCCCCTTCACGGTGTCAGGATCGATAGGGGAGACTGTGCCTGAAGGAGGAGAGGTGGACGACGTACTCATGCATGCGCCGCTGTTCTCGGCGCTGGATGCCGAGGGTGCCGCAGCGATGCGCACCTCCATGGAGGAGAGCCGAGTATCCCGGGGAGACACGATCTTCACCGAGGGTGAGCCCGGGGATCGGATGTACGTCATCCTCGACGGCAAGATCAAACTCGGCCAGACATCGCCCGACGGACGCGAGTCCCTGCTCGCCGTCCTGGGTCCGGGAGAGGTCTTCGGTGAACTGTCACTGTTCGATCCGGGACCGCGCACAGCGACCGCCACCGCGGTCACGGATTCGCTGGTCATCGGCCTCGGTCATGAGAACCTGCGCACCTGGCTGACCGGCCGTCCCGAGGTCGCCGAGGCCCTCCTCCAGGCTCTCGCCCGCCGACTACGGCGCACCAACGAGGCTCTCGCCGACCTGGTGTTCTCCGATGTGCCTGGACGTGTTGCCAAGCAGCTCCTCGATCTCGCCGACAAGTTCGGTCAGCCGGGGCCTGACGGCGTACTCGTGCACCACGACCTGACGCAGGAGGAACTCGCCCAACTCGTGGGAGCCTCGCGGGAGACCGTGAACAAGGCGCTCGCCGACTTCACGACGCGTGGCTGGATTCAGGTCGATCAGCGCGAGGTCATGCTGCTCGACATGGAGCGGTTGGCGCGTCGAGCCCGCTAGCGGCCCTCGAGATACGCCACCTGCGCGAGGGTCGACGCGAGCGCCGCGAACCGCACCGTCGCCGGTACGTCGGCGTACACGATGTCGACGATCTCCTCCGCAGTGCGGCGTCCCCCAGCCCAGACCGCACGAATCTGGTCAAGGCGCACCCTGCGATGTTCGAGGTAGGCGTCTAGCACACCGATGGGGTCGTCAAGCACCGGGCCGTGCCCCGGAAGCAGGTGCGTCGCTTGCTGATGCTGGGCCAGATCGCGCAGCATGGTGAGCGACTCAAGATAGGCGCCGAGATTGCCGTCCGGGTAGGCCACCACGGTGGTCCCTCGACCTAACACCGTGTCACCGGTGAGCAGCGCGCCCTCGGAGGGCACGAAGAAGGACAGGCAGTCAGAGGTGTGCCCGGGCGTCGCCACCACATGAACCTCGACGTCCCCCACCGTGGTCACCTCACCCGCGACAAGCCCTTCCCCTCCGAGGCGATGGGCCGGATCCAGGGCTCGCACGGGTGCTCGGGTGAGTTCATGCAATCGGCGGGCCCCTTCCGCATGATCGGGATGACCGTGGGTGAGAAGAATGTGCGTCACCTGACCGGTCTCGGCGACCGCACGGAGGTGACCTTCATCCTGCGGCCCCGGGTCGATGACCATCACCGCCTCACCGCTGCCGACCACCCACGTATTGGTGCCATCGAGCGTCATCGGACTCGGATTTGGAGCAAGCACGCACCGAAGTCGATCCGAGTGGACGCCACCGGACCAAGCATCTCGCGAACCCATCATCGGGAGCCCGCTCACGACATCCCCTCGACCTCGGATCCCGCGGGTTCTTGCGCCATCGAGAGGACGATGCTGTTGTCACGAACATCCACAACATCCCACGCCAGTTGGTCACCCTCGACCAGTCGTGGCCGCGGCATAAGCGGACGGATCTCGCGGGTCGGGGCAACGTCGAGGACATCTGTCGCGTCACCCAGTGCCGCGATATCCGCCAACGTCGCCACCGTGGGCGGCAGCATCGGCATACTCCCACGGCCATACGACTGCAGGGCCTGCTGAGCGGTGAACCATCCGGTCTGGTCCGCCTCGCCGCTCACATCGCGGACCTGCTGCCCGACGGGAACGCGGGCGACAAAGAAGCGGACGTCGTAGCGACGAGTTTCCATCTCGGGCGTGACCCAGTGCGTCCACATGCACAGGGCGCTCGCGTCGATCCGCAATCCGCGATCGCGGAGGAAGTGCGCAAACGGCACCTCCCCCGAGGCAACCGCAGCACGGTCCGCTTCCCAATGCGGGCCTTCACGGGGAACCGCACCGGACTCATCGACGGCGAGCAGGATGGAGGTCTCTTCGAACAGTTCTCGTGCGGCACCAGCCACGAGCCCGCGAGCAACGTCGAGGGAAGGCGCCGTCATCCGATCCGACGAGACCTCTCCCACGATGGGCACCTCTTGGTCGCGCGCATCGACGCGGCCGCCGGGGAAGACCCACATGCCCGGGGCAAAGGCCATCGTCATTGCGCGGCGCATGAGATAGGTGCGCAACGGAGCACCTTCGGGCACCAGCACCACCGTCGTGGCGTCGCGCACCGGGGGCGGGTCGAACTCACCACGAATAAGCGCGAGGGTGCGCTCACGCACCTCCCGCGGCATGCGCGGCAGGTTCAGTCGGCCACCTCGACGATCATCTCCACCTCAACGGGGGCGTTCAACGGCAAAGCTGCAACGCCTACCGCAGAGCGCGCATGGCGGCCCCCGTCGCCGAAGATCTCCAGAAGCACCTCGCTCGCCCCGTTGATGACAGCGGGTTGCCCCGTGAACCCCGGGGCACTTGCGACGAATCCGACGACCTTCACCACGCGGGTCACGCGGTCAAGATTGCCGACGGCGGACTGGACGGCGGCGATTGCATTGATCGCGCACTGGCGCGCGCACTCCTGAGCCGTGTCCGGATCGACGTCACCCCCCACGAGACCCACCGCGATCATCTCGCCATCGCGCATGGGCAACTGACCAGAGGTATAGACATAACGGCCGGTCGCGATCGCGGGGACGTAAGCGGCCACTGGCGGCACGACCTCGGGAATGACGATGCCAAGTTCGGCAAGACGGCTGTGGACGCTCATCACTACTCCTTCGGGCGCTTGAGGTATGCCACGAGATTGTCCGGATTCGGACCCGGCACCACCTGCACGAGTTCCCAGCCATCCTCGCCCCAGGTATCGAGGATCTGCTTCGTCGCATGGACGAGGAGCGGCACCGTGACGTACTCCCATCGGCTCATGCCCCGACCCTAGTACGCCGTTCCGAACGGTGACGCCGCGCCGGGGCGACTAGGCTCATCAGGTGTCCACCACCGACTGGCCCGACGTGCAACTGCACGTGGTCTCCGGCAAGGGAGGGACCGGCAAGACCACGGTGGCGTCCGCCCTGGCCCTCGCACTTGCTCGAGACGGCCGGCGCGTCCTCGTCATGGAGGTGGAGGGACGCCAAGGCCTGTCGCAGGTCTTCGAAAGCCCTCCCCTGCCGTACGCCGAGCGTCGCCTGGTCACCGTGTCCGGTGGTGGCGAGGTCTGGGGGCTCGCGGTCGACCCCGAGGAGGCCCTCCTCGACTACCTGGAGCTGTTCTACAACCTCCGCCGCGCTGGCGGAGTCCTGCGCCGCATGGGCGCGGTGGAGTTCGTCACGACGATCGCCCCCGGATTGCGCGACGTCCTGCTCACCGGCAAGGCCGTGGAGCTAGTACGCCGCAGCGACAAGAAGCACGACACCCCGTACGACGCCATCGTTCTCGACGCTCCACCCACCGGGCGCATCACACGATTCTTGAACGTCAACACCGAAATCGCGGGCGTCGCCAAGGTGGGTCCTATCCGCCAGCAAGCCGACGGAGTCATGGCCGTGCTGCGCTCCGCCCGCACTGCCGTACATCTCGTCACCATCTTGGAAGAGATGCCGGTTCAGGAGACCATCGATGGGGTTGCCGAGTTGCATGATTCGGCGCTCCCGGTGGGTGGCATCGTCATCAACATGATGCGTCCGCCACTGCTCCCCGAGGGCAACTGCGAGGTGCCGGACGCGGCCCAACTCGATGCTGGACTCGCTGCGGCAGGTCTCACCGCGACGTCAACCGTCATCGAAGCCCTACGCGGCGAAGCCGCCGACCACATCGCCCGAGTGGCCCTCGAGGCGACCGAACGAGAGCGACTCGCCGTGCTCGACCGGCCGATGTACGAGTTGCCCTACCTCCCGGGCGGGATGGATCTGACGGGCCTGCAGGAAATGGCGGTCATGCTGCGCGAACAGGGGATGGCCTGATGACCTTCGCGCTAACGGCGCCACACCTCGAGATCGACAACCTGCTCGCCGACCGGGCCACCCGGATCATCGTGTGCTGTGGCGCGGGCGGAGTAGGCAAGACGACAACGGCAGCGGCACTCGGCCTGCGGGCCGCCGATATGGGCCGCAACGTCTGCGTTCTCACGATCGACCCGGCCCGCCGCCTCGCGCAGGCCATGGGCCTGACCGAACTCGACAACAGCCCGCGCAAGGTCCCGGGAGTCACCGGTGGGGGCTCACTCAGCGCCATGATGCTCGACATGAAGCGGACGTTCGACGAGGTCGTCGAGTCGCATTCGGACCCCGCGCGCGCCCAGGCCATCTTGGACAACCCGTTCTACCAAGCCCTGTCCTCGTCCTTCGCCGGGACGCAGGAATACATGGCCATGGAAAAGCTCGGTCAGCTGCGCGCCGAGGCCGATCGCGACGGAACCTGGGATCTCATCGTCGTTGACACCCCACCCTCGCGATCAGCCCTGGACTTCCTCGACGCACCCGATCGACTAGGCACCTTCCTTGACGGGCGTTTCATCAAGATCCTGACCGCCCCCGCCCGGGGGGCCGGCAAGGGCCTGGGCAAGTTGCTCGGGGCGGGCTTCGGTCTTTTCGCTGGAGTGCTCACCAAGATCCTCGGCACGCAATTGCTGAGTGACCTCGGCGCGTTCGTGAGCGCCGTCGACACGATGTTTGGTGGTTTCCGCGAGCGGGCGGAAGCGACGTACTCGCTGCTCAAGGACGATGGGACCTCCTTCATCGTTGTGGCAGCGCCGGAGCCTGACGCCCTGCGCGAGGCGTCCTACTTCGTCGATCGACTAGAGACCGATCAGATGCCGCTCGCCGGACTGGTGCTGAACCGTGTGCAGGAGGTACGTGCCCCGGAGTTGTCGGTGGAGCGCGCGGTGGCGGGAGCCGATCGCATTGAGGACTCCGACCCGATGACGTCCGCTCTGCTGCGGCTGCACGCGGATCGGTTGCGCAACGCCGAGCGGCAAGAGCGACTCGCCCGCAAATTCGTCTCGGCGCATCCGGAGGTGTCGGTGACGGAGGTCGTGGCCCTGCCCGAGGACGTCCACGACCTCACCGGGTTGCGCACGGTCGGCGACTTGCTCGCCGACTAGGCCGCGCTGAGACCTACGAAGCCTGGGAGCAGTCGAGTGAGATTGCGCGCTCGTACTCGTCACGCGCGGTCTGCAGGAGGTGACGCCACGAGGTGACCTGCGGCCGGCGACGCAGCAGGGCCCGACGCTCACGCTCGGTCATGCCACCCCAGACGCCGAATTCCACCCGGTTGTCTAAGGCGTCCGCAAGACATTCGGTGCGTACCAGGCACCCCTGGCAGATGACCTTGGCGCGGTTTTGCGCGGCCCCTTGGACAAAGAGCGCGTCAGGATCCGACGTCCGACAGGCTGCTCGTGCTGTCCACTCCGTGGACCAGGTCATCGGGTTTCCCCTTCCCGCCGCACAGAGCACGGCCGCCTCGCGAGTCACATTGGCTTCTTGCAGTGCGCCCGGACGTTACGCCGGACCGAGGGCGCCAGACAGGTGCATCTGGACTAAGACACCATAGCCTGAAATAACTAATCCTGGGAAGACCCCGCGTTGTGCCGACGCGACTTCCACCGACCTGGGGACCTACCCTGGTCTCACAGCCAACCCAGGGAGACGCCCGTGCGCAAGACCCGACCGTCCGGTCGCGTCGGTCCGGCCTCTCTGCTGGGCCGCCTCGGTCTGTTCGCCCTGGTCTCACTGCTGGCCGGAGCCGTGGTCGCCGCCATGGTGCTCCCCGTTGCCGCCGCGGCCGGTCTCCTCACCCGCGGCGCGGTCGAAAGCTTCGAATCCCTGCCCACCGAACTCAACACCCCCGAACTCCCCGAGCGATCGGTGATCTTGGCCAGTGATGGATCCGTCCTCGCCACGATCTACTACCAGAACCGCATCGAGGTGCCCCTGAGTTCGGTGTCGCCCATCATGCGCCAGGCCATCGTCGCGATCGAGGACGCTCGATTCCTCGATCACCCCGGCATCGACCTGCGTGGCACCATGCGCGCGATCGTGTCCAATGCCAGCGGCGCCGAAACGTTGCAGGGCGGCTCCACGATCACGCAGCAGTACGTGAAGAACGTGCTCATGGCCAGCGCAAGTACCGAAGAGGAACTCAGTGCCGCGCGCGAGCGCACACCGTCGCGCAAGCTGCGGGAGATCCGGATCGCCCTGGCTCTCGAACGCCGCTACACAAAGGACCAGATCCTTGAGAAGTACCTCAACATTGTGTACTTCGGCGCCGGCGCCTATGGGGTCGAGGCAGCCTCACGACGCTACTTCTCCAAGGCCGCGAGTGAACTCACCCTGGTCGAGGCCGCCACGCTCGCGGGCATCGTGCAGCAACCGACCGCCTACGACCCCACCCGCAATCCGGACTTCTCGCAGGGACGTCGCGACGTCGTTCTGGACGAGATGGCCGAGGCGGGCTTCATCACCGAGGTCGAGGTGGCGGCGGCCAAGCAGGTCGCCATCGAGGACATCCTGAACCCGTCCATCCAACCCAACGGCTGCACGTCGTCCTACGCCCCGTACTTCTGCGACTACGTCATCCGGACCGTCAAGAACGACCCCGCCTTCGGCGAGACGCAGGTCGAACGCGAAGCACTTCTTCGTCGCGGCGGCCTCACGATTCGCACGACCCTTGACCTTGATGTGCAAACCAAGGCGACGGAGACCGTCGCCGAGTACATCCCGGTGAAGGACCCCAGCCAGCGTGCTGCCGCGATCACCCTCGTGGAGCCCGGCACCGGCAACGTCATCGCCATGGCACAGAACCGCGAGTGGGGGCTGAAGGGCAAGGGCAAGACGACGTACAACTACAACGTCGACGCGGGCTACGGCGGCACCATTGGCATGCAGGCCGGGTCGACGTTCAAGGTCTTCACCTTGGCCGAAGCACTGGAGGCTGGGTTCTCGCCGTTCGAGGGTATTGATGCACCGAACCCGAAGACCTTCGAGAATTTCGTCAACTGCAGCACCGGCGAAGAGTTTCAACCGGTGACAGTGCGCAACTCCGGATCTGCCGGCTTCCTCAACATGTTCCAGGCGACAGCCTTCTCGACCAACACGTATTTCGTCACCCTCGCCGAGCGCTACGGGTTGTGTCGGCAGGCAGAGATCGCCGAGCAGATGGGGGTGCGCCTGGCCACCGGTGACCCGCTACTGCGTGTGCCCACATTCTCGCTCGGCACCATGGAGGTGTCACCCCTGTCCATGGCCGGGGCGTATGCCGCCTTCGCCAACCACGGCGTCTACTGCTCGCCGCGGGTGGTCCTGGAGATCTCCGACCGGTACGGCCAGCAGATCAATGTGCCTGCGCCGCGTTGCCGTGAGGTCGTCTCCCGCGGCGTGGCCGACGCCGTCACCGGCGTTCTCACCAACGTCATCGACGGCAACCTCGGTGGGCGCACAGGTCAGGCCATGTCGTTGCCCGACCGGCCGGCCGCCGGCAAGACCGGAAGCACCAATGACAACGCCGCCATCTGGTTCGCCGGCTACACCCCGAATATCGCCGCCGCGATCTGGGTCGGTGATCCTCGCGGTGGCTTTGCCTACCCCATGACCGACGTGACCATCAACGGTCAGTACTACTCCTATGTCACCGGCGGGCAGATCCCCGGTCCGATTTGGCGCGAGGTCATGATCGCGGCGCACACGAACATCCCCCCGACGCCGTTCGAACTGTTCAACGAGTGGGGCGTCGGTCCGGTGCGTGGCGTGGGACCGTCTCCGGTCTTCGTGCCGTGGATCCTGCCCACCGCCCCACCCGAGGAGCCGAAGCCGGAGAAGACGAAAGACCCCAAGCCGACGCCCAAGCCCACCGACGACACGACAGTGACGCCGACGCCGGAACCGCAGCCGAGTCCGACGCCGGAACCGCAGCCGAGTTTGACGCCAGGGCCGACTCCCGGGCCGCCTGGCGAACCCACCACGCCAGCTGAACCGGGCTAGCTCAGCGCCTGCTTCACCAGGGCCGCCACAGCGCTCCCGTCCGCGCGGCCGCGTGTCTGCGGAGTCAGCGTCTTCATCACCACGCCCATCGCGGCCGGCCCGGTCTTGCCCTCGGCCGCGGCCGTCGCGACCGCTGCATCGACCAGGGCCTGCAGTTCCGCGTCTGTCAATGGTGCCGGGAGGTAGCGCTCCAGGACCACGAGTTCGGCGCGTTCGCGATCCGCGCGATCGGTCGCCCCTCCACTGTCGAAGGCTTCGGCCGCCTCGCGTCGCTTCTTCGCCTCCGCGACCAGGACGCCTACGACCTCGCCGTCGTCGAGTTGGCGGGCCGACTTGCCGGCGACTTCAGCGTTGGTGACCGCCGAGAGCGCCATGCGCAGGGTGGACATGGTGACCTCATCGCGTTGACGAATGGCGGTGGTGAGATCACTCTGCAACTGGTCCTTGAGGGGGCTCATGCCTGCATTGTCCACTACCCGGCGTGACAGACTGCCCGCATGGCCCTTGGCAAATTCATTGGCGGCACGCTCGTCGCCGGTGCTGCCGTGGCCACCTATGCCAGGTGGGAGGCGTCGTCCTACCGGCTTCGGCGCCACGAGGCAGCCGCGCTGCCCGAAGACGCTGATCCCCTCCGCATCCTCCACCTGTCCGACCTGCATATGACCCCACGGCGTCATCGCCTTCAAAGCTGGGTTGCGTCACTCGCCGAACTCCGCCCGGACCTCGTGGTGGTGACCGGCGACTTCCTCGGCCATGTCGACGCCGTCGATCCCGTGGTGGCAGCACTCGAGCCACTGACCAGCATCGCCCCCGGGGTTTTTGTCCTCGGCAGCAACGACTACTACGCGCCGCGCGCCATCAACCCGTTCAGCTATTTCGCGGGACCCTCGGACCTGCATCCGGATCGACCCGAACTCCCCTGGCCCGATCTCGTCGGCGCTCTCACCTCCGCGGGCTGGGCCCACCTGCCCAATGCGCGGGCGATGATCGAAGCTGGGGGTCTGCGGATCGACGTTCGGGGAGTCGATGACCCGCACATCGAGCGCGACGACTACGCCCTCGTCGCCGGCTCAGCCGACTCCTCCGCCGACCTGTCCCTCGGCGTCGCGCACGCGCCCTATCTGCGGATCCTCGATGCCATGGCGGCCGATGGTGTCGACGTGACCCTCGCGGGTCACACCCACGGCGGTCAGGTGTGTCTGCCCGGGTACGGCGCCCTTGTCACGAATTGCGACCTTGATCGCCGTCGCGCCCGGGGCCTATCACGCCACGAGCGTCCCCTTGCAGAGTTCGCACCCCATGATCAGCCCGACATGGTGCTCCACGTCTCCGGTGGCCTCGGCACCTCGCCCTACGCCCCACTCCGATTCGCCTGCCCCCCAGAGGCGACCCTCCTCACTTTGACGCCGAAGGCAGGAGGCTAGACTTCACCGGCTCCCTCGGGGTGTGGCGCAGCTTGGTAGCGCGCTTCGTTCGGGACGAAGAGGTCGTGGGTTCAAATCCCGCCACCCCGACGCACGAAAGGGTCCAGGGTTTCCCCCTGGACCCTTTCGCATGTGACGCGCGGCATCATGTGCGCGAGCGGCTGCCGACCAGCAATTCAGCGATCTGCACGGCGTTCAGCGCCGCTCCCTTGCGCAGGTTGTCATTGCTCACGAACATCGCGAGGCCGCGGCCATCCGGCACTCCCGGATCGGGGCGCAGGCGACCGACGAAAGACGGGTCCTGCCCGGCGGCCTGCAGGGGCGTGGGCACATCGGAGAGGACAACACCGTCGGCCTCGGCCAGGATCTGGGTCGCCCGCTCCACCGAGAGGGGCCGTTCGAATTCGGCGTTGATCGACAGGGAGTGACCGGTGAAGACGGGTACGCGCACGCAGGTTCCTGACACCAGCAGGTCAGGGATACCGAGAATCTTCCGGCTCTCGTTGCGAAGCTTCTTTTCCTCGTCGGTCTCGAACATCCCATCGTCCACGATTGATCCTGCAATCGGTACGACGTCGAACGCGATGGGACGCACGTACTTCACCGGGGCGGGGAAGTCGACGGCGGATCCATCGTGGGTGAGTGCGGTCACGTCGCCGGCCATGACCGCACGAATCTGAGTGTCGAGTTCCTCCACTCCGGCGAGACCACTGCCCGAGACCGCCTGGAAGGTCGTCACGACCAGCCGACGCAGTCCTGCTTCACGATGAAGTGGCATGAGCGCGGGCATCGCGGCCATGGTCGTGCAGTTGGGGTTGGCGATGATCCCCTTGACCGCATCAGCGATGGCACTCGGATTGACCTCGCTGACAACGAGCGGGACCTCGGGATCCATCCGCCACGCCGAGGAATTGTCGATCACCATGGCGCCGGCCTCCGCGAAACGCGGGGCTTGCTCCTTGGACGTGGCACCGCCCGCCGAAAAGAGAGCGATGTCAATACCGCTCACGTCGGCCGTCGCGGTGTCCTCCACAACGACGTCGGCGCCGCGCCACGGAAGGGTCGTCCCCGCAGATCGCGCAGACGCGAAGTAGCGGATCTGGTCAATAGGGAAGTTGCGCTCCTCGAGGAGTCGCCGCATGACGCCGCCGACCTGACCGGTGGCGCCTACGACGGCAACGCGGACGCCGCTCATCGGCCGGTTCCGGCATAGACGACCGCCTCGCCGTCGGCGTCGAGACCGAACGCCGTGTGCAGTGCCTGAACAGCCGTCTTGGCCACATCAGCGCGCGTGACCACGGAGATGCGGATCTCCGAGGTGGAGATCATCTCGACATTGACGCCGGCATCGGAGAGGGCGGAGAAGAAGGTGGCGGAGACACCAGGGTGGGAGCGCATCCCCGCTCCCACGAGGGAGATCTTGGCAATCTCCTCGTCTGTCACAAGGTCCTCATAGCCAATGTCGTCACGGACAGCCTCGAGTGCGGCGATGGCCCCACCGAGGGAACCCTGCGGACAGGTGAAGGTCACGTCGGTGCGCCCCGTGGCCGCCAACGAGATGTTCTGCACGATCATGTCCACATTGATGCCCGCGTCAGCGAGGGCGCGGAAGATCGCCGCCGCCTCACCCGGGCGATCGGGGACCCCCACCACCGTGACCTTGGCATCGTTGAGGTCCGCGGCGGTGCCGGAAATGATGGGTTGTTCCATGGTGCCTCCTTCATCGGCGGCGAGCAGGGCCGCGATGGCGGCGTCGGACAGGACCAGGGTGCCTTCGAGGTCGGAGAAGGACGAGCGAACGTGGATCGGCAGATTGAACCGGCGTGCGTACTCGACGCAGCGCAGGTGGAGAACCTTGGCACCCGCCGCCGCGAGTTCGAGCATCTCCTCGTAGGTCACCACGTCGAGTTTGCGTGCTCGCGGCACAACCCGCGGGTCAGCACTGAAGACGCCATCAACGTCGGTGTAGATCTCGCAGACATCGGCCCCGAGAGCGGCCGCGAGCGCCACCGCCGTGGTGTCCGACCCACCGCGACCCAGCGTGGTGATGTCCTTGGTGTCCTGCGCGACCCCCTGGAATCCGGCGACGATCGGGATGGCGCCCGCGTCGAGGGCCTCCTGAATGCGACCGGGCGTGACGTCGATGATGCGGGCGGCGCCGTGCGCGGACGTCGTGATGAGGCCAGCCTGTGACCCGGTGTAGGATCGCGCCTCCTCGCCGAGATCGTTGATCGCCATGGCGAGTAGCGCCATCGAAATGCGCTCACCCGCGGTGAGGAGCATGTCCAGCTCCCGTCCGGGGGGCGTCGGGGAGACCTGTTCGGCAAGGTCGAGGAGTTCGTCCGTGGTGTCACCCATGGCCGAGACGATGACGGCGACACCATTGCCGGCTCGATGAGTCTGCACAATGCGACGGGCGACCCGGCGGATGCTCTGCGCGTCGGCGACGCTCGATCCGCCGTACTTCTGTACGACGAGGCCCACATCGGCTCCTGGCCAGCACGCCGGCCGCCCCCGATCGGGGCGAACACCTACGGCGGAGGGGCCAGTCTAACGGCTCCTGCGCAGGGGCGAAGACCCCCATCGCACCGGCAAACACCCGTGGCGGGCCACGTCCTGGAGAATTCGCGATCCAGGTGCGTGACCCGCCACGTGGCGTTTGGCGCAGATCAGATGAACAGGAGCTGGCCCCCGGCGCTCTTATCCATGAAGTCGGTGGCGTTGATGACCGCCTCGACTCCGTCGTACATGTCGTCCTCGGACACCTTCATCATGTCCACAGACATGCGGCATGCCCACAGATGTCCCCCCGCGGCCACGATCTGCTCGAGCATGTCCGGGACCTCCGGGACGCCGAGGTCGGCAATCTGCTTCTTCATCATCTTTGTCGACATGCCCTGCATGCCCGGCAGAGCGGTGAGGAACTGCGGGATGCGGGAGTCACCCACGGGCATGTGCATCGCCGTATTGCCGACCGGCGTGAACTGCAGGTCGTGCATACGGGACTTCAAGATCATGTCCAATCCCCAGAAGGTGAAGAACAGGTGGGTTTCAATGCCCTCACCCAGGGCGGCGTTGGCCAGGACCAGGCCCGGGTAGGCCATGTCGAGATTGCCCTTGGAGCAAATGATCACGAGTTTGCGATCAACCTCGTCCTCGTCGCCGAAGTCCGGGACGATGGCGGGTGCGGTATCGGTCATAGTCATGGCAGGCTCCTTAGACGCAGCCGTGCGGCTTGGGCAGGCCGGCGATGTACGCCATCTTCTTTGCCGGCTTCTTGGGGAAGAGAACGAACTGCCTCTTGACGGGGAACCCGCCCACGGTGTCGACGCGGCGCGTCGTGGCGGTCTCGCCCTGCGCCTTGTAGTCATCACGCAGGAAGCGGATCACGGCCCAGTGCTCATCGGTCATCTCGACACCGATGTTCTTGGCCAGTTCGGCTCCTAGCGCCTCATCCCACTCGTCGTATTCGGTCAGGAAGCCGTCGTCGTCGACGTGGACGTCGCGGCCGGCAATCATCGTGGTGCTCATGGTGCTACTCCTTCGGGGAGGTGGTGGTTGGAGCCTGGCTCCCCAGGGAGCGCAGGACGGTGAGGGCGCGAGCGAGCCCACGGCGGACCTCGGGATCGCGCATTTGCCGCAGGAGGGCGAAGGTGGAAGGCGGCGGACCCACGGGGGAGTCCTCGATCTCCTGTACCTCGACGGCGGTGCGGCTGAGTAGGTTCATGACCTCGGGCTG
>Ga0222714_10000508_pt1 | contig 44272 bp, 38 predicted proteins | sample C33_3DmetaG_FD_165048 | JGI IMG/M metagenome (GOLD analysis project Ga0222714, IMG submission 165048) | Estuarine water microbial communities from San Francisco Bay, California, United States - C33_3D | ecosystem: Environmental > Aquatic > Marine > Unclassified | place: USA: California...
CTAAAACGATTCAAGTCTAGTTTCCGCTACTTTACCTATGAAAATGGCCTTTTCATGGCGGAATTGGTGAATTTTAAAGTGGTGGAGGTGGCGGGAGTTGAACCCGCGTGTTTCTGACCTTTACGCACCGCATCTACCGTTATAGGATGACTTTGATCTCGCCGAAGTTACGCGATCATCCGCGCTTAGCCTTCAGCCAACTCCCGGATGAAGATACGGTATGCATTCCGCGAGTCGCGCTACATACTATGCCTGCTGTCGACGTCGGTTTCAGTTAGCAGGTGTCACTGGACCAACGTGGTAGCCGTTTTAGGCTGCCAAGGGCATTTCTTCGTAATTGCCGTTTGTTTTTTTGAAAAGGGGATTAACGAGAGACCTTTCACTCTCGAACGGCAGCGGCGCACTCCAACCAGAAATCGAATCCAGAACACCCCCAAAAGTGGGTAGGTCGGATGATTGGGCGCGAGCCAATCAAAGAACAGGTCGAACACTGTGCGGCACCACGTGCGAAGATGCAAGCGCGGGAATGTCATGGGTTCGGCGGCAGTTCCGCGGGCCAGGTCGTGGTCAGCGTGCCGTCGGGGTGTTGCACGAGTTCGCGGAGGCGGAGGCTGCCGCCCCACTGCTCGCCGTCGCGCACGAAGGCGACGCCGAGCCGGCGGTGCGGTCCGAAGGCGGCGGTTTTCATCACTCTAGCCATGGGGTCGTCGAGTGTGTCGGTGTCCGGGCTTTGCCACGGACCGAGCGGCTGGCGCGAGGTGCGATAGTGCGCGACGCCTTCGACGCTGAAGAACAGATAATACCAACCGTTCCACGCAAAGTAATCCGGACACTCGGGCTGGCCGGGGTAGTCGGGTCCGGGAATGAAAAACGGTTCGCACTGCTCCCAGTGATGCAGGTCATCGGAGACCAAGCGCGCGAGGCAACCAGGTGCACCGGGCGCGCTGTTCAATGACGTGGTGAGCAACAGATGAAACTGATCGTCGTGTCGGAAAACCACTGGATCGCGACCCGAAGGTCCGTCGTAAGGTTCGCGCAAGGTGAGCAGGGGACCGTGCGGCGTGAAGTCGATGCCGTTGCGACTGGTCGAGAGGCAGAGCGGCGCGGGCGAGCCATCGAATTGGCGCACGGTGTAAAACGCGTGATGCACGCCGGCGTGCCAAAACACGGAGCCGGTGCAATTGGAACCATGGGACTCGGGGCCAATGGGCACGGCGAGGGGATGTTCATCCCAATGTCGCAAATCCGTGGTGGAGGCGTGCGCCCATTGGTGTCCGCCACAGCCCCACATGCTGCCGTGGTGACGCCGGTCGCGCAGATAAAACAAGTGCCAGCGTCCTTCGTGCCAATAAGGCATGCAGTCGCCGACATTGACGTTAAAGCCGCGCGGCCGCCAACCCTGCGCGATGGTCCGCTCCGGACCCAAGTAGCGCTCGGGCATGGCAACAAGCGAACCGCAGAGCTCGCGAACTTCGTCGTCCTGCAATGCGCGGTTCCAGAGCTCGACCTGCGTGACCGCGTCGCCGGGAACGTTGATCGCGCCCGGTAACAGCAACCGCAGATCGGCCGGCCATTCCTCATCCACGAGCACGCCGTCGATAAGCAATTCCAGCCGATAACCCAAATGGCGCAGTGTGATTTCGTGCGGTTGATCGCGGCCGATCGCGTCGAGCGGGGCGTCGAGTTGCAACGGCGCGCGCCGGGAATCCAGGGTGAGTGAAAGCACCAGGCAGTGACCGGACGGACTGGAAACGACGGCCAGCTGGGTGACCCACGCGCTTTGGTCATCCTGCCAACCCAGCAGGGCGTCGGTGGCACGCAGGGAGTTGACCCGAATCGAGAGCGTGAGTGCAGCGGCGTCGGTTGCCCAAGGCGTTTCGGTCGGTTGGTGATGGCTCCACGAAACTGCGCTGCCGAGGCGGTGCATCGACGATTAGATTACGACCGAAGCCGGCAACTGCAGCGGTTTGAAATGCCACTGCGGGACGTGGGTGTGGTCGGGGGCATCGGGGGCATCGGCGAAGTTCTTGTCGCCGAGGATTTGCCCCGGGCTCACAACCGGCCAGTCGCCGTTGTAGTAATGATGCGGGCCGTAGTGATTGAAACTACTCGGCACGACTTCGAGTCGCAGCGTGTGCGTTCCGACTGCGAGGGGTTTGTCTAAGGACAGTTCCCAGTCTGGTCCCCAAATCCAGCCAGCGTCCGCGCCATCAATGGAGACACGCAGCGCATCGGCAATCGTGTCGGGGAAGGCCAGGCTCGAACTCGCTTCGGCCAAATCGATTTTGGTTTCGACGACCAAGGCCTGATACAGAAACGGAAAACCACCGGCGACGAGATCAGCGGCGGCATCCGCTGGTTTAGCACTGGCCACAAAAGGACCATCGGTGCGGATCGTGGCGTTCGGACCCGGAGTATAGGGCGTGCGACTCTGCAGGGTGAACGGACCCTTCAGCCAGACATAAGGCTTGGCGGGGAAAGTGGCGACCGTCTCAAAAGTCAGTTGGTGTTCGCCAGCCGGCAGGGCCGGCAAGGTGGCTGAAACGCCTTCGGAGACGGTGGTCAGGGGTAAGGTTTTGCTGTTCAGTGTGGCGGAAACGAGATCGTCGGCGAAGTGCAGCGTCAGTCCTGCGGGCAATTCGTCAGTCGCAAATCTGGCCGTGAATTGGCGTGGGGCGGTGCGGTTGGATTCGATCAGCCACGCGTTCTCCGGCAGAGCGGGGATGGACCAGGTGAGCGGGATTGGCGGGTGGAACGCGTTGACCTCAACGCGTTTGGTTTGAGACACGGCGGATGTGCCCAACAACCGGTTGAGGTCAACCGGTTCCACCTTGTGCCAGCCGTGCAATTTTGCACCGGGGTCGATGATGAGGTTCGCGTAGCTGACCTGGCCGAGTTGCACGCGGCCGTTCACCGACTGGCCATCTTCTTCGAGCGTGCGCTCGTCGGTGATATCGTAGGCGATGCCGGCGGACTTGAGTTTTTCCAACTCGGCGAGAAAGGCGGTGTTGATCCGAGTCGCCGGCGTGTCGGGCAAGGTCGTGGCGTTGTGCTGATTGGTCTGCATCAGCTCCCAAGGTTCATAATCGGCCATGAGTCCGCGGTAGGGCGCGACGACGAGCGTGTCGGCCACCTCAGGTGGATTGGTGGTGAGTTCGCGCGAGACGCGATCGAGCACGGCGGGGAACGCATCCTTCCAACTCAGATGCAACGGCTCGGACGGCGGCCAGTCGGTTAGCGCGGGCGTGTCGAGCCGGTATTGGCTGAGGTGGAACACGAAATCGGTGATGCCGTTGCGGCCGAGCCAGAGCAGGTAACGCTCGAGGTCTTCCGGCGAGGAGCCCCAGCCGGAACCGCCGAAACACTCGACCATGGCGCGGCGGGCGCCGAACTGCCGCGCAACGGATCCGGCTTGGCGCGGGAAGAAATCGAGCGAGGGGAAACGTTCCAATGCATCGATGCCCGGCATGCTGAAGTGGCGGAAGGTGCGGTGGCACGAGCCGACCATCGGGAGTTGGAAGAGCGGATGCTCCTCGCCCTTCACGTGACCGATGAACTGTTTGCCGTGCTGGTTGCACCACGCGAGATACGGCGCGAAGAACCCGCCGATCAGCGTGTCGGTGACGAGCTCCCAGAATTTGACGCGGGCGTCGACGTAGCCTTCGCCGCGGGCGAACAACAGCGGCAACACCGACAGGTAATCATCACCGAAGGTCGCCTGCAGTTTGTCCGGCATGATACGCGACCACGGAATCCCGGCCTGCGCGGGAAACGGATCCTTGATCATGCCCGACTCGGGTTCGTCGAAGAAAATCGTCTCGACGTAATCCCACGCCGCGGGATCGAGCCCGGTGCGGTATTTCTCGTGAATGAGTTCGAGAAAGTGTCCGAGCACGCGCGGATCGAGCGAGTCGACGTAGTTGATTTTGGTCGGCGTGAGGTGCCAGGTCTTCGCACCGGCAGTATTCGCGGAAACGATTCGGTTGTCGGCATCGACGCTGAAACTGCCGATCGAATCGGGCGTGGCCGTGGGCGTGAGGTCGAGCCGCATCGCTCCGCTGTCGGGATAGTTGGCGAGCACCTGACCGTCGCCGGTGCCGCTGGGCCAGCCGTTTTCATCGTAGAGCCAGAAGCGCAGGCCGAGCTCCTTGGCGTAGAGGATCGTGTCGTTGACGTGGGCGAGATAGTCGGCGCTCAGGTAGGGCGGGATGCCGGGATAAAAGCGGGGATGAAAGACCACGCCGTGCAAGCCGGCGGCCTTGAAGTCGACGAGCTGTTGACGCAGGCGGTCGCGTTGCAAGGGGCCGTTGATCGACCAGAAAGTGTAGTAGCGCGGAGCGGGGGCGGTAGGGACGGTGCTCAAGGGATGTTTGGTTCACGCTGGGCGGGATTCACAGCGGCGTCTTGGAGGATGGTTCGTTTGCGGACAAAATGCAGAATGGTGCCCAGCATCTTGCCCAACCAATAGACTCCGAAACGCGTCCGCAGGGAGATCGGGTTTTCCCCGGGCGGGAGATGAGTGGAGGCGGGTCGCATCTCAGCCAATGCAACGGCATTGCCGGGTATCCGCAAGCGGGACCGGCAAGGATTTATTCGTGCCAGTTGCGCGTGGTGGTCGGCAAAATGATATCTTCTATCCGCAGCGAGTAACCGCGGATCTGCGCCTTGGGGGCGTCGTCCACGATGTAGTTCACCACATAGATCTCGCCGTCGGGGAACTGCATCCAACCCGTATACCCCGTGTCGCTTTCGGGTGAGCGATCGAAGTCGAGCGGCAGAATGCGCGCGTGGGCCTCCTCGCGAGTTTCGGCGAGGAGGGATTCCTTGTCCGTGAGCACGGCGAGGGTGTTTTGCGTCCACCAACCGACCCAACCCTTGCCGCCCTGCATCAGGCGGCAGGTGATGAGTGCCTGTCCATTTTTGAGCCAGCCGGCGGTTGGCCGATGGCAGGCGGGAATCGGCAGTTGAATGGCCGGACCCCAAGTGAGGCCGCCGTCCCGGGAAATCGTTTTGTAACAGTCCCAGCCCTTGAAGGAATTCTCGCGCAACAGCGCAACCAGCACTTGGTCATCCACCGGCAGAATGGAAACCTCGCACAGGTTCAGACCGGATTGATCCGCGACCGTGACCGGACCAGTCCACGTTTTCCCCTGATCATCGGAATGCCAGAGCCAGACTTTGAGAAATTCCGATGTGGGATTCTTGACGTGACAAGCGGTCAACCAGCGGCCGTTGGCGAGCTCGATCAGTTTGTCCGGCATGATGCCCTGCATCGGCAGCAGGATGGGTTCGTCCCACGTGCGGCCGTGGTCATGGCTGATGAACAGAAAATTTCGAAGCAGATGATGATCCTTGCTGCGCTCATCGGTGCCGATGTTGTCGGCGATGGCGGCAATACGTCCGTCACGCAGGGTGGTGATACGCGCGCAATTCCAATAGGGGTTGCCCTTGGTCTCCGGGGTGAGCGCCCGTTTCGGCGACCAAGTGCGACCGCGGTCGGAGGATTCCGTCAGGGCCAGTCGGGTCCAGTTGCGTTTGCCGTGGTGGGTGCATTCCTCAAATACGCAGAGGAGACGTCCATCCCCCGTTAGGGTAAGATCGGGGAAGGCTTCGTAGATCGAATCATCCCGCGAGACGGAGAATTTTTGAATCATGACGAAACCAACCAGTCATTGGTGGTGGAGCAGCGCAAATCCCAACTGTGTCTTGCGGTGGCAAAAGGCTTGTTAGTCGAAAGCAGGGTTCGTTAGCTCCCAGCCACCCCATGAGCACTCCCCGCATCCTTCGTGCCGCCATCATTGGCTGTGGCAGTTACGGCGCCCAGCACGCGCAATTTTTATCAGGCTATGCCGGAGTGGAACTTCGGGCCGTGGCGGATATCGCGGGGGAGCGGGCCGAGGATTTTGCGAAAAAATATGGGGCCGGTTATGCTACGGACGAGGTGGCGAAGGTGCTGGCCGATCCGGAGATCGATACGGTGTGGATTTGCACGCAGCATCACACGCATGCGCCGCTCGCCGAACAGGTCGCTGCCGCCGGGAAACATTTCTTTCTCGAGAAGCCGTTGGCGCTGACGCTGGTGGACTGCGATCGCATTGTCGCGGCGGTAGAGCGCAGCGGGGTGATGGCGGCGTCAGGTTTCAAATTACGGTTCTTTCCGGCAGTGGTGGCGGCCAAACAGTTTTTGACCAAGCCGACCCTGACGGTGGCGCAGGTGATTGATGATCACTGGCCGGCCGATTTTTGGGCCAATGATCCGATTCAGGGCGGCGGCAACGTGCTGTCGCAGGGCTGCCACATGGTCGATACCGTGCTGCACCTGCATCCGACGTCGGCGGTGCGGGTTTATGCCGCGGGCGGAAATCGGCATCACCCGACCCGCGACATCGTGGACACCGCCTCGATCACCTTGACCTTTGCGGATGGGGCGGTGGCGACGGTGGCGGTGGGCGATTGCGGCGTGCCGCCGCATTCCTCGAAGTTTGCGCTGCAGCTGAGCGACGGTGCCCGTAGCGCCAGTCTCTACAACCGGCTCAACTCGATCATGACGCGAGAGGACGGCAAAGTAACCGAGCATCCTGCGTGGCCCGAGGAAGGGGCGGCGGTGATCGACACCGCATTTATCACGGCCCTGGCCGAGGGCAAACCCTCGCCCGTCTCCGTGCAATCCGCGCGGCGCACGACCGCGGTGGTGCTGGCCGCAATCGAATCAATCAAGACCGGTCAGGCCGTCGATTTGACGAGTGGTGTCTATGCCGCGGCGATGAAAGTTTGAGATGAATGTCACCGCGCAACGACTGACCGATTGGACGCGTGAGCACGGCCGGACTTGGTATGATCCGGCGACGCGACTTTGCGTGGGTCCGCGCGATACGCTTTGGTATGCGATTGCGCTGTTATTTTCAACGGAGTCGAGCGAGCAGGCGCTGGGTGATGAGCTGCTGCGGGAAGCGCGAAGTGCGGATGGCACGCACACGCCGGCCACGATGCTCGCCATCCTGTTGGCCATTCCGGAAAAGATTTCTCGAGAGACGACGCGGAATCTGGAAGCTCAGATCCAACGGTCGCTGCCCGAGGCGGCCCTGTGCGAATGGCATGATGGGAATGTGAATCATCCGCTCGCGGCCTGGGCCGCCCTGATTCTGGGTGGGGAGCGTTACGGCGATACCACCGCGGTGGCGGCGGGACTGGGCCGCTTGCAGATGTTCGGTCGCACGGTGGGCAACCGGCGCCATGCCATTCACCGGCAGGCTTTTTTTTCCGAATACAACAGTCCAACCTACACGGCTCTCGACCTTTGGTTTCTGGCGCTGATGGCCGAATTTGCGCGGGACCCGGCAGCACGGGATCTGGCGCGATTTTTGGAGGAACGACTCTGGATCGAAACGGCGCTGTTCTACCATGCTCCGACGCAGCAGTTTTCCGGGCCGCACAGCCGTGCGTATCTGGATGATTCGCTCGGTGGTTGGTCAGCCTTGCATTGCACCCTCGCGGTGGCCTGCGACATCCCGATTCTGCTCGAGCCACAGCGCTCGCTCAGCACCAATCATCCGTCGGCGATTCTGGAGAATTCGCTGGTGGCCATCATCCCTTTTCATCTTCCGGACGAGGCCCACCAACTGGCTTTCGCCAAACCGCTACCGTGCTTGATCCGCGGCATGACCTACGGGGAAAGTTATCATGAGAATCATGCGGCTCGTGGCTTCGAGGATGGACTTTATCCGGGAGGATGGTCGCAGCTGACGAGTTGGCAGACGGCGGAATTCGCTGTGGGCACGGCTGCCCGCCCCTACGTTAACGCCGGTCATGCCGATGCCTTCATGGCTCGCTGGCGGTGCCGGCCGGCCATTAACGCGGTCGGGGATTTTCGTTCCCTGTTTTGCCGCGGGGTTTTCAACGATGCCGCGGTTGGCCAACCAAATCGCGTGCATGTGACCGGTGGTAAAACCGATGAAAGTTACCTGTATGAGGAGGGTCGCACTTGCACGCTGCAGCATCATAACCGGGCACTGGTGCACTATGCACCGAAGGGGGCCGGACATGCTGGAGTCAGTGGCTTCCGCGTGGATGTCATGTTTACTTGGGACAAGCCGTTCGATGAATTTCGCATCGATGGAAAACCAGCGGACCCAGCGGCCACCAGCCTGCCAGCTTCGAGCCGTTTCCTTTTTCGCGACGGCGACGTAGTGGGGGTGCTGATTCCGTTGGTGCCGGAACCTACTGCAGGTGAAACGCCAGTCTCGCTGCGGCAAGCAGGCGGCTGCCTTATCATCTCCATGGCGAATTACGCCGGAGCGGAGTGCGATTTTTCGCGCGATGCCCTGCGAGGTTGGGCCAATGGGTTTTACGTAGAGCTTTGGAGTCGGGCGGAGTTTGCGGATCTCGATGCGTTGTGGGCCCATGCGGCTGCCATTGTAATTGAGGATACCCCGGCCGGAGATCGCCGGCATCGTCGCACGGTGGTGCGTAGTGGCGACGAAGTGATGCAGCTGGTGCAGAACCCTTGGTCGGAGGAAATCGAGTCCGCCACGGTCAACGGGCAGGAGATCGGGGTCGATCACTTGGAGGTGATTGACGCGACAACCGGCACCGCGCTGCTCAATCCGGCCACCTTGTATGGCGAAGAGGCGTGGGCGGCTTTTCAGGCGAAGGAACCCCCGGCTTCATGAAGGAGGAAACCAAACAAGGTTGGCTGTTTGTTTCTCCGTGGGTGATCGGCTTTGTGCTCCTGACGGCGGGCCCGATGCTGTATTCGCTCTATCTCAGTTTCACCGCGTCGAGCCTGCTTTCGCCGCCCCAGTGGGTAGGAGTTGAAAATTACCGGAGGATGTTTGCGGACCCGATCTTTTACCGGAGCCTGAGTAACACCGCCTATTACGCTTTTCTGGGGGTGCCGCTCGGCATGCTGCTTTCTTTGCTGCTGGCGCTGTTGCTCAATGCCCCGGTCATAGGGTTGGGGATTTTTCGCACGCTGTTCTTCCTGCCCTCGGTGACCAACACCGTCGCGATGTCGATCCTGTGGCTTTGGTTGCTCAACCCTGAGTTTGGCCTGATCAACACGGCCCTGGCGGCGGTCGGAATCGACGGGCCGCTTTGGTTGCAGGATGAGGCCTGGTCCAAGCCTGCGCTGGTGCTCATGTCGCTGTGGACGGTTGGCGGACAGATGATCATCACTCTGGCCGCCTTGCAGGGCGTGCCGAAGGAACTGACCGAAGCGGCCTCGCTCGATGGCGCCGGGGCGGTCAAACGGTTTTGGGCGATCACGCTGCCGATGATTTCGCCGGCTTTGCTTTTCAACCTGATCATGGGGCTGGTTGGCGCGCTGCAGGTTTTCACGCAGGCCTTCGTGATGACGGGTGGAGTGCAGCCGGGCAGTGAAGGGGGGCCCAACCAAAGCACACTCTTCATCGTGCTCTATATCTACAAGAAGGCGTTTCAGGAATACGACATGGGCTATGCTTCGGCGCTCTCCTGGGCGTTGTTCGTCATCATCGTCCTCTGCACGTGGGCCGCCTGGCGTTTTGCGCGATCCCGGGTGCATTATGAAGGAGGCGCCACGTGAGTGCGACCGGTGAAATCGCTCTGGCGGGCCGGGTGTTCCGCCTCAGTTTGATCTATGGCGCACTGGTGACGCTCGGCGCGCTCTTCAGTCTGCCGGTGCTATGGATGATCAGTTCATCGCTGCACCGGTTGCCGGATGTCTTTGCCCAACCCTACCGCTGGCTGCCCGAGGTGTGGCAGTGGGAGAATTACGTGCGCGCGGTCACCATCCTGCTGGTGGGCCGCTTTTTTTTGAATACCATGGTGATCACGTTTCCCGTGATGGCGGCGACCGTGCTCTCCTCGGCGTTGGTCGCCTACGGGTTTGCGCGGTTCCGGTTTCCGGGGCGCGATGTCCTGTTCAGTCTCTGTCTCGGCACGATGATGTTGCCCGGACAGGTCACGATGATCCCGCTCTACATCCTGTTTGCCCGGCTCGGTTGGGTGGACACTTACCTGCCATTAATTGTCCCGGCATTGTTCGGATCACCGTTCTATATTTTTCTGCTGCGCCAGTTTTTCATGACCATTCCGCGGGACAGTGAAGAGGCGGCGCTGATCGACGGGGCTTCCCGTCTCCGCATCTGGTGGAGTATCATTCTTCCGCAAGCCCGGCCGGCCTTGGCGACCGTGCTCATCTTCACTTTCATCGGCACGTGGAACGATTTCTTCGGTCCGCTGCTCTACATCAACAGTCCGGAGAAGGCCACGCTGACGCTCGGGCTCAATCTCATGAAAACCCAAGTGCTGGGATCCGGGGTGGTGGAGTGGAATGTCCTCATGGCTGCGTCTCTCCTGGTGCTCCTGCCGAATGCGATCCTGTTTTTCCTCGCGCAACGCCACTTCATCAGCGGTATCTCCATGGGCGCCGGCAAATGAAACGATATATCCTCCTATCATTCCTCGTCTCCCTGCTCGCTAGTTGCGGCGGATCGCCAGGGGACGATCGCACCATCGTTTACAATTGCGCGGCGAACACCTCCGAGATCGCGGCCTTGCGCCCCGCGCAGGAGAAGTTTTTTGCGCACAGTGGCATCCGCGTGAAACTCAATCCCTTCAGCGGGGAGGAAAAACTCTACGCCATGATGGCGGCCGGGCAGGCCCCGGATGTGTTCTACACCAACAACGCCGTGCGCGATCGCTTGGCCGCTGAGGGTCGGTTGCTCGATCTGCGCCCCTTCGTCGAAAAGGATCCGGTGTGGCAACGGCTGCGACCCGAGGTGCGTGCAGCGGCCGTTTCGGCTGATGGCGGTATCTATAGTATCGGCAACTACACGCAGACGGCCGGGGTGTATTACAACCGCGCTGCGTTTGCCGCGGCCGGTATCGCACCGCCATCGATGGATTGGACTTGGGCGGATTTCAAGGCTGCAGCGAAGGCGTTGACTCACGATGAGAATGGCGACGGCAAGCCGGAGCGCTACGGCGTGTTCATTCCCGCGCATTTCATCGAGACATTGGCGCTGATGAATCACGCGCCGGTTACGCATGACGCATTGTTCCTGCAGATTTCGGCGGAAGAGCGCGAAGTGTATGCCGAATATCTTGGCTTAATGCAGGACGGGGTGATGCCCGATTTGCGCCGCGTGCAGGCCATGGGCATGCAGGCCGCCCAGATGTTGCAGGCGGGCCGTGTAGCTATGCTGATGGAATCGGTGCTGCATCCGGGTCTGGCCGAGACGTTGACGATCGATTGGGCGGTGGCCCCGTTGCCGCGCTTCGGTGACAAAGCACCACGTTATTTTCGCTCCGCCAGCGGCGGGCTTTCGATCAGCGCCACGACGAAGAACCCGCCGGATGCCTGGCGCACGCTCGTCTGGCTCATCAGCGAAGCGGCGCCTTATCAACCCAGCCCCATGCTGGCCGCCGTGCCGTTTGTCGCGGCCCAAGTGGAGAAATATCCGCAGCTCAAAGGCCGTGGTTTCCGGGAAGTATGGGAGTTAAGCGAACAGTTTCCCGGTGGTGACCCGCGCTATTTCGTGCGCTTTGCCAATTGGTCGATGGGACCGGTGATGACGCGGTTCCAACCGTGGCTCGACCGGTTGTGGTCGGGTGCGGCCACCATTGACGAGGTCGTGGCGGCGGTGCCGGAGATCAATGCCGGTGTGCGCGCAGACCTCGAGCGCCAGTTGCAGTCCGGCGGATTACGACCCGAGTGGAAGACCCTGCTCGAACAAGCCTTGGCTGACGCACAACCTTGAGCCATGCCGCCTCCTGCATTGACGTTTCAACCGACGGCCCGGGATGGCGGGCGCATATTGCAGGGACGGAGATGTGTCGCTGAGATCAAGCAACTGGCCCTGATCAAATTTGTGCCGTGGATCGGCACAGAGTCGCTGGTTGGGCGTGAGGTCGGAGTGCCGATGCTGTGGCAGCAATACGGTAATCATCAGGATCCGGAACGTTCCGCGCGCTATCATCGCCAGCTTAAGGTTCGGGGAATTGGTCCCCGTCTTCTGCGCTTGCGCGCGACAAGTGCCACGTGTTCGCGAAGCATGCGCAGCGAATTCGAGCTCAGTTTCCACTTGGATGAGCGCGACCGGCTGACATTCACCGTCGCCGCCCGTCTCGAAATTGCGCCGGGTCCAGGCTGGCTGGTCACGCCGCATGCGGATCATGGTGAGGTGACGTTTTGCACTCTTTGGCCGGTGGGGGTCTTTTCGCCGGACGGTCGGGCGCCCAAGCGCTTTCAATCCTGTTTCATCGAACAGGGGAAAGCCGTCCGCCGGATCGCCCATCATCACCTCGAAAGCCGGGATAAGCACCTTATACGTCTGCGGGCGGGCGACCGGTTTTCCTGGGGGATGGAGGAAATTAATCCGGTGCTTACTTTCGGGCCGGGGTCCCAAGTGTTGGCGGGGCTCTGCGCTTATATGTGGGATGCTCACTTCGGTCTGCGCATGTGTCCGGCTAACAAGGCCGTGACGCTGCCTCCGGGCACGGAGTTGACGGCTAACTATACCCTATCGGGGGCCTCGCGCGCAGCTCTGGCTCCCTTAACGAAACGTGCACGACTCCTGTCACCCGGCAAAGCTGCGGACACGCCGGTATGGACCGGCGGTTGCCACACCTTTCGGGAGACCTTTCGTAGCACGAAGCTCGATTCAAATACCGCGTGGCCTTGGGCCAATGAAATTTTGGCCGGAGCCGCGGACTCGGTGGCATGGGCCCGGGACTGCCGTATGGGCGCAGACGATCATTTTTCGCTGCGTATCACCCACCGGGCAGCTGCGACCTCGTGCTGGCTCGCGACTACGCTGGGGCCGGTATTTGGTGAAGCGGCATTTCGCCGGGGCGGCCGGTTGCGTTTGCGCGCCTTGGTGCGGACGCGGGGTTTGCGTGGCGAAGTGCGCGTGGCCTTGCGCCTCCACCGGGCGGGTCGCGGGAGTGTGTTCGATGTCTCGGGTTATGAAACTCATGCCAGTGCGGTCTTGCGCGAGGCTGACGCCGATTGGTCGGAATTGTGTGTGACGACGCCGGCACTCAGCCCGGCACCCGATCGCGTGCACGTTTTGTTGGAGCTGAATGGTCGCGGCCGGGTGTGGTTCGATAACGTGGAATTCTTGCGGCTGTCCTGAGATGAAACCACGAGCCCTGAATTTTCACCGAACCCCGACAGGCGATTACCGCGCCAAGCTGCCCCGCAACGTGCGGTCACCCGTGCTGGTTGAGATGGCCCTAAGTTTACCGGCCGGTTATCTGGAACAGTTCTGTCGTTATGCCCGGGCGATTGATTCGACGCAGCCGCCCACGTTTCTCAACACCCTCTATGCCGTCGAGCCGCCGGGTCTGCGCGTGGGACCCTGGCCCGGTTGGCGCGCCATTCCGGAATTGCCGGTGGTCAGGCTGCACACCGGCCACGAAGTCGTGACCGGCAAATACTATTTTCTCGGCGACGAGGAACTGGCGGGCGAGCTGCGCGTGATGTTTCCCTGCCAGCAGGGGCTGGGCTTGCGGCTGCGGTTTGAAACTGAGGATGCGGCATTGCGGCCTCGGGCGGCGCAGGTGATGGGCAATCTACCCGCTTGGGCCCCGCCGCAACCAGTGACCTTACGTGAGGATTTGCGCGGGCAACACCCGCGGTTGGTGCTGGATGAGGGCGGGTTTGCGCGTCTGCGCGGCGAACTGCGCGGGCACAAGGCAGCGCATTGGCGACGGTTGCGAAAACTCGTGCGCGAATCCTGGGTGCTGCCCTACGAGACGACGCCCGAGGGCAAGGTGCTGCCGGGGCGCGAACGCCTCACCGGCGCCGACCGCATGTTGATCGCGGCCGCAATGGCGCAATTGCAACCGACGGTCACCACCGCATGGGCGAAGCGCACTTACTTTGCCTACTTGCGCGAGACGGCCCGACCGGATTTCGGACCGCTTGGCATCGATACGCAAAGCGGGGAAGTGCTCTATCTGTTGTGCGTCGGTTACGATTGGCTGCACGAAGCGATGACGCCGCGTGAACGCACGCGGGCGAAAGGGCGCCTGTGGGAGGTTGCGGAGATTTGTCGGAAGCATCTCGATCCGGCCCGGCGCGATTACGCGCAGGCGCACTACCTCGGCTGCGGGCTCGGGCTGTTGGCCTTTGCGTTTTTGTTTTGGGACGAACATCCCGCGGCGCAGGCGTGGGCGGCGGAGCTGCGCGGCGCGTTTGCGCGCGTGCTGGCGATGCTGCCGGCGGACGGGTTTTTTCCGCATGGCCTCAACCTTTGGATTTACGAGCACGGGTTTTTGCATCGCTGGTTGGAGCTGTTCCGCCAATGCGCCGGCGAGAATTTGTGGAATGTGACCTCGTATTTCGCGGCCGCCTCGCGTTTCCGGGCGGCGGCGACTTCGCCGGATGAACAATGCGGCGTGACGTTTGGCGATCCGCAATACCGGGTGACCGGCGACAGTTGGTGTCACCTGCTCACGGCGAATCGTTTGGACGATGCGGCGGCACAAAGTCTGGGGGAGCGATTGCTGAATCAACCTCCGGACAACACGGATCATCGCCATGCGCCCCCGCGCCGGCGGGTTTATGAGTTGCTGTGGCATCAGCCTAAATTGCCCGCCAAGCCTTCGGGCGATAGCCTCAGCACTTTTGCGGACGGCGGTCAGATCTTTGTGCGGCGCGGCGAGACCTTGGTGACCTTGCGCAGTGGGGCGCCACTGGGGCGGCAACGCCGGGCGGCCGGCGAGGTGGGCGGCTACGGTCACTCCGATCCCTGCAATGGCGCGGTGCTGGTCTGGCGGGGCGGCACCTTTGTTGGCAGCGGTCCGGGGCCGCTTTATCGGCGCGACACGGCGCTGCACAATCTCGTCACGATCAATGGTCGCGGTCAGATCGGTGACAGCTGCGTGTGGTTTCCCGATTTGTTGGAAGATCGGTTCATCCCGCCGGAGCCAGTGGTGCGGTGGCGTGAAGACACGGTGCAGATTACCTGTGAGTTGGCGGCGGCGTATTTGCCACAGCTCGGTGTGCGCCGGCACACGCGGACCATCGTGGTCCTAGCTAACGGCACCGTGCGGGGAGAGGATGCGGTGGAGTTATCCGCCGCGGCAGAAATCACCTGGCACTGGCACACCCGGGCGAAAGTCACGGCGACCAAGGGCGACTTGGTTTTACGCGGACCGGGCTGTCGGGCGCGGCTGGTGGTAGAGCCGGTTCTGGGCAGTTTGCAGCGCGTGCAACCGGAGCGATTCGTGGCGGCCTATCCCCACGAGGGAACCGTGGGGACGGAGATGGCGGTCACGCGGTTTGCGGCGAAGACAGTTTTTCGCTGGAAACTGAAGTGAGCCGTTAGCTTTGGAAACCAATGTAGCCGATCGCAGGAAAGCCGGAGGCTAGATCCTGCCAGAATTGGTCGCGCATGAGGCGTGGAAAAACATTGAGGGAGGCAAGTTCGGCTTGAGTGAAAAAGCGGGCTCCGAGCAATTCATCCCGTTGGTCGATATTTTCATGCTCCAGGCTGATTTCGCCGCCGGTCAGCTCGCAATGAATCCAGTGTTTGCAGAACCGTGTGCCGCCATCGATGAACTCTTCGATATAGGCGAACTTTAGCGGACGGACCTGCAGACCGGTTTCCTCGTAACATTCACGGGTGGCGCAATCCATCAACGTTTCGCTACTCTCACACCGCCACCGGGTGGCACCCAAAAGTCTTCTTTACCTGCAAATTGCTGGTGCACGAGCAGCACACTATTTTCGTGCATAACCAAGGCGCCGGCACTGATGCGATGAGGTTGGTTCATGAGGGATGGCTCTGATGTAGGGCGGGGATTCCGATCCCCGCCTTGGAAGTTCTTGGGTGTTCGAAGGCGGGGTTCGGAGACCCCGCCCTACATTTTATGTGGGTTCCACATCCCGCGCGCAGCGGAAGCCGAGGTTGGTGGTGGAGCTGTCGGGGGTGTTGCTGCTGCGGGCGTCGGTGCGGTAGCGGTTGCAGTAGCTCGCGTGGCACAGGTAGCTGCCGCCGCGCATGACGCGTCGGTCACTGGTGGCGGGACCGGTGGGATTATCAGCGGGTGAGTTGTTGTAATACGCAGCATCGAACCAGTCCCAGACCCACTCCCAGACGTTTCCGGTCATGTTGTAGAGCCCGTAGCCATTGGCGGGATAGCTTTTGGCCGGGGCCGGTCCGTAATGCATGTCGGCCTCGGTGTTGTGCGTGGGAAAGGTGCCCTGCCACACGTTCATGCGGTGCTTCCCGCCGGGCTCGAGTTCCTCGCCCCACGGAAAGCGCTTTTGCGCCAGACCGCCGCGGGCGGCATATTCCCACTCGGCCTCGGTGGGCAGGCGCTTGCCGGCCCATGCGGCGTAGGCGGTGGCGTCGCGCCAGGAAACATGCACGACGGGATGCGCCCAGCGTTTCTTGATATTCGTGCCCGGGCCTTCGGGATGCCGCCAGGTGGCCCCGTCGATCCGGCACCACCACTCGCTGCCAACCACGCGCGAACGGACCGCCGCGGCCTGTTGCGCCGGGGTCAGGTGTCCTTGAAATACAAACGACCAACCGAACTCCTCGGCCTCGGTCTTGTAGTGCGTGGCGTTGATGAAGTCGTTGAACTGCTCGTTGGTCACGCAGGTCGCGTCCATGTAAAACGGATCGAGCTTCACCGGATGCACGGGTCCTTCGCCGTCGGCGGGGAATCCGTAATCGCCCTCGTTGCCCATGAGGAATTCGCCACCGGGGATGAGTTGCATGCCGTCCGTGCTGCCTCGGGCAATGCGTTGGAATTCACCTGACGTCGTCGCCGGTGCAGTATCCGACGGATCGCGTCCGGGGGAACAGCAGGAGCCTTTGGGGTCGTCGGGATGCATTACAACCAAGTCAGATTTTTAACCACGAATGGACACGAATTCACGCGAATGAAAACCTAGGATGCACTTCCCTCTTTTGGGCGTTGATATTCATCTATTCGTGTCGATTGGTGTCCATTCGTGGTTAATAGAGATTGGCTTCTCCTCAGGCGAAGCTTACGCGGGGCGGGGCCTCAGGTTCGCGCTCCATGTTGAAGCGCACGAGCCGGCGCATCAGGGTGTCGCGTAACTCACGTGCATCCGGGCTGCTCCACAAATTGCGATACTGACTAGGATCGGTGGCGAGATCATAGAGTTCGCCTTCGTCGGTATCGCGATAGACCACGAGCTTGTGCGTGGCGGTGACGAGGGTGGTTTGATAAAGCGTCGAGTGGGTGGGGCGCAGCTCGATGAGCACGGCGTCCTGCACGGATTCCTGTTCGCGGCGCAGCACCGGGGCGAGGTCGACCCCTTGCAGACCGAGCGGTGGTTTCACGCCGGCGAATTGAAGAAACGTGCGTGGCAGATCCACGACGTTGGCGAGTGCCTCGGTCTTGCCGGTGGCGGGAATCAGGCCTGGCCCCCACGCCAACAGGGGAATGCGTTGCGAATCCTCGTAGGCGGCACAGCCCTTGCCCCAGAGTCCGTGATGGCCATGCATCTCGCCGTGATCGGACGTGTAGACGACGAGGGTGTTTTCCAATTGGCCGGTTTCCTCCAAGGTGCGGAAGATACTGCCGATGCGGTCGTCGAGAAAGTTGACCATGCCGGCGGTGGCTTGCAGGGCTTCGCGCAACACTGGGTTACGCTCGGGTTCGCCGAACGATGAAGGAATGCCGTTGCCGTCGTTGATCGACCCGAAATCGCGGGTGAACATGCGGCGGTAGATTTCGTGACGGTCGTCAAACTCGCCTTCGCGATACGGTTCGTAGAGCCGGAGCTTTTCCTGATCGACGGCGGAATACCATGGCTCGGGGCAGACGAACGGTTCGTGGGGATCCTGAAAACTCGCCCAGCAATACCATGGTTCGTCTTCCGTCGCGCGGCGGCGCAGATAGTCGTTGGTCACCTGCGCCACCCAGGAGCTGTCGTGCAACTCGGCGGGGATGTCCCATGCGCCGGTTTGGAAATAGTTATACTCACCCTTGCGATATTGCGGAAACCACTGCCGGTAATCCTGGCCGCTGGCTTCGAGAAAGCGGCGGTAGTGGGCCTCGGGGAGATTGTTGATGGTGTGGCCGGTGTTCGCCTGGAATTCCTGAAACCCCACGTAGGGCCCGTTCCAGTTTTCCCAGAAACTCGCCGGCGGGTTCTTCATGCCGCTGATGTGTTCGAGTTCGTCGTCGCGCCGCACGAAGTGATGTTTGCCGAAGAGCGCGGTGTGGTAGCCGGCCCCGTTGAGAATGGCCGGCAGGGTCTGGGTGGGAAAGGGATCCAGGGTGACGCCGATCGAATAGGCGCCGTGACGCGAAGGATATTGGCCGGTGAGCAGTGACACGCGCGTGGGGGTGCAGATCGGGCAGGGCGTGTAGGCGCGATTGAAATGGACGCCTTCGCGCGCCATCCGGTCGAAGTTAGGGGTGTTGAAACCGGGGGTGCCCATGCAACCGAGATGGTCGGCCCGGTGCTGGTCGGAAGTGATGAGGAGAATGTTGGGACGCATGTGGGGTGGGGAGACCTTCGCACAGTCCATTGCGCGGGGCCAAGTCCCGATGAATGAAAAACCCGGCCCGTTGATTATTCCACGTGAATCCCATTGAGCCAACCCGGCGGTTGGTCAGTATGCGTGACATGAGACGAACTCCGGTGCTGGGCGTGCTGACTTGGGGACTGGTAGTGTTTTCAGGGTCTGCTCTGGCCTATACGCCGAGTGAACCTTTTCTGTCGCGGCACGATCCCTATGAACCTGCGCAGCCATTGCTGACCGATGCGGAGTATGCCGATGTATTGCGCGGCGCGGTCATCACGGCCTCCGGGCACGATGATGAACAGCGTCCGGAGTTCGTGCATGACGGCGTTTTCGACGATACGGTCATGTTCTGGACTTCGAAACAGTTTCCCGCGTGGGTGAAGCTCGAACTGCCCGAGGCACGGGAGATCAGACAGGTGAATCTGAAGTTACGGGCGCCGGGCACGCGTTCGTTTAACTTGGCGATCGAGAGTTCGACCGATGGCGAACACTGGCACATGCTGTATGATCGACTCAATGGCACGGGGACGATTCCGGATGGCAAGTTATCGGTGGTGCTGCCGGAGCTGGTGGCACTGCGGCAACTACGGTTGACGGTCACGGGTTCATCCAAGCCGGGCGAGGGACCTTACGTGCAGGAGCTTTCCGCTTATGCCCAACCGACTAACGATCAAATCGAAGGTGCGGTGGGCGATCTGGATCACCGTTACGATGCCGCGAATGTGCCGTTGATTGACGGTGGACAAAGCTGGTCCGCCACGGCTTGGCGCGGCGAACGCGTGTATGGGCAATTTGTAGTGTGGACGATGGCGGAGCGCGTCGGGCTACGGGCGGAGGTGTCGGCCCTGCGTGATGCGGCGGGCCACGAATTAACCGGCTCATCGGTGCAGGCCCGTTTCGTGCGCAATGTGCTGGCGGATGGAAAACTCACCGGCGATGTGCTCGACGACGCTGCACGCGTGGACATGCCGACGGGTTCTTACCGGGCGGTCTGGCTGACGGTGGAGCCGCCGCGCGATGCCACACCTGGAACCTACACGGGCACGTTGACCCTGCGGGCGGATGGCACCGAGCCGAAGGAATTCCCGCTCACATTGGAAGTCCTGCCGGCGACCTTGCCGGCACCGGCCGATTGGAAATTTCATCTCGATATCTGGCAGCATCCTTGGGCGATCGCGCGCTGGCACGACGTCAAACCATGGAGCGAGCAACACTTCCAGATCATGCGGCCCTACATGATCGAACTGGCCAACGCCGGGCAGAAGGTCATCACGACCACGATCACGCCGCGACCTTGGGGCAGTCGGGACTATTTTGATTATGAGTCGATGGTTGACCACGTGCGGCAGCCGGATGGCTCGCGGACTTTTGATTACACGAAATTCGACCGTTACGTGGACTACGCGATGAGCTGCGGTATCACGGGGCAGATCAACTGCTACTCGATGCTCACGTGGTCGGGTCGGTTGGAATATACCGATGCCGCGACAGGCGTTACGCGTTACGCGATGTGCGAACCGGGTTCGCCGGAGTTTGCGGATTATTGGGGACCGTTTTTGAGGGATTTTCAAAGCCACTTGGAGGCCAAGGGCTGGCTGGAAATCACCCGGTTGGGTGTCGATGAGGCACCGGCGACCATGATGACCGCGATGATGGAGTTGGTGCGGTCCAACGCGCCGCGATTGAAGGCCGCACTCGCGGGCAACAGCGAGCCGTCGCATTACACCGGTCTCGATCTGGCGGACTTCACGATCATCATGGATCATGCGAGTGACGATCTGTTGCACGACATCGCGAAGCGCCGCGCTGAGGGCCGCGTGACGACGTTTTATGTCTGCCTCGACCCGAAGCGGCCGAACACCTTTGTGGACAGCCCGCCGGCCGAAAGCGTGTGGCTGGGCTATTACACTGCGGTGAATGGTTACGATGGGATGTTGCGCTGGGCGCTGACGACTTGGCCGGCGAATCCATTTCATGAAACGCTCTACTCCTGCCATCCGTGGCGACATGACCTGCCGCCCGGCGATGAGTTTCTGCTTTATCCGGGGCCGCGCAGCTCGATCCGCTGGGAGCTCATGCGCGATGGGATCGAGGAATGGGAAAAGTTGCGCGCCATCCGCGCAGCCCATGGCGGCGAGCTGCCGACGGAGTTGGCTGGATTACTGGAACGCTTCCGCGATCCCAAGCAACTCGGCGACAATGCGACAATTATCCGTGACGTAAACGCGATGCGCGCTGCGATCGAAGCCGCCTCGAAGTAATCGAAAATCATTTAAACCCAGATAACTGCGACCACCCCCGGATTAGGATCATGAAGCGAACGATCTTGAAAGTAGGGGCCTTTATTTTGCGCGACAATGGCCGGGTTCCGCCGGAGCTGCTGCTGTTTACGCAGCCCGATTCGAACGACGCTCCGATTCAAATTCCGGGTGGCACGGTGGAGCCGGATGAGCCGATCGAAACCGCCCTGTGGCGCGAGGTGGCCGAGGAGACCAGACTCACGGATTTGCGGATGGTGCGCAAAGTGGGGGTTTCCGAGTTTCCCTCGCACCTCAACGAGAATGACACCCTGGAACGCCATTGCTACCTGTTGTCGGTCGGGGCGGAGACCCGGGACCACTGGATTCACCGGGTCGGCGGGACCGGTGAGGATGGCGGTATGCGCTTCGCCTATGAATGGCGGCAGATCGAACCCGATTTCAAACTGGTGGGGGATCTGGGCGTCTTACTCAATCCACGGGATTTGCCAGAGTTGTATGGCTGATTTTTTCGCACCGATTTCTTAACCACGAATGCACACTAATCGACACGGATGGTTTTAATGGGATTGGATTTTATTGGTGTTCCTTGGTGTCTATTCGTGGTTAAAGTCCTGCTATGATCCTTGAAGTAGCCACCCTTGATGTGAAGCCGGGTTTGGAGTCGGCGTTTGAAAACGATTTCGATTTGGCGGTGAGCCATGTTGAAGGCGTTCCGGGCTATATCGCCCATGAGTTACAGCGCAGCGTGGAGACGCCGAACCGCTATGTGCTGCTCGTGCGCTGGGAAACTGTCGAAGCTCATACCGAAGAATTTCGAAAATCGCCCGGCTATCAGGAGTGGAAGAAACTGCTGCACCATTACTACGACCCGTTTCCGACGGTGGAGCACTATGCGAAAGTGCACGAGGGCCCGAACGAAAAGGCTTCTTCATAGATGATTACTCGGCTCGACCACATTCAACTCGCGATGCCTCCGGGCGAAGAGGACCAGGCTCGGGCGTTTTGGCACGGGATATTGGGGATGATGGAAGAGGTGAAACCCGAACCTCTGGCAAACCGAGGCGGGTGCTGGTTTCGCACCGACAAAGTGATTATCCATTGCGGAGTGGAGCAGGATTTTACGACGCAGCGGAAGGCGCATCCGGCGTTTTGTGTGCGTGATTTCGACGGATTGGCTCAGCGACTTACCGCTGCAGGTTATCCAGTGATTCCTGATAAGGTTCTGCCGAATCGGCGCCGGTTCTACACGGCAGATCCCTTCGGCAATCGCATTGAATTCATTCAGGATGGTGATGGGTTTGGGCAGAAGTAGAATTTGGAGTTTCCACCACGGATGAACCCAGATGCACACTGATTAGAATATATTCTATCCGGACGCTTGATTGGTATCTGTGGTTAAGAATCTGACGCTCCTTGATCTCAGTCGACGACATCATTCAGCACGATAATTACTGCGTGCGCTCGTTCGCGTAGGTGGAGAAGCGCGACTACGGGCTGCTCTTTCATTGCCGGGACAACCCGCAGTCGCACGACAGCAACCATGCCTTGATTCTGAAACTCGATGGCGATCTGGATGCAGCCATCGACGATGTCTGTGTATTTTATCGCGGCTTCAATGTAGCCCCGCGAATATTCCACGGCTTTGTCCCTGGGGTGGCCGAAGTGCTCTTGCCGAAACTTTTGACCAAGGGATTCAAAATGCAGGTTTACGACGAGGACTATTTTGTCTGCTCCGAACCTTCCGTGATTACACCCGCGGCCGGGATTGAAGTGCGTCGGGTGCGCGAGATGGATGCGGCGATTCGAGACATCTTCAAGGACGATGGCGAATGGTCGGTTGGCGTGATTGAGCGTCAGCTCCAACGGGAGGATTACCACCTGCTCGTCGGCTATGTGGCCAATGTGCCCGTGACGATGGCCGCCCTTGATATCGCGAGGAACGTCGCGCGGGTGGACGACGTGATCACGCACCCGGATCACCGCCGAAAAGGCTACTCGCGGACATTGATGCAGCACTTCGTTGACTATCACCGGCAAGTATCGACAACGGCACTTTATCTCTACAGTGGTATCTCCGAGGCCATCCGGATCTACGAAGAAGCGGGTTTCCGGAAACTGGATTGGAAGCCCTACAAGTGGTCGGCTTGGTTGGAGTAATTTTTGCGGTGGGGGATTCTCTTATGTTGCAGCGCGGGCTTGTGCGCGGGGGGCCTTGTTCGCCACTATGGGCGGATGCCCCGAAGTTACCCCGTCATAGGCACCCTGCTGCTGGGCTTTGCCTTGGCCGTAACGGGTGGGGCGACGGAAGATTCAGCTTCCCTCGATTCGGTCTGGAACTTTGCCGCGAACAGCCAGCCGATAGAAGCGCGGGTGGCATTGAAGAAAGTTGACGGAGTCGATGAGCGCACGCGGTTGCTGGCCCGGGCGATCCTCGACCTGGCGCGACCGCCGATTGCAGAGGGCGACTGGCAGAAGATCGAACCGGTGCTGGCCCAACTCGCGCAAGGCGACGATGAGATCGCGGCGCAGGCCCTCTACTTGCACGCGCGGATGTATCAGGTGCACAAATCGGTGCCGGATTATCCACGGGCGGAGGCGTTGTATCGGGAACTGGCGCGGCGCTGGCCGGGCAGTCACTGGGCGCAACTCGGTTACGTGAAGTTGGGCCTCTTCAAATTATTTTCCGTGCGTGAACCGCAGGACGCGCGGGTGCGCTTGCAACAGGTGGGGGTCTTGCTCGCGGAGATCCAGGAGCCTTCACTGCGTCGCGATCTGCAATTGCAGATGGGCTGGGCGGGACTGTTTTATGAGCTTCCCTACGACGAAGTGTTGCCGCCCTTGATCGCGGCCGAGGCCGTGGGAGGCATGATGGGCATTACGCCGGAAGACCTAACGACCCAGATTGGCGAGTTGTCGTTTCGGGCCGGGCGCTTGGAGCAGGCGAAATATTATTTTGAAAATTTTTTGGAAGCATATCCAAGCAACACGCGGCGTTTCAACGTGAGCCAACGTTTGACGGAAGTGCGCGCGGCGTTGGCAAAATCGGAGGCAGCGCCATGACCGCGAGGACGCTGCGCAAACGCCTGGGCCTGCTCCTGTTTGTCACGGGCTACCTGGTGGCGGTGTATTGGGTTTTCACGCGATCGCAGCCGGTGGTTGAAGGCGACGTGACCACGATCCGAATCGCGCACTGGCAGATTGAGCTGGGACCACCGGATGGGATTGAGGCTGCGATCAAGCGCTACGAGGAGCTCAACCCGAAAGTGCGTGTGAAACAGGTGATGGTGCCGGGACCGGTTTACCGGCAGTGGATGCGCGCAAATTTTGCGGGGGATAATGCGCCGGACATCGTGGAATACGGCGCCTGGTTGGATGGGCTGGCGGACTTGCCGGTGCGTTACTTTGAACCCTTGACCGAGGAATTGCTGGAGCCGAATGCCTACAACGATGGAACTGCGCTGGCCGGTATGCCGTGGCAGGAAACGTTTGCCGATGAACTGCAGGAGCAACGAATCAACTCACCCGAGCCCGGCCAATATTATGCGGTGACCATGACGCGGGGTTCGTTGCGGCTGTTTTGTAATCTGGACCTGCTGGAGGAAATCACCGGTTCGCGCGTGCCCCCGGCAGATTGGGCGGAGATGCGAATCCTCTTTCAGCAGACGGCGGAGTATGCCGCGAAGGAGGGTCGGATCGTGACGCCGTTCGCGGGCAGCAAGGACAACGCGATGTGGATGATGGGATTTTATATGGGCGGGGTGATGAATACGGTGGGCCAGCAGCTCGATACCGACGCCATGTTGGGCCTGTATCCACGCCAAAGCCAATGGATGTATTTGAAGGGCGCCTGGCATTACCAGGATCCGGCAGTGAAGGCGGCCCTCGCCCTCCTGAAAGAGATCAACGACCAGATGAGGCCGGGTTACATGAGCCTGCTGCGGGATGAAGCCACGCGGCAGTTTTTGCGCAGCGAGTCCCTGTTCATTTTCACGGGCACTTGGGATGCGACCAGTTTGCGCCGGTTGGCCGAATTTGACGTCGGGGTGCTGCGTTGTCCCCAGCCGACCCAGGACGACCCGGTCGTGGGCAAATACATGCTGGGCCATTTTTCAGATGGAAACAACATGACGGGCTTTGGCTTTTACCTGAACAAGCGGAGCCCCCACCGGAAAATCGCGGTGGATTTCCTGCGCTTCCTCACCAGCTATGAGGGTAACAAACTTTTCACCGACCACAGCGGCTGGCTACCCAGCATCAAGACTGTGCCGGTGGCTCCGGAAATCGCTTCCTACATTTCCCCCGATGACGGCTATGCTTATGGGGGGCCCAACATATCCCTCGGGGGTGGTTCCCGCGCTATTTTTGAAAGCAACCTCCACCACATGGTGGGGCCACAAGGCAGTGTCGATAAACTGGCCGAGGCCTTGGATGAAGCGATGCCGGCGGTGACGCGCGAGGCATTGCAGGTGGAACAACGGGCGGCCCGGTGGGCGATGTTGCCGCAGGATACGCGCATCGTGGCCTTGGCCAACCTGACCGTGCAGCTGGCCGAGCCGGATGCCCAAGCCCTGCGGCGCGAGCGGCTGGAATCGGCGCAGAATCTCAGTGAAGGCCGGGCCTTGTTGCTGGCGCGCCAGCTGGAAATCGTCGACCAGCGCTAAGGTCAAGGGCCCCGCCGAATAATTTCTACGGGATGAGCTTGTCGATTGGCGGCCAAGTTTCAGGATGGGATGGTGCTTTCTGTTACCCCTTCGGAACGCTGGATGCTTTGTGCCTGCCTTGCCCTTTTCATGCCGTTGCTGGCGTGGGCTGGTTCGTCGACGGATGACGCCGACGCCAACTGGCGGGCTTTGATCAATAACCGGCCCAAGGACGTGCTGCGGGTTTATGATGCCGACACGGCGGGGCGGGAGGCGCAATTGGCGGAGGGCGTGGCCATCATGAGCATGCAGCCGGCGACCGATGACAACATGCGACGCGCCGGGGAAATCTTTGTCGGAGTCGCCAAGGGTGATGATGAATTGGCGGCGCAGGCCACCTATCTGCAGGCACGGTTGCATCAACTGCACTTTCAGGTGCCCGACTATGCGCAGGCGGCGCAGCTCTACGAACAACTCGCAACGCTCCAACCGGACAGCCATTGGGCGCAACTGGGTTTGGTTAAACTGGCCATGCTGAAACTCTACGTCCTGAACATTGATGCCGCGGTCGGGGCCGACCGGCTGTCATCCGCTGAGGTATTGTTGAAGCGCATTCACGAACCCGCACTCCTGCGCGACCTGCATTTGCAGATCGGCCAGGCCGGTGTCGTGTTGAAGCAACCGTTGCCCCGCATCCTCCCGCACTTGGTGGCGGCCGATCAGGCAGGCGGCATCAGTGGCACCGCCAAGGAAGATTTGGTAGTGCAGATCGGCGAGCTCTCGTTGCGCGCGGGTTTGCTGGAACAATCAAAGGACTATTTTGAACGGTATCTGCAGACCTATCCGGATAATCTGCGGGCTTATGCCGTGGCTCGGCGGTTGGAGGAAACCAACCGTCAACTCGCGTTGAAAAGGGAGGCCCAACCATGAAGCGCAGTCATTTCAGTCTCCTGCTGCTCGTGCTGGTTTATGGATGGGCCGTCTATTGGGTATTTACGCGTTCGAGTCCGGTCATCGAGGAACGCCCCATCACGATTCGCATCGCCCACTGGCAGATCGAGCGCGGACCGCCCGATGGCTTTGCCGCAGTGATCAAGCGCTACGAAGAACTGAAACCCAAGGTAAAGGTGGAGCAGTTGTTGGTGCCCGGGGCGGTTTACAAACAATGGCTGCGCACGAATCTCGCGGGCGATACCGGTTCCGATATCATGGAGTGGGGTGCATGGCTGGCGGGCCAGAAAGATGTGCCCGCCCGCTACTTCGTGCCGCTGACGGCGGAGTTGGAACAACCCAACCCCTACAACGTCGGCACGTCGCAGGAAGGCATTCCCTGGCAGGATACCTTTCATGACAACTTGATCGGGGCGCGGCGGGATTCGCCCGATCCCGGGCAGATCTACGCGGTGACTGTGACGGAGCTTTCGGTGCGTCTGTTCTGCAATGCCGAGTTGTTGAAAAAAATCACCGGTTCCACCGCGGCACCCAAAACCTACGATGATTTCCGGCGCATCCTCGCCCTGACCCAGGCTTATGCGCGACGCACCTCTCAGCCCATCAACGGACTGGCGGGCAGTCGGGACAACGGGCTGTGGATCACCAGTGCGGTCTTCGCCGGCCCCTTGCTCGCGCTCAATTACCAATTCGACGACAGCGGTTATCTTTATCTCTACAACCGGCAGGTGTTGGCGGCTTATCTGGAGGGGCGTTGGAATTTTCAGCGACCCGAAGTGAAGGCGGGACTGCAACTCGTGCGGGAGGTTTCCCAGGCCACCAAGCCGGGTTATCTGCAGCTCCGCCGCGATGACGCCATGCTGGAATTTTTCTCCGGCGGTGCGTTGTTCCTCTTCACCGGCACCTGGGATGCCACCACGATCAAGCAAACCGCGCCTTTTCCCGTCACGGCCATGCGATTACCGCCGATCACGCCGGACGACCCCGAGGTCGGCAAATACATCATGGCGGTTGCGGGTGAGGGCCGCGGCGAAACGGCCATGGCCATGTATCTCAACAAAACCAGTTCGCACCCCAAGGAAGCCTTGGACTTTCTGCAGTTCCTGACGAGCGTGCCCGGCAATCAATTGTTCACGGACAAGAGTCTGTGGCTGCCCGCAATCAACGGGGTGGATGTGCCGGACGAGATCAAGCCGTTCCGCGATTACCAGCTGGGTTACGCCATTGGTCAATCGCCCTATAATTTTATCGGCTCAGAAGTCTCCATGGCCTGGGACAGTAATTTTTATGAGCTGACCGGCGATCAGGGCAGCGTGGATAAATTCGCGGCGAAGCTCGACCAAGTAATGCCGCAAAAAATCCGGATGGACTTGGAGAATGAGGCGCGGAATGCGCTGTTGCTGGTCAAACCGCAGGACGCGTTGATCATCGCCCAAGCCAACTTGGTCGACGAATCGGATCAAGGCCTAATGCACGCCCAACGCCGGCGTGAGATGGAGGCCGGGCAGACGATGTCGGAAGGACTCGCCTTCCAGATGAAACTGCAACTGGCGCGTTCTAAACTGCCTTAATCTTGGCCGCGGAGACGCGGAGGCACAGAGCGACCGCATGCAATGCGTTTGGCCGGGACAATGCTTACAGGAATTAGTGCTCCGTGTCTTGGAGCCTCCGTTGCACAATGGAAGTTATAACAATTGTCAGCAGATGCGACCGCGCTTGCCGGCCTTGCCGTGCAGGGCGGGATTGTCGCCGATCCAACGTTCGTCGATCGGCTCGCTGGCCAGCTGATAACGCGTGTCGGTTGAGAGCCGGACCTTGTCGGTCTGATTGTCGAGCGAGGCGTGGATCATGTTCATCTGGAACGTGAGGAAATCACCGGGTTGGAAATGAGCACTGAGCCAGCGGCCACCGAGTTTCTCGCGCAGCGTGATGGGATTTTTCGAGAGCCAACCGGGCATGCTCCAGCCACCGTTGATCTTGACCTTTTGCACTTCCTTGGGGCGGTTCTCGCAATAGGAGTCCACGTCGCTCTCCAAATAATTTTTGATGCGCTCGGATTTCTTATGCGAATCCTCGAGCAGCATCAGCGGACTCTCTTCAAGCGGGACTTCGCCATAAGGCACCCAGCAGGTCAGCAAGCGATGCGTGCCGCGCCCCATGTAAACCAGATCGCAATGAGCCGGGGTGCCGGTGCCACGCGGCATGGAGCGCACCCAGATGTAATCGAAGTGGCGGATCGGCCCGCCAAAGAGTTTGGCGTAAAAACCAGTCAGCTCCGGACCGAAGACTACGCGGGCCACCTCAGGATTCGGGTTGGCCAGATTGGGCATGAACTTCGGCGTGTTATCCGGGTTGGCGATGCCGGATTCCAGGGGAGCCGCAGGATTGAGGAATCCACCCTTAAGCAAACGTTCCAACAATGACACTCGCGCGGATTGCACGATGTCGCGCGGCAGAAAATTGCGAATGTAGAGATAGCCGTCTTCGCTGAGACGTTGGCGCAGCAGCTCGGGTTGACCGAGCAGGTCCTCGGAAGAATGCAGTTCGCCAAAGGCGTTTTCACTGGTGTCAACCGGCAGGTTATTCGCGGTGAGGGCGGGGAGGGTGAGCAAGCTCATGGGATAACGAATACACTCTAGGGGATCAGTGCCCGGAAAGGAATGGTTGTTCTGGGTGCAGGCATGTGTAATATGGTTACATGAAAAAGTCCGGCGAATTACCGCCAGCTTCCCAGCGCATTGCGACTGCGGGAGCCTATTCCCCTATGGGCGGGATTACCTTGGCTGGTCAACTTACGGCCAGTGAAGGCACCGGGCATAATCCCATGCGGCTATTGGGCAGCTATGCCGTGGTCTATTTGTTGGCGGGAGGTGGGGACTTTTCCGATGCACTCGGACGCCGGCAATCGGTGTCGGCCGGCGACTTGTTGCTGATTTTTCCCGATGTGCCACACGAGTATGGACCGAAGCCCGGCGGTCAGTGGGATGAAATCTATTTTGTATTCAACGGGCCGGTCTTCGATGAGTGGCGTTCGGCCGGGTTGATTGATCCGCGGGAACCGATTTGGCATGCCAAACCGGTGGCGACCTGGCATCGGCGATTTTTGGCGGTCTGCGCCGGGCAGCATGAAGGCGTCTCCGCAGCCTTGTTGGAATTGGCACGATTGCAGGGTGTGCTGGCCGATTTCCGCGCCGCGTGGCGACCAGCTCAAGCCCGACAACCGGAGGTGGCACCGGCATGGCTCAACCCGGTTTGTGTCGAATTGGAACGAGCAGACGTGGTGCCGGATTGGGACCGATTGGCGGCGATGGCCGGGTTTTCCTATGAACGCTTCCGCAAGCGATTCGCCGAACTCAAGGGTGTGCCGCCGGCGCGATATCGACTGATGCGGCTGGTGGATCAAGCGGGACTGCTCCTAACCGCGGATGATCGTCCGCTGCGCGTCATTGCGGGTGAACTGGGTTTTTGCGACGAGTTTCACTTTTCAAAACTCTTCAAGCAGCGCACCGGGCTGTCCCCCTCCGCCTTTCGCCAGCAGATGCGGCGTTGAAGGACAATTCTGTAGGGCGGGGTCTCCGAACCCCGCCTTCGAATAATCAAAGACTTACAAGGCGGGATCAGCGATCCCGCCCTACAATTTGGATATCCGGTCCGGAAGTCCCGAATTACCGTTTCAATTGTAGAGCAACTTCTGAAGCAGTGCACCGTGGGTTGCATCATCCACTTCGGTGCGTCCATTGAGCATGGTGGCAGTGACCGGCTGTCGCGCTCCATCGAGCGGGTTCAACCAATACACGGGACAACCGGCGGCTTGGGCCAGTTCGGGCAGATCATAATGCGTGAGGACTCCCGGGAAGATGATGTCGTGCGGCCAATTGAATTCATCGGTCGCGAGCAGCGCGGCATAAGAAGCGGGGACATCGCGCAACACGACGGCGGCGAATTGCCCGGGTAACAGGGCTGCGAGATGCAATGCAATCGGTCCGGCGGCGCCGGTGGCACTGAGCACGGTGTGCTTGCGCAAAGGGAAAGTGCGAACGAGTTGCCAGGCGTCGCGCAAACGCATGGCGGCGGGTGAATCGCCGATCGCGGCGCCGACATAAGCGGCAAAGCGATCCGGGGCACCCCAGGAAACGCTTTCATAGGGATGCGCGGCCATCGCGGTCTCGCCCCAGCCTCGCAGATCCGCGCTGTAGAGAGCGGCCTTGATTGAGGCGCGATCGGCTTGACCGATCGCCAAAGACAGCAGACCTCCCCGCGTCACTAAACGTTGCCGGCCGGCATCATCGAAATGCCAGAGGGCGGGATGATCCGGTCCCGGATCTGCGACAGATAGCGGCACCATGATGCCGGTTTCGGTGGCGACGGTGCATTCCGTCCAATTATGAAACCAGGCCTGCACGGACGGGGTGCGCGTGGTGAAAGTGGGCGCGGCGAGTTGATCGCTAATCGCGAGAAAGGATTGCAGTTCGGCAATAGTCGGCGGTTTGCGGTCTGGCGCGATTGCGGCCGCGCGAACACGCGTGAGTGTAAGCATGTTGGCGGCGGCTTGGGGCTGGCAGGCCAGCTGCGCGGGTTCGAGTAGATTAAAGTCGTTCGCCTGCGTTGCAGGCAGGGGCGTGGTCGACGAAAGTTTCCACTGCCGACGCACAAACTGCACAAACTCGCGCGCTTGGTTCAGCGAGTAATCGTGACCCCCGGTGTCCTCCAGAAATTTGAACCGGTTGGCGTGACCCGCTGTCGTGTAATGCGTGCGTGCGGCCGCGGCGATTTTACGACTGTCCTCGATTTGATACACCTCGTCCGTGCTGCCTGCCATGAGGAGCACGGGCCGCGGAGCGACGGCACACAAAAGAATGTCGTCATCCAACCCATCGCGCAGCCGGTTGGGCATGAGGGTTTCGGGACAGGAGCTGTAACACAGATCGAGCACGAATTTCCCCTGGTCGATCAGACAGCAGGAAGGCGCGATCAATGTGGCCCGATCATCCAGCAGTGCGGCATACAGTGAACTGTGCCCGCCGCCGGACACGCCGGTCAGCGCGAATCCGTGGCTCGTATCGATGTCGGGGCGACTGGCGAGAAAGTCCATCGACCGCAGCGTGTCACCGATAAAGTAGCGGCACGAAGTGTCGCCGGTCAGGTAACAGCGCACGCCGTCGTTGAAGTGATCGTTGCCGGGTTGCTTTTCACCGGCGACTCCCGGTGGATCAAAGACGATGGCCGCAAATCCGGCGCGGGCGAAATACTGGCAGGGCAGTTGGTAGGCGGAAAATTGTTTGCCGGAGTGGCCGACCGACATGACTACCGGCAAATAGGGCGGCGGCAGATCAGCCGGCAAAAACAGCGTGGCATTGACCTCCCAACCTGGGTGCGATTCGAACAGCCAGTTTTCGTAACGAAACCCTTTGGCAGTGCCGCCGCCGACTTGGCGCGCGTTCAGCGGATTGTTTGCCATGGCGGACAACAGATCGCCGTAGTAGCTTGCGAATTGCCGGCGCACTTCGGCACCCGCCGCGAGCGGATCGGCTTTGGCGTTATCGGCAAAGCGCATGTGCCCGGCGGCCAGACCGGCATGACCTTGGGCGATGAGCTGCTGGCGCAACATCTGACTGGGTTCGAATGGGGTGGGGGCCATGAGTTGGTTTCAGTGAGGAGGAGGTTCGCGATATACGGCGAGCACGGGATGATCTGCCGCGGCCAGATCGAGCCCTGCAATTTCCTCGGCGGGCAACCATTGCAGGGCGAGATGCTCGTGGGCCTGTGGTGCGGGACTGTCAGGCTTGAGTCGGCCGACAAAGGGAATCATCTCAATCGTCTCGGCATAGGCGTGGGTAAACCGCGGCAGGGCGCGCGTGATGTGGAAATCGCAGCCCAGCTCTTCGCGGATTTCGCGAACGATCGCGGTCTCCGCGGATTCACCGGGTTCGACTTTGCCGCCAGGAAATTCCCATTTGAACGGCAGGTGCTTGTGGGCGGGACGCTGCGCAACAAGGACACGGCCATCGCGCTCAATCAAGGCGCACACGACGGGAATGGGTTTGGAATTCGCGGTCATGTTTCGAATTGGTGCAATCTGCGCTGGCCGTGTGGGATGGGGCAATACACAATGGCGGTATGTCTGATTCTGACCCAGTGATCGAGCTTACCCCCAAGAATCCCTTTTCGTGGAAGATTGTGGCGGCGTTTGTCGTGGCTTGGGTAGTGGTATTCGCCCTCTTCTTCGAATTGAAGAGCGGAACCATTCGCCTGCTACTGCCGCTAATCGGACTCATCTTCCTCGTGTATCTGGTCGTCTGCACCATTTACCTCCTGAAAAACCGTAAGTAACCCCTCCAGCTTCATGAAACAAATCATCAGTCTAGTTGTAGCCGGCCTTGTGCTCATCGCACTCGTGGTCGCCAGTGTCTTTATCGTCGATATCAGCACCGTGGAAGGTAACGAACTTGGCGTAAAAGAAACCTGGGATGGCGGTGTCATCGCTGAATCCTTGCAGCCCAAGACCTATGTGCTCTTCCCGGGCTTCACCCAAAAGGTTTTCAAATACGACATGTCTTCACAGGTCTTTGTCATGAACGACCAGGCCAACGATACCTATGGAGAGGGCCGTCGTCGCGACAGTTATCTCGTGCAGTCCTCGGAAGGCCAGGACATGCGCATCTCGCTCAACATCCGCTGGCGTCGCGATCCCGATTTCGTGGTGGACATGCACAAGACGGTTCGCGGCAACGTGGAGGAGAAAATTCTCCGGCCGGAGCTGATGCGCGTCGTGAAGGATCAAGCCACCACTCGCACGGCCCTCAACGCTTATTCCGGCGAAGGCCTGGTGAAACTGCAGAGCGATATTTCCTCAGCACTCATGTCCCCCGAGGCGGAACTCCGCAAACGTGGTGTGATCGTCGAAAACTTTGTGATTGAGCATATTGGCCTCGATCCCGCTTACGTTGAACAGATCAAGGCCCGTCAGGTGGCGGTGCAGGAACGTCTGCGGGCCATCGAGGAAACCCGCGCGGCCGAGGCCCGCGCCGAACGTGCGAAAGCCGAAGCCCAAGCCGCTTATGAAAAGGCCGTGGTCGATGCCAAGCGCGACAAGGAAGTCGGTATTCTCGGCGCGCAGAAACTCGCCGAGCAGCAGGTGCTCGATGCCGAAGCCGCCGCCAAGCGAGTCGAATTCGCCGCCGAGGCCGACAAGAACCGCAACGTGCTCGCCGCCCAAGGTGAACAGGAAGCGGCATTGCTCCGCGCGCAGGCAATCGAAGCGCTCGGTAAGGCCGAAGCCGAGGCTACCCGCCTGAAGCTCAGCGCCTACTCCGCCGAGGGTTCCGAAGCCTTTGTGCGCATCGAAGTTTCCAAGTCCATGGCCAATGCCTTTCAAAACATCGACGGCTACCTGCCGCAGGACATGACGGTCAACCTGCTGAGCGACTCCTTCCTCCGCGCGGTTGAGGCCGTGGTCGGGGGCAAGGCCGCGGCGCCGGTGCAAAAGTAAGCCTATTTCATCCGGCGTCCGCGTTTTTTGAAACTCTGCGCGGCTTGCCGGGTTATCAGGACATGAACACATTTCTTAAAGCACTCGGAATTATCTTCCTCGCCCTGCTGACCCTTAAGTTTGCGCCGGTGCTGCTCGCGCCGGTCTTTATCCTGCTGGTCACCACCTTGGTGCTGGGGGTCGTCCTGACGGCCGGTGCCACGGTAACCGTGTTGGTGTCCTTGGCCGTGATCACCGCGCTGGCGCCCATCTGGCTGCCAGTCGCCTTGGTGGTTGGCTTTGTGATGCTGATCTGCCGATTGGTCCGGGGTCCAGCGGTGACCGCTTGAGTGGCAACACAGAATACTTCCGTGGGTGCGCAGATAATCGCGGATCAGATCTGGTGCTCACTGTTACTGAATATCTGGTTTTATCCGCGTGATCAGTGGGAAGTTCAGGGGCGTGTAGTTCTACCTCAGCGCTTTTTGGGATTGGCGACTTGGGTCTGAGCCCACTTGCATGAGGCATGTCCTCCGCAGTGCCTGGCAGCGTGATTGCCGATATCCGATTCATCGGCCGTTCCGGCGGAGTGGTAAAATTGCTGAGCGGATTCAAGAAGAAGCATCACACTTTGCCGGATGCGGCAAACCCGGTAACCAACGCCTTTCTGGGCCGGTTGTGCACTGGTGAACTGGAGGAAGAAGCGGAGAAATTATTTCAGGCCGTGCGCACCAAGCTGGGTTACAAACGTAAGGACGTTGCGCTGACCCTGACGAGTCCTTCGGCGGTTTTGGCGGCGAAGGACTTCACCTTTGAAATTCTTTATGAACTCGATCCGGCGGCGCCGGCGGAGTTTGCGGTGACGCAGACCCTGTTGGATGTGAAGGACGGGGACTTCGCCCGGACCGAAGCATTCAACACGATCTTCGACGGGCGGTTCAGCGAGTTGTCATTCACTTTGCGCAAGGGTGCCCGAGTTGAGGCGGTGATCGATGCGATCGAGGGACTTGATGATGAGACGGTGATGCGCGTGGATTATCCGTCGGATTGCAGTGAGTGCACGATCAGTGTGGAAGGCGTGGAGGCGCAGGTGCGCTGCACTGGCGCGAGCCTCGACATGGTCTTTCCCCGGGCGGGAGCACCGCAGGAACTGCTCGAACAATTTGCCGCCGTGCGCAGCGCCTTCCGACTCAGCAAAACCTTGTCTGGGCTGGTGGCTTAATGGAAAGGGGTCAGGCCGTTATTTGTTAATTCCCCCGATTTTCCTGCATCGGCGGCTTCTAGCGATAAACCTGAGCTACTCATGCAATCGAGCATTCCAAAAGATTAACAAATAACGGCCTGACCCCTTTGACCGAGGCGCCTCGATTTTCCATTGTGCGTCGAATAGTGTTATTCGGCCTAACTCGCTTGGGATTCTGCATCTACGACTCGATTCAGCAGATCCGGCCCTGTTTGGCGCGGGGGCCGTGGCCGGCTACGTTGTCGCCCACCCAGCGCGCATCGGCCGGTTGGCTGAGGCGTTGGTAGCGGGTGTCAGAGGAGAGCCGGATTTGCCGGGTCTGGTTGTCCAGACTCGCATGAATCATATTCATCTTAAAAGTGAGGAAGTCGCCGGGTTGCCACTGCGTGGTCAGCCAGCGGCCACCGAGGCGCTTCTGCAGCACGACGGGATTGTTGGTCAACCAGCCGGGATGGCTCCACGCCGAAGTGCCCTTGACCTTGGCGACCTGCTTGGGGTCGTTCTCGCAATAACGGTCTACATCCACGTCGAGGTAGGATTGTAGGCGGTCGGATTTTAGATGGGAATCTTCCAACACCATCAGCCCGCCGACTTCGAGCGTCACTTCACCGTAGGGAATCCAGCAGGTGAGCAACTGGTGCGTGCCGCGGCTCATGTAAACGTGATCGCAGTGCGGCGGCGTGCCCAAGCCCTGACTGACGGCACGAAACCAGATGTGATCGAAATGCCGGACCGGCTCGCCAAAGAGCGCGGCATAAAAACCGTCGAGTTCGGGTCCGTAAACGACGCGTTCCACTGCCGGATTGTTGAGGGCGAGATCGCCGCGATAGGTCATCGCTTTGTCGGATGCGGCGATGAGGTCGGTGGCTGGATATTTGGGATTGAGGGCCCCCTCGGCGGCGAGGCGTTGGGCCACGGAAGTGCGGGCCTCGAGAATCAAATCGCGATTGAAGAAGCCGGGAATGAACAGGTAGCCGTCCTCGTCGAGGCGTTGATTGAGGATTTCAGGTTGATCGAGATAATCAGCCGAGGGGCGCAGTTCGCCAAAGGCAGTCGGCGAAGTGTCCAGCTCGAGCTTGCAGGAATGCAGGGGCGGGTGGGTAACCATAATGGGGTGTAGGAATCATCCGTATGGCCGGGTGTTATGGCAATCGTGATGTGTGGTGTTCACTGCGGATAAACCGACCCTTCTTAACCGCGGATTACGCGGAGCATCACAAATAACTGCTGCTGCGCCAAAACGCGTTAGGGACATTCAGCTGGCCAGCAGAACGTTCCCCACAATTCAAACGACTACACTTCGATATCATTTGCTCCATGGGATGACTCCGCATCCGGGGCATCCGTGTAATCAGCCGAAATGGATCGAAATGTGTGGGTTAATCTATTGGCAGTAACAAAAATCTCTCGCGGGAAAAGATGCGCCGGTTAAACGCAAAGGGATGCTATTCGCCCCTTTTGCCGGAGAGAAAGTCTGCCGACGGATTCCCGCCCCAGTGGTTCCCAAGGGCACGCCGAACATGGAACCGCGTCATGCGCTCGATCGTGCGGCTTGGTTGTGGCATCCGGAACTTGCCATTGGAGTGCCCGGGTTTGTGCTCTTCCGACTCAACGTGAAGCTGGCGCGTGCCGAGACGGTGCGGCTGCAGGTGAGCGCGGATATTTGTTATGCCCTCGCGCTTGACGGTGCGTTGGTGGGACGTGGGCCCGACACCGGGGATGTGACGCACTGGTCGTTTGCGACCTATGAACTCAAATTGAAGGCGGGCGTGCATCAACTGGAGGCATTGGTCTGGTGGGCGAAAACACCGCAATCACCCGACGGTCGGATGTCTTGGCGCGGAGGGTTTGCTTGTGCCGGACTGGGACGAGCGGGAAAACGTTTCACGACCGGCGTGGCCTCTTGGCGGGCGGCGCGGCTGGAAGGCATGGTGTGGGGACCCGCGATCAATCGTTCGTATCACGTCATCGGAGGTTCGGCACAGGTGGATCTGGCGAAGTTTGACATGCGCGGAGTCCGATGGATGCAACCCGCGGTGGTGCGCGTGCCAGTGGATTTCAATGTCTGTGGTATTGTGGCGCGCGGGTGGCAGTTGTTGCCATCGGCCCTGCCGGAGCAGCGACATGATCTGTGGCGTGGCGGTCGCGTGCGGGCGCAATTGCCGCGCTGGACCCGGGCGCAAGGCATCCGGTTTGGAGCGGAAACGACGGTGGTGGACGCGGCCGACTGGAACCAACTTCTGCAGAGTAGCGGATCGCTGACTCTCCCGGCGCGATATCAGGCCACGGTGTTGATTGATACCGACGATTACCTGTGCGGCTACGCGATGCTGGAGTTTTCCGGCGGCGCTGGCACGCAGGTGCGCATCGAATGGGCGGAGTCGCTCTTCGACCGGGAGGACCGGACGGTTTATAACAACACCCCCGGTCCGAAGGGCAATCGCGGGGAGGTGGCGGGAAAACTGTTTTTTGGTTTTGGCGACACGTGGAAACTCGGTGGACGTGGACGTCGCTGGACCACTTCGCCGTGGTGGCGCTCGGGGCGTTACCTACTGGTGAGCGTCAAGGTGGGAGCGAAGCCGGTGACACTGCATGCGCTGGGGGTGGAACGCACGGGCTTCCCTTTGCGGACCGCGGCAAAGTTTCAATCCAGCGATGCGACGCTCGGGCCGGTCATTGCACTGAGCGAACGCGGGCTGCGCTCCTGCATGCACGACGTCTTTGTGGACTGTCCTTATTACGAGCAGATGATGTATGTGGCGGATACGCGCATCCAAATGCTGCTCGCGTATGTATTTGCGGGCGACGAACGACTGGCCCGGCGCGGCATGGAGTTGTTCGATCTATCGCGAGGTCGCGGAGGGTATCCTACGATGCGCACGCCCTCGGTCGAACGGCAGGAAAGCACGACCTTTGCGATGATCTGGCCCTGGATGCTGCATGACTACGCACTGTGGCGGAATGATCCGGCATGGCTGCGCGAGCGGCTGACGGGTCTGCGTGCGTTGATGGAGGCATTGGAAACCGAGCAGGATGCCGATGGTCTGCTGGCAAAGCCACCGGGCTGGCTGTTTGCCGACTGGGTGCCCGGTTGGGAAGCCGGGTGGGCACCGGGCCAATTGGAGGGCCGGCGTTCGGCCTTGGTGAATCTGCAATACCTGATCACGCTGCAGCGTGCGGCGGAACTCGAGGCTTGGTTGGGTGAGCCGACGATGGCCCGACGTTGGTCGGACGCGGCAGAAAAACTGGTCGGGGTTATCAATAGGCGTTTCTGGGATAAGCCACGCGGATTGTGGGCTGACGATGTCGCACACAAATCATTCAGTCAGCACGCCCAGGCGTTGGCGGTGATCGCGGGTCTGCGAGTTCCTGATCCGACCAAGTGGGCGGATGCGGCTGCCAACGGACTCGCGGCGGCGACGATCTATTTTCAGCACTACCTGTTTGATGCGTTGGGCAAGGCCGGTCGAGCCGACCTCGTGCTGGAAAAACTGGAGATGTGGCGCGGGTTGGTGAAACAAGGATTCAAAACGCCGATCGAGCATCCGGAGCCCTCGCGGTCGGACTGCCACGCGTGGGGCGCGCATCCGGTGTTTCACCTGCATGCAACCGTGGCCGGTATCCGGCCGGCGGCCCCCGGTTTCAAACAAGTGAGGATTGCACCGCAACCCGGCCGGCTCACAAAAATCGACACCGCGCTGCCGCATCCGCGCGGCAAGGTGAAATTGCGGGCGGAGTTTGCCGGCGAGCGCGTTGACGCGACGGTGGAATTACCAGCTGGGACGACCGGCGTGTTCGTCTGGCGTGGGCAAGAAATTGCGCTGCGGGCCGGGAAGCAGCATGTTCAGGTGTAGATCGAGCTCACTTATCCTCAGCCGGACAAATTTTCCACGTGCGCTGATGGTGGGAAGACTTTACCGAGATGACCGATTCACTGACCGTAACCTCAATTTTGTCGGATCCGATCGTGCCCGTGTAAGTGTCACCTTGGTTTGTCCAGGCCACGGATTGGTGGCCGGGTTGAACGGTAAATAGGGAAAGATACCGGCAATGATCCGCGGTGGTTATGATCTCGTAGTAGGGACAATCGCGGTCTGGCAGCACGCCGCCGAACTGATCCTTGTTCCAGGGTTCCTGGTAGTGCTGATTGCCTAGTCGGCGGGTGGCTTGGTTGGCGGAAAGATTCAGCACACGAGCGGCCAGCCCGACCGTTGAGAACTGCAAGGCAAAGTCGTCTTCGCCGATCAAGGTGGGTTTTTGCGCGGTGTTCCACCGCAAGGAAATGGATTCGGATTTTTCCAGTTTGGCTTCGTCCAATACGACGACAAAACCCGGATGCAAATGCAGCACCGTGCGCACATTGGATTTTACCCCGGCCCAAGCCGCGGTGGTATCGATAGACCAGAGACCACCCCAGCTATCATCAAATTCCGCGGATAGGATGCGGCCTTGGGCATGCAGGGCACGTTTGCCGTGCAGGGTTCCTTGCGTGAAATTGGGATGCAGTTCGTAGCACGATTCCATTTCGCGACCGCCGAATGCGAGAATGTTGTGACCAAAGACATTGGCATCGAAATAGCGGAATCGATTGGCCGAGAAAAAGCCGGCGGGATAGCTGGTTGCCGGGGTGCCCCAGTCTACAATCAGGGGCTGGCCTTCACCCTCAATGACCACTTGGCCCGGATCGTTGTGTTCGTGGTTATCCTCCCGCCGCGCTTTGCTCCCGACGACACAGGCAGTCTTGGTCCAATCCCAGGAAGTCCGGCTGGTGATGCAGCCGCCTTGTTCCTTGTAAGCAATGCCGAGCGGATAAATACCGGTTGGTGATTGGGCCTTCAGGTCGGAGTCGAGGCACAACAATTGCAGGGGATCGGCGAGGATCGAGCGATGCTGCAAATAAAAACCCTGCAGCACGCGGTCTTGATTGGCCGCGGCGATCGGCGCTACCCAGTCGCCTTTCAGTGGGGCTTGGACTTTTCCGTCACCATACGAGAAAAGATGTCCGGGTGGCACGGTCATCTGCACAAACCACTTGGTGATGGCCGGAAACGGGGCCTTCGCCAAACGGTTTTCACGCCCTTCCGTCCAGCCCAAGCGCGCCGTATAATAGTCCACGACCAGACAAATCGCTCCGGCATAACCGAGGCCTTCGTTGAATTCACCCTCGGTCCCATAATCTTCGAGATGGCGCTCCATCAGCGGCTCGGCATATTCGATCAAGCTCCGGGCATCGGGATGCAATCCGTCGAGCGCCATGGCGGCGATCCCGACACCCCCGACAATACAGGTCAGCCAGTTGTTGTTTACCTCCAACCACCACGGTTGTTGCGAAATGGCATTTTGAAAGGGGCGGATGGCGCGCTTTTCCAAGCCGCGCACGAGGGTTTCCAGTTGGGCGGGATTCAGGTGCGGCCGCAGCCAGTTGAGCATCAGGCCCACACTGTTGGCCAGCATGCCGGTGCGCAGATGCACATCAGATTTCCGGAGATCGATACTCTTTTTGAAGGTCTCGTTATCACCGTCCATGCGGGCGACGTGGTTCCAATGGGGATACTCCACATCGTCGAACAGCACATCGGTTTGGCGCAACGCGGCCTCGATCCAGCGGCGATCCTCTTCGATCAGAAACATCAAGGCGTGCCGCGTGATGCGCAGACTAATTGCGCGGCACAAGGTATAGTCCATGCCTTTGAGCTCCGCGCTATAGCCGTCGCGACCCGGGAAAACCGAGTCCACCAAGTAGGGCGGAATATCCCGTTCGGCCGTGGCGGCCTGCGTGATCTCTTCCCAAATAGGGGCACCTGTAGATGACGCGATGACGCGCTTGATTTCATCGAGGCGCGGTTGGCGTTTGATGAGGTCCGGGGAAAAAATAGTCGAAGGTTGCATTCTGATTTAGACGGACAGGAGTGGAAATTGGGTTGGGTAAAATTGTCCGGACATAAAAAACGACGTCCAAAGGCGGGACGTCGTTTTGAAGTATTGCGATGGGTAATTGGGTTTAACCGAGCATCTCGGCGACCATGGCGCGCTCGTCGGTGAGCTCCTTGTTGGTTGCCGCGATCTTGGCCTTGGCGAAATCATCCATTTCGTAGCCGGTGATGATCTCGACGCTGCCAGGGGTGGTGGTGCGCACGGGCACACCGGCCCAGACATTGGCATCGAAGCCATAAGCCGTGGCGCCTTTGACGGCGACGGAATGAATCGCCCCCGGGGTCATCAAGCTGCGCACGTGATCGACCAAAGCATTAGCGGCGGAGGCGGCGGAGGAGAGACCACGGGCGGCGATGATCGCGGCGCCGCGTTTACCGACGGTCTCAAGAAACGGCCCCTGCAGCCAGGCGGAATCGTTGATGACCTCCGTGGCGGGTTTGCCGTTGATCGTCGCGTGGGCGAAGGCCGGGAACATCGTCGGGCTATGATTACCGTAGATGAAAATGTCCTTCACGGCGGTGAGATCGACGCCGGCTTTCTTGGCGAGTTGGGCCTGGGCGCGGTTTTGGTCAAGGCGCACCATGGCGGTGAATCGGTCGGGCGTGAGGCGCTTGGCCTTGGAGGCGGCGATCATGCAGTTTGTGTTGGCGGGGTTGCCCACCACGGCGACGCGGGCGTCATCGGCGGCCACCTCATCTATGACCTGACCCTGCGCCGTAAAGATCTTGCCGTTGTCCTTGAGCAGATCAGCACGTTCCTGGCCGGGACCGCGCGGCTTGGCCCCGACGAGCAGTGACCAGTTGGCGTCCTTGAAACCGACTCGCGGATCATCGGTCAGCACCATGCCCTTGAGCTGAGGGAAAGCGCAATCGTCGAGTTCCATGGCGACGCCTTCGAGCGCCTTCATGGCTTTTTCAAAAGGCACCTCAATCAATTGCAGGATGACCGGTTGGTCGGGGCCGAACATCGCGCCGGAGGCGATGCGGAAAAGGAGGGAATAACCAATCTGACCGGCAGCCCCGGTAACAGCGACGCGAATAGGAGTTTTCATGGGAAATTGATTTCTAACACAGAGAACGCAGAGCGCACGGAGAAATTCAAAGAAAGCGCCCGGTTGCAGCCGTCACGCTGCTGATGAGCAGTTTCGTTTATGGTGACACCGATTCATTCAAATCGAAAATCAGGCGAAACGCGGAGCCAAGGCGGTGTGGATTTCGCGCACGAGGGCCGCGGTGGTGGGCCAGTCGATGCACCCGTCGGTAATGGAGACGCCGTAGCGAAGTTTATCCTTGGGCTGCGGGAACGGCTGGTTGCCGGCCTCGAGGTTGCTTTCGATCATCGCCCCCATGATGGAGCGGTTGCCGGCGGTGATCTGCGCGAGGAGGGCGCGCATCACCTCGGGTTGGCGTTCCGGTTTCTTGGCGGAGTTGTCGTGTGAACAATCCACGAGGATTGATTTGAGCAACCCGGCCTTGTCGAGTTGCGCTTCCGTATCTGCGATTTGCCCCGCGGAATAGTTGGGACCGGCACTGCCGCCGCGCAGCACGATGTGGCAATCAGGGTTACCGCGGGTCACCACGGCGGAGGCGGCGCCGTCGATGTTGATGCCGAGAAAGGTCTGTGGTTGGGCCGCGGCTTGGATCGCGTTGAGCGCGGCTTTGAGGGTGCCGTCGGTGCCATTTTTGAAACCGAGCGGCATCGACAAACCGGACGCCATCTGCCGGTGCGTCTGGGATTCCGTGGTGCGGGCGCCCACGGCCGACCAGCAAATCAGATCGGCGATGTATTGCGGCGTGATGGGATCGAGCAACTCGGTGGCGGTGGGCAAACCGAGATCGAGCACTTCGCGCAAAAAGGAACGGGCCAAGCGCAAACCCGTCTCGATGTCGTGTGAACCATCGAGATGCGGATCCATGACCAAGCCCTTCCAACCGACGGTGGTGCGGGGCTTTTCAAAATACACCCGCATGACGATCATGATCCGGTCAGATACTTCCTTCGCCAAACCGGCCAGACGGTGGGCATAGTCGCGACCCGCGGCGAGATCGTGAATCGAACACGGACCAACTATGAGCAGCAGCCGTTTGTCATCGGTGAAGATGATGCGATGCAAATCACTGCGCGTGCGGGTGACAAATTCGGCCTGCGCAGCCGTCTTGGGCAACTCGTGCAGCAAAGCGGCGGGAGAGGGAAGGGCACGAGTCTCAACGACATTGATGTCGGAAGTGATTTGCATGGAAGGTCAACTTGGGCTGACGATCCCGGGCGGGGCAAGTCTCGCTTCCGTCATGAACGGATGATTTTATCCGGACAAAAAAGTGGCCGGTCGCTTACCCCTAAGCGACCGGCCTTTGCTTTCTTAGTTACCCCAAAACTCCCGCTAGGCGGGAGAAGTGTGAAATTGATGATTTGATAGATACTATGGTTAGTGTCATCGTCAACTTAAAGTTATCAAAAACTATCACTTATTTTCGTAACACTATTGTAACCAGATAATTAAACTTTTGTGGAAGATTTGCAACATACCCCATATCATTTTTGGCAACCTGCGGCCTGTCTGCGAGTTACGGGAGAGGATGCATTAACATTCCTTCAAGGTCAGGTGACTAACAACCTAGCAGAGCTAATAGTGGATCACACGGTTTACGGCCTATTGTTGAATCAAAAAGGCAAAGTGCTCGCGGATTGTTTTGTGGGTCGAGTGGGTCAGGAAGAGTTCCTCGTGGTCAGTTACCATTCAAAAGCGGAGGACATTCGCGAGCGACTCGAGGCCTACATCATCGCGGATGATGTCACGATCACGGATGAAACCGACCAATCGCGAGGAGTGACCTTTTTCACTGAGGCGGACCACTGGGAAGTGATTTCGCATTTGCCCGGAGGGTATCTGTTTCCCGGACGACGCACATCTGGCAGCCATTGGGAATGGATCGCACCGGAAGTGCAGTTGGAGGAAATTTCCCCGAGCCTGCATCAGGATCTGCAACTCACGAATGAAGAAATGGAACGTCGTCGCATCGCCGCGAAGATTCCGGCGATTCCTCAGGACATCGGTTTAGGCGAGTTGCCCAATGAAGGCGGACTCGATCGTGACGCGATTTCTTATACGAAGGGTTGTTACCTTGGGCAGGAAGTGATGGCGCGACTGAAGGCGATGGGCCAGGTGCGGCGTCAGTTGCTACCGCTTAATGCGACTGCACCCTTACCCACCTTGCCGGCGCCCCTCTTTGCCGGTGAAAAACAGGTCGGGGAACTGCGTTCGGCCGTCGCCA
>Ga0222714_10000511_pt1 | contig 44188 bp, 41 predicted proteins | sample C33_3DmetaG_FD_165048 | JGI IMG/M metagenome (GOLD analysis project Ga0222714, IMG submission 165048) | Estuarine water microbial communities from San Francisco Bay, California, United States - C33_3D | ecosystem: Environmental > Aquatic > Marine > Unclassified | place: USA: California...
TCTTTTCCTGCTTCCATTACAGCATCCCATACTTCCGGTGCTTTGCTCGGATGACAAAAAATTTCATACCCTAATTCACCTGTATAACCTGTTCTGGAAACCATCAACGGTATGCCGTCTAAACCTTTGAGTCTTGCAATCGTAAACCTAAACCATTCTAATTCTGCTAATGGAGTTTGATGCGCTGGTGTCCATATAATCTTTTTAAGTATTTCTCGACTTTTAGGACCTTGAACAGAGACATTGTGCAGATTATCAGTTGAAGATTTAATCCACACCTTAAGACCCATTTCTTTAGCTTTATTTCTTAACCACTCTCCACAATATTCATCACCACAAATCCATCGGAAATTATCATGAGTCATTTTAAAAACAGTGCCGTCGTCTAACATTCCACCATGGTCATAGCACATGGCTGTATAAACTACCTGACCTACTGATAATTTTCTTATATTTCTGGTACACGTTCTCTGTAAAAGTTCTTCAGCATCAGGACCGCGAACTTCGAATTTTCTTAGGGCCGATAAATCCATAATAATTGCTCGTTCACGGCAAGCTTGATACTCTTGGAGCGCTCCGTGGTTTCTAAAATTAGAAGCCAACCAATACCCTTTGTATTCAACAATATTCTCAGTCAGACTAGCAACTCGGGGATGAAACCCTGTTTCTTTTGTTAATTTTGGTTCTGCGTCTGTTTTCATTCTAAAAGCTACTCCTTTACTAAAAGGCTTATTGGGCCTGTAAACTCTAACAAATATATCTGTTGGATTCCATCCATTAGCCGCATCTACATCATCTGGGCAAGCAGAAGATACACATACTAAATTCTTCAATGCTTTAAACATTACATAGTCCCCTGGTCTTGACCAAGGTTCATCAAAAATTAAGGCATTATTTGCATCAATCGCGGTGTTATAAAAAAGATTAATTGCATTCCACCCTAGTCTTTTGCGCAAAGTAAATTTATCTAGAACATAATTAAAGTTATCTGAGCAGTTAGGGTGCCCAAAGTAACCTAAATCATCATAAAACTTAGATGTACACGCTGTGCCAAATGTGTCATGTCTTCCAACCGTATCCCGATAAACTTCAACCATCGGCATTTGATTTTCATCAAAATATTTAGAGTGAAGACCAGGCAAAGGGTATGCCCCACCATTCAAATAGCGGCTATTTGTTGTATCGATCGCGAGTTCTTCACCTTTTTGGAGCTTCTTTGCATCAAAGGCCATAAAATCAGAGCACTGTCTACCTTGTACATCAATAATTTGAATAAAATCACCCTCTTGAACTTCATAAGACATTGCCGTATATCGTTTTACAAAAATCTCTTCCACGGGATCTGCCAAAGGATCCGGTAGTAAAAATTCACCCTCTTCCCTTTTTCTTGCACGCTGAACGATTACTCTTAATTCAGAGGCGGGTACTTCTTCATGGGTTATTTCACTATGCCCTGGTGCAGAAATGATACATATGGAGCTTTCACTGGATGTAAATTCTTCAATTGAATTTGCCAGTGCGTCTTTTGAAAAAACTAGGACGGACTGATTAATTGAATTTACTTCATGACCCAAACGACGAAGTTTTTGTGATGCTATTTGAGCAGACTCATCATGACTTGTTAAAATATTTTTAGTTAAATCACCACTATGTTCTTTTTTTAAGCTGAGGGGACTTAAATCACATTTTCCTTTAGCATTAAAAACAACTAACTCCGCCTGTTGTAACCCCTCTAAATTAATAATTTTTATTTTATCACCTTGCTCTAATTTTAGAGTAAGAGAACCACCGGCAGTCACTAAATAGTTTTCTAAATCATTACCTAAAGCTGGTAGACCTGGCTCGTAAGGTTTAGTGACTCTAGGTATAATCATTTAATGCGACATCTTTGAAAATAAGTTTAACACAACAGCGCCGATTATAATAAGCGATAATCCTAAAACCCCCATCATGTCCACTTTGTTACCAAATAAATATATTCCTATGACTGTAATAAAACAGATACCTATTCCTGACCAAATTGCATACACATAACCAATAGACGCGAATTGGTTCATACAACGTGATAAAAAATAAAAACAAATGATATAACAAATTGCCATTGAAATGGTTGGAAGTATTTTTGTATACCCGTTAGATAATTTTAAGGAAATGGTACCTGCTACCTCAAATACTATTGAGAGAAACAAATAAAAAAACTTTAACAATTAATCGATACCTAGTGCTTTTTTTCTATCTTGTGCCCATTTTCTAATAATCACATCGACACAAATTGTAATAAATGAAACAAATGTTCCCAGTATTAACGCTAAACCCGCACCATCTGGCCTAGAAAGTGCAGAGAAGATCATCTGACCTAAGTCTTCTGTACCAATTAAAGCACCTAAAATTACAAGTTGCATCCCAAATACCAATGTTTGATTTACACCTAGCATCATATGAGGAAGAGCTAATGGTATTTCAATATTTGACCATCTTTGAAACTTAGATACACCAGACATGGTGCCTGCTTCATGAAGTTGTAAAGGAACGCTTTTTAAGCCCCAAACCGTATATCTTGTTGCTGGAACAGTAGCGTAGACAACCGCAGCAATTAGTACCGAAGTATCTGTAATATTGAATAAAAAGATTACTGGAATTAAGTAAACAAAAGACGGGAATGTTTCAAAAAAATCACAAACAGTAAGTATAAAATTAGAACCTCTTTCAGTTTGTGAAAAAATTGTACCAATAATTATTCCATTAATTGATGCAGCAATTACAGCAAAGGTAGCCATATACATCGTTATTAATGCCCTATCCCAATATTCTGAAAAAGCGATGAAAAGCAGAAGGCCGCAAACAATCAATGCTATTCTCCATCCTCCAATAATAAATCCGACCCCCATCGCAAATACAAATGTAGCAATAACTGGCATGCCTAAATAAAAGTGCTTCATTGGGACCAAAATATTTCCAATAAAAAATTTATTAAAATCATTTAGAGCATAGAAAAAAGTTTCCCATACCCAATCAACTGCATGGTCAATATATGGGCCAATGGAAACTCCCTTTTCTATTGGAATAATATAAAAATAATTAACTTTGCTAAAAACGGTTGAACCAATAAAAGCTAAAATTGAAAAAACTATTAAACTAGCAATTGATAAAACCCAAAATCTATTTCTTTGATAGAAGTTTAAATTAGCGAAATAATCATTGGCTTTATTTGCCCAAGCCTTCGTATATCTATCAAGCACAACAGCAATAATTACGATACAAAGACCTGCCTCAGCAGCTTTACCAATTTTTAAACTGTTCAGTGCAATTTTAAGATCCAACCCTAAACCTTTAGCACCAACAAAGGAAGCAATAACCACCATTGCTAAACACTGCATGATTACGGTGTTAACTCCATTTAAAATATCTTTTCTCGCTGTAGGAATTAGCACCTTAAAAAGTAGCTGTCTTTTATTGCAACCACTCATTATTCCAGCTTCAACAACTTCGGGTGCAACTTTTTTTAAACCTAAAATCGTATTTCTGATCATGGGTGGGGTAGCAATAACAATAGTGGCTAATGACCCTGCATGATCCCCTAATCCAAATAAGGCAATGATTGGAACTAAATATGCAAATTGAGGCATCGTTTGCATAACATTCAGTATGGGTTGAAGAGCTATTTCCATTTTTTTATCTAAATAGCCCCAAATACCTAAGCTTAAACCAATTGTAAAACATATTGGAGTGGTTATTACTACAAACGAAAAAGTTTCAATGGAGGGAACCCACTGACCAAATACTGCGATATAAAAAGTTCCTATTGCGCCAATTAAACCAAGTCTAAAACCTCCTAGTTGCTGACCAAGAAAAAAAGTAGCTGCAACAAAGGCTGGCCATGGGATAGCAAACCAGTGTAATCCGTGAGAAGAAACAAATGAGTCTGAAATCAACAACTTGATAGTCTTAGTTCCGCCAAGGAGCAACTCTCTAATAAAAGTAATTGCTATGTTCAAAGATTGAGATAGATACTGTGTAGCTATTCTAAAACCCGATTTTGTTTCGTACATTTCAAAAATTGGATCCCATGTCTCAATCGGGAACCATGAATAGACGGTTTTATAAATAAACTCATTAAGAATAAGAGGAATTACTTTAAGTATAGGAGGGAGCCTCCAAAAATAGTTTCCCTCTTCATGACTTACTGAAAAATATAAAGTTAAAAATATTAAAAAAACAATTCCAAATTGCATTAATTTGGAACGTTTAATTTTATCTATTATGTTAGTCAGCACCGAATAAAATTTTGATAACTTTGGATTGATTAATTGAACCAACGACTTGATTTGTCTTTGGGTCCTTTACGCTCAATATCTCTTGAGTATTTAAAATTTTTTCAGCTACAGATTCTAATAATGCATCTGATGAAATGGAGTTAGAACCTGCGTTTTGAACGGGGCCATCCATAATCGCATTAACTCTTAAAACTTTTTCTCGTGGTACATCCTGCGTAAATTTCTTTACATATTCAGTAGCGGGATTAAGAACAATTTTTGCAGGAGTGTCTAATTGTTCAATTATACCATCTTTCATAATGGCTATGCGATCAGCTAATCTAAGCGCCTCATCAAAATCATGAGTAACAAACATAATTGTTTTATTAAGAACACTTTGCAATCTTAAAAATTCATCCTGCATCTCTTTTCTAATTAAGGGGTCTAGGGCAGAAAAAGGTTCGTCTAGGAACCAAATATCAGGCTCAACCGCTAATGACCTAGCTATTCCAACGCGTTGTTGCTGGCCGCCAGATAATTCTCTTGGAAAGTAATTTTCTCTTCCTTTTAAACCCACTAGCTCCACCATTTCCCTAGCTTTATACATACTATTATCAAGTGAGGTACCTTTTATTATCAAAGGAAAGGCAATGTTTTCAATGACAGTTTTATGTGGCAGGAGTGCAAAATTTTGAAAAACCATTCCCATTTTTTCTCTTCTAAGTTCAATGAGTTGTTTGTTGTTCATTAAACAAATATCTTCACCATCAATTAAAATTTTACCAGAAGTGGCATCTGTGAGTCTTGATATGCATCGTAGTAAGGTAGATTTTCCAGACCCAGAAAGACCCATAACCACCAACATCTCTCCTTTATTTACAGAAAATGTTGCATTGTTTACACCAACTATACAGCCAGCTTCCTGAAAGATTTTGGAGTCGACTTTGCCACCAGATTCTTTTAATAGCTTAGAGGCATTATTGCCAAATATTTTATAAACTGATGAGCAATCAATAACTGGTGTCATAAGAAAATTAACCTCTTATTTTTGAAATATTTCAACGCCCCAATAATAAAAAGGGGCGTTGAATAATTGATAAAACTACTTTTTCCAGCCGTCTAACAACTCTCTATTGTTAGCGATGAAAGCGGTAGCAGCTTCAGCGTGTGTCATTCCATCTAGGTCAACATAACTCGCCATCTCACCGATTTGAGTCGAGTCAAAAACCATTTTTGAATAGAACTTATATGCTGATGGATGTGTGATTGGGAACTTAATGTGAGCTCCTTTTTTTAAATATCCAACTGGAGATCCACAACCTGCTGTTTCCATAGTACCGCCGTCTTCAATACGACATCCTGGGAAGAAAGGTGGGAACTCGATAAAGGTATAACCTTCATAGTCTGTGAAGTTAGGTGTCCAGTTAAATACAACTGTTCCTCTTCCTTCTTTTTTAGCAGCAGCAAGTTCAGCCCAAAGTGCGTCAGCACTTCCTGCGAACTTAACTGTCCATAAATCAGAAAGACCTAAAGCTTCAACTCTTTCAGGTATTACTTGACCGTGCCATTCTACAGGACCTTCAAGCCATCTTCCTTTTCCATCTGAGTCTGCAGTCACGAAATTTTTTGCACAGTCAGCAGAAAGCATAGCTTCCCAATTTGGTAGACCAGGGCAAAGATTTTGTTCAACTACCCAGTTTGGTACACCCATCTCTTCAAGAGTTGGAGCTTTGTGGTTACCAGTATCAATCACACCACCTTTATCCATAGCATCATAGAAGGGTTTACCCATTGTTGATTCCCAAGTTTCATGAGCAACGTGAAGTTCTCCAACTCTCATAGCCTCGTAACGAGTCACTGATTCAGCTGGTACTAATTCAACTTCATACCCTTGCTCTTGCCAAATTTGTGCCATGACGTTTGCCATCACAATTTGACTTGACCAGTTTAAAACTGGCACTCTGATTGGATCTGCAGCTTTAGCGGTTAGCGATAAACCAGCTGTCAAAACCAATGCATAAAACAATGAAAAGATTTTTTTCATTTATTCCTCCATTTCCTATTATAATAGATATCATTATATTAAGATAATATAGAGCGCGTAAAAAGAGAAAAAATTCACAAAGTGGAACAAAAAAGACTTGAAATGAAGAATAAAATTTATAGCAAACAAATCTTAATATCATCAGCAAATCTTCATCATAATTTTAGAATTATTCAAAAAAAGGTTGGAAAATCAAAAGTTATGGGTGTCATAAAAGGTGATGGTTATGGCCACGGAATGAATCAAACATTCAAAACACTAAGAAAGGCAGGATGTAACAGTTTCTACGTTGCCCGATTAGACGACGCATTAGAACTTAGGGAAATTAACTCTAAGTGTTCAATAAATTTACTGGGTGGATTTACCACTTTAGAAAATATCAAAACCATTAGCGATAATCGCATAACCCCGATTGTAAATAATTTTGATCAACTAGTGCTTTTAAAAAACCATCCAACCCTAAAATTCATTTTACATTTTGATACTGGAATGAACCGCTTAGGATTTAAAATTTCTGAAACCCAAAAACTATTAGAACAAATCAATCCAAAAAACCTTTTGGCAGTAATATCCCACCTAACTTCTTCTGATGATGGAGATTTAAATGGATCAAGGATGCAATTAAATGATTTAATTAAAATCAATACTACTTTTAATAAACCTATGAGCATTGCTAATTCTGCTGGGATATTTCTTGATAAAAAATTCCATTTAAACTTTGTTCGCCCTGGCAAAAGTCTTTATGGCATCAACCCTTTTGTTCGAAAAAGTTTTGGATTAAAACCTGTAATGAGTATTTATGCTCCAATTCTTCAAATAGCTAATGTATCTAAAAATCAAACCATTGGTTATAGTAAAACATTTAAAGCCAAAAAATCTTTAAAAGTTGCCACCATTGATTTTGGATATTCCGATGGTTTTTTAAGAAGCGGTAGTAATCAAGCTAATGTCTATATTGAAAAATTTAAATGTCCGATTGTAGGAAGAGTATCCATGGATTTAATTACAATAAATGTGAGTAATGTTCCTGAAAAATATCTTTACTTAGGTAAGCCAGTTGAAATTTTAGGTCCTCATCAATCATATGAAAATATAGCAATTCAAACTGGAACTAATGAACATGAAATTCTGATTTCCTTGGGTAAAAACGCCAAGAGGGTTTATTATTAAAATATGTATGAGGCGCCTACTAAAGATATTCAGTTTGTTTTAAAAAATATTATTAACCTTCGGGATATTTTAAAAATAAACGATTATCAGGATTTCTCAGATGACTTAATAGACGCTGTTCTCGAAGAAGCCAGTAAAATAGCATCCGATATTTTAGCTCCCTGTAATTTAAGTGGTGATGAGGAAGGTTCCAAACGACTACCAGATGGAAAAGTCATAACCCCCAAAGGCTACAAAGAAGCCTATGAAAGCTTAAGAGATGGTGGTTGGTTTGGCTTAGAAGCCAAGTCTGAGTTTGGCGGACAACAAATGCCCCTATCACTCTCAGCTGCTGTCAATGAAATGTGGCATAGCTCCAATATGTCTTTTGCTCTTTGTCATCTTTTAACGCAAGGATTGATTTATGCTCTGCAAAAATCTGCTACATCAGAACAAAAAGATTTTTATATACCTAAACTCTCTTCGGGCGAATGGACTGGTACTATGAATTTAACTGAACCTCAAGCAGGTACAGATCTATCGGCCATTCGAACAAAAGCAGTTAAAGAAGGAGATCATTATAGAATTTTTGGTCAAAAAATTTATATCACCTATGGAGAACATGATCTCTCAGAAAATATTATTCACTTAGTGCTTGCACGAACACCTGATGCACCAGAAGGGAATAAAGGAATTTCTGTTTTTATTGTTCCAAAATTTCTTTCAAACAAGGATGGATCCATCGGCAAACAAAACGACGTACATTGTATTTCTATAGAAAAAAAACTGGGAGTAAAAGGTTCTCCTACTGCTGTACTACAATACGGTGATAAGGAAGGGGCAATCGGATATTTAGTTGGTCAAGAAAACCAGGGATTGAATATCATGTTTGAGATGATGAATCATGCAAGGTTTGCGGTTGGACTACAAGGACTTGCGATTGCGGAAAGATCTTACCAACAAGCCAAACAATATTCTTTTGAAAGAGTTCAAGGTGTTCCATTAGGCGGCAAACAAGGCGATGCTATTATCCATCACCCTGATGTTCTAAGACTCAATGCACTAATGAAATCAGAAATTGAAGCGATGCGAGCATTGGCAATTTATGGCGCATATAGCATGGATATGATAAAATCAGATGAAAGTGATTATTGGATAAATAAAACCTCACTTTTAATTCCTATAATTAAAGGGTGGTTAACAGAACGCTCGGTAGAAATAACATCTAGTGCAATACAAGTGCATGGTGGGATGGGATTTATTGAGGAAACAGGTGTGGCCCAGCATTACAGAGATTCAAGAATACTTCCAATTTATGAGGGTACGACGGCTATTCAGGCCAATGATTTAGTTTTCAGAAAAACTATACGAGATAAGGGTGAGGGAATTAAAAGTCTATTAAAAGAGATTAAAGAGGAAATTGATCAAAGTTTAAATGTTAGCACCTTTCAAAAGTCACAAACAAAAATGAATGAAGCAATTGATATTTCACTTAAAACAATTGATCATTTAATCGCCAGCTCTAACGACCAAAGAAAATCTGCTGTTTCAGGAGTTAATTATTTAATGATGCTTGGATATTTATTTGGGGGATGGATGATGTCCAAAAGTATTGTTGAAGCTTCCAAACTATTAGAAAAAGAAGGTGCTGATAAAGATTTCTTGGAGTCCAAAATAGTCAGTGGCAACATTTATATGAGTAATATTTTACCCCAAGTTCAAAACCTATCAAAAATTATTATCGAAGGCGATGATGATATTCTATCAATGAAAGTGAATTGGTTATAATTACGTACCAGAGTAATTAGGACCGCCTCCGCCTTCAGGCGTAATCCAATTAATATTTTGTGATGGCTCCTTGATGTCACAAGTTTTGCAATGAATACAATTTTGTGAATTTATTTTAAATATTTTTTTTTGATTTTGATTATCGATTTCTATTTCATATACACCCGCAGGACAGTATCGTTGAGCGGGTTCATCAAACTCATTTAATGTAAAATGAATTGGCAAATCTGGATCTTGAAGCTGTAAATGACAGGGTTGATTTTCTGCATGGTTGGTTGCAGACAAATAAACGGAACTGGGTTTATCAAAAGTCAAGACACCATCATATTTGGGATACTCTATTTTTGAAGCCTCAGCTGCTTTGATTAACGTTTGATGATCGGCATGTTTATGGTTGAATGTAAATGGAAGTTTTCCTTGAAAAATTTTTTGATCTAGTGCTGTAAAAATCATCGCTGGGATTAAACCCCACTGAAAACTCGGCTTTACATTGCGAGATTTATGTAACTCCTGATAAACCCAAGATTGCTTAAACCTCTCTTCATACAAGTCTAATGAGCTATTTCTTGTTAAATGCTGATGGATCACCTCCGCTGCAATCATTCCACTTTTCATAGCGGTATGTGACCCTTTTATTTTAGGCATATTTAATGTCCCCGCGTCACATCCTATTAACAAACCACCTCGCATGGACATTTTGGGTAGGCTTTGAAGTCCACCCTCAATTAAGGCACGTGCACCGTAGGATATTCTCTTAGCTCCTTTTAAAAGCTTGCTGATAGCAGGGTGAGTTTTGTACTTTTGAAACTCATCATAGGGAGATAAATAAGGATTTTTATAATCCAAACCTACCACATAGCCTAAGTAAAGTTGACTGTTTTCAGCGTGATAGGCAAATCCTCCACCGTATGTATCGTGAGTTAATGGCCAGCCCACTGTATGCATCACCTTACCTAATTGGTGGTGGATAGGGGCAATTTCCCAAATTTCTTTAAAACCAATTCCATACTGCTGAGGCGACTTATCTTTATCCAAGTTATATTTTTTAATAACTTGTTTGCCTAAGTGCCCTCGGCAACCTTCTGCTAGTACTGTGACCCTGGACTTAATATTAATACCTGGTTCAAAATTTTCTTTGGGTTGTGAATTTTGATCCAACCCCATATCACCTGTTTGAACGCCTATTAAATTATCGCCATCATCGAATAATAAATTTTTAGCTGCAAAACCAGGAAATATTTCTACCCCTAAGCTCTCGGCCTGTTCTGCTAACCACTTACAAAGATTTGAAAGACTAATAATATAATTTCCATGGTTTTGTAAAACCTTTGGTAATAAAAAATTGGGAACCTTTATTGAACTTGCGGTAGTTAAAAATAAAAATTCTTCTTTATTAACTTGGTTTTGAACTGGGCAATTTAATTCTTTCCAATTAGGAATTAGTTCATTTAGTGCTCGTGTCTCGAATACATTACCGCTGAAAATGTGAGCGCCCACTTCAGATCCCTTTTCCAAAATACAAACATTAGTTTCAGGATTAATTTGTTTTAATTTAATTGCGGTCGATAAACCAGCAGGTCCTGCCCCTACTATAACTACATCATATTCTAATTCTTCTCTTTGGATATCAGTCACTCAAAACAGAATAGATTATTTAGATTTAGGATTCTATCTTATTCAATAAATCTAATTCAGCCATTAATTCAGGGATGACTTGAAAAAGGTCACCGCTCAATCCGTAATCAGCAATTTTAAAAATAGGAGCTTCTACATCTTTATTAATAGCAACTATAACTTTACTGTCTTTCATACCTGCTAAATGCTGAATGGCACCTGAAATTCCAATGGCAATATACAAATCTGGAGCCACCATTTTACCTGTCTGTCCCACTTGGTGTTCATTACCTATGTAACCCGAGTCTACTGCTGCTCGAGAGGCACCCACTGCGGCTTTCAATTTATCAGCCAACTCATAAATAAGCTTAAAATTATCCGCATTTTCCAGTCCTCTACCACCTGAGATAACAATCTTAGCGTTAGATAAATCGGGTCTATCTGATTTTGTAACTTCACGGTTAATGAAACGAGTTTGAGATGGGGTTTCAATATAAGGGATATTTTCAATTAATGCCTCACCCCCCATCGTTTCACATCTTTCAAATGCAGTTGGACGAATTGTAATGAGATTTAATGTTTGAGGAGATTGAACGTGAGCAATTGCATTACCGGCATAAATAGGTCGAATAAAAGTTTGTGGGTTCTCAATGCCTATCACATCACTTATTTGAGAAATATCTAATAAAGCCGCAACTCTTGGAAGTATATTTTTTCCATAAGTAGTTGCTGGAGCTAATATGTGCGTATAATTTTTTGCTATTGATAAAATAATTGGTGAAATTTTTTCTGCAATGACATTATTTAATCCTTCATCATCGCATGTGATTACTTTTTTTAGTGCTAAAATATTTTTTCCTTCATTTGCCAGATTTTCAATTTTACTTCCACAGATTAATAAATGTATGTCATCATTAATTTTAGAGGCAGCTTCAATAACATTGAAGGTTGAAGAGAGAAAAGCTTGATCGTTATGTTCTGCTAAAACTAAAACTGACATTTAAATAACCTTTGCTTCATATTTTAGTTTTTGAATTAATTCTTTTACATCGCTAACTATAATTCCTGCTTTTCTTGTAGGGGGTTCGATAACTTTTATTGTTTTAATCTTAGGGGTAGTATCAATACCTAGCTCTCCTACATCTATAACATCTAATGGTTTTTTCTTAGCTTTCATAATATTAGGGAGTGAGGCAAAGCGTGGGGTATTTAATCTTAAATCGCAAGTTAAAATAGCTGGTATAGTGAGTTCTAAATTTTCTATCCCCTCGTCAATTTCCCTTGAAATTGAGAGAAGGTTATTTTCAATTTTTAGTTTTGAAATAAAACAACCTTGGGGCCAGTTTAACAAAGCAGACAAAAGTTGCCCGGTTTGATTGGCGTCATCATCAATAGCTTGTTTACCCAATAGAACTAGATCTGGTTTTTCGTTCTCTACAATAGATTTTAAAACCTTGGCCACAGCCAATGGTTCTAATAATTGATCAGTTTTGGCTAAAATAGATCGATCAATACCCATAGCCATCGCAGTTCTTAAAACATCCTGTGATTTATCATCGCCAATTGATACCGCGATAGTCTCTGAGGCGACCCCCTGTTCTTTTAATTTTATAGCTTCCTCAATGGCATTCTCATCTGGTGGGTTTACTGACATTTTAACATTTTGAGTTTCGACACCTGATTGGTCACTTTTAACTCTAATTTGCACTTTGTAGTCGACTACCCTTTTGACTGCTACTAGAACTTTCATAAAAAACGAATATAAATTAAATTAGATTAACAAGAAAGTTATTTCGATGAAAATCATCAAGTATAAAAAAAAGAATATTACAAAAAATTTTTCAAATTTAGAGTTTTCAGTATCTCAAAAAGGCAAAGAATTTCAAATCAAAGAACATTTTCAATTTAATGGACATAGTGTTTCTGCGATTTGTTATTTTCCTAAAGAAAAAATTTTTTATTTTATAAGGCAATTTCGACCAAATTATTTTTTTAATAAAAATAAAGCATATCCTTTGGAGATAGTAGCAGGAGGTATTGATAAAAATGAAAACCCTAAACAAGCTATAGTTAGAGAAATAAAAGAAGAAATAGGTGTAAAGGCTTTATCAATTAAAAAACTATGTTCTTTACATATAGCGCCAGACTGCCTAGATGAAATAACACACCTATATATTGCCTGTGTTCCCAAAATTTCTAATTTTCATATTTTTAATAAAAATCAAAAAGAGTCTATTGAAATAGTTCCTATTCAATACAAAAAAATTTCTAAATTACTTGATGAGAATAAATATCAAAACGTTGTTACTAGACTAGCAGTGCTTGAGATTTTAAAACTTAAGATTTAATTTTAGTCATTTCAGGATCATATAAAGATTTTAAATGAACCTTGCAGGGTATTTTTTGGGTTGCGATTTCAAGTTCATATTTTCCCTCTAAAACATACTGATTGTCAATTGGTTCCTTACTTCGAATATAACCATATCCAATAGACTGCTTTAAAGTATATCCATACCCTCCGCTTGAAAGCCAACCCACTTGCTTGCCATTTCTATAGATGGTCTCCCTGCCTAATAAAATTTGACTAGGATCATCAACTGTAAAAGCAGCAAAAATTTTCTTTAAACCATTCTTCTTTTGTTCTTGTAGCGCTGTTTTACCAATAAAATCTTGATTACTATTGATTTTAGTTGCCCAGCCTAAGCCTGCTTCTAGCGGAGTGTGATCTGGGCCAATATCAGATCCCCAAGCACGGTATCCTTTTTCAAGCCTGCAAGCTTCGATGCATCGATAGCCCGCATTAACAAGTCCAAATTCTTTTCCAGCAGAAAAAATTTCATCATATATATATTGAGCATCTTCTATTGGAAAATGTAGCTCCCAACCTAGTTCGCCCATATAAGTTATTCGAATAGCATTAACTTTTTTTTCACCAATATTAATAATTTGAGAAGTGGCAAAAGGAAAATGTTTATTTGATAAGTCTGATTTAGAAACTTTTTGTAAAATAATTCGAGAATTAGGGCCCATTAAAGAGAAAACAGAATTTTGATAAGTAATATTTTCAACTTTGGCATTCGGAAAGTGTGAAATATTTTTTTTAATCCAATCAAAGTCATGTGTCATAAAACCAGTTCCCGTGACTAGATAAAATTCATTTTCAGTCATACGAGTAATAGTTACATCACATTCGATTCCTCCATGTGCATTCAACATTTGAGTGTACACAGTAGACCCAACTTCTCTGTTTATTTTGTTGGAACAAATGAATTCTAAAGCATCAAGCGCTTGTAAGCCTGAAATTTTAAATTTAGCAAAGGATGTTTGATCAATTAAAACTGCTTTTTCACGAGCGGCCTTTACTTCATCACCTACAACATTAAACCAATTTTGTCGATCAAATGTGTACTGATCTTTTGGCTCCATAGAATTAGGAGCAAACCAATTAGGTCTCTCCCATCCAAGTTTTTCTCCAAAACATGCATTTGCTTTTTTAAGAGTTTCATAAATTGGAGATTGTTGAAAAGGCCTACCTGAAGAATGCTCCTCAAACGGCCAAGCCATGGTGTAGTGTTTTGCATATGCCTCATAAGTTCTTTTTCTAACCCACTCCAAATCTTGATGCGGTTTACCAAATCTCCTGATGTCTACTGGCCATAAGTCATAGGGTGGTTGACCTTTTGCAACCCATTCAGCTAAGGCCATGCCAGCCCCTCCGCCTGCTGCTATGCCATAGGCATTAAAACCCGCACCTACGTAAAAGTTTTTTAATTCAGGGCTCTCTCCAATGATAAAATTGCCATCGGGAGTAAAGCTTTCAGGTCCATTTATCAATTGCTTAATACCTGCTGTTTCTAGTTTAGGAACTCTACCCAAGGCATTCATCATAATTTGTTCAAAATGATCAAAATTTGAATCTAGTAAAGAGAAATGGAAATCTTCTGGGACGGATTGTTCAGCCCAAGAAATAGGGTTGGGTTCATAACCGCCCATTACAAGTCCCCCTACCTCTTCTTTAAAATAAATCAAACGATCCGGATCACGCAGTGTGGGTAAATTTGTTAGTACACCCTCTATTGGTTCAGTGACCATATATTGATGTTGGAAAGAAACTAAAGGGATATTGACACCCACTGTTTGGGCAAATTGTCTTGACCATTGACCACAACAACAAACTATTTTTTCGCATTCAATCATACCCTTATTTGTTTCAACTCCAGAAATGATCCCATCATTTAAAATAACTTTTAAAACTTTGGTTTCCTCTAAGATAACTGCGCCTTTGTTTCTTGCACCTTTTGCAAGTGCTTGAGTAATGTCAGTGGGGTTAGCTTGTCCATCAGTGGGTAAGAATGCTGCTCCATGAACATCTTCAATATCCATAATCGGCCAAAGTTCTTGAGCTTCTTTAGGAGTAAGTAATTCCATTTGTAATCCAAAAGAATGAGCAGTTGTGGTTTGTCTTAGAACTTCTTGCCATCTTTCTTTGTTACAAGCTAAACGCAAACCTCCATTCATTTTCCAACCTGTACTGAGGCCCGTTTCTTTTTCAATACGATTATATAAATCTACTGAGTATCCTAAAAGCTGAGTAATATTAGCATTTGTTCTTAATTGACCAACTAAGCCAGCTGCGTGCCATGTGCTTCCTGAGGTTAATTTGCCACTTTCAATTAAACAAACCTCTAAACCAAGATGTGCCAAATGATAAGCTGTGGAGCATCCAACAATTCCGCCACCTATAATTATAATTTTTGAATTTGAAATCATTTAAAGTGCCTCATACGCTTGTGTAAATTTAATTAAATTTTCTTGAGTGTACTCACCATAGTTGAATTCTAGCTTAGATGTCAATTCAGAAACCATACTCCACATTGTCTCTCTTAAAAGACTTGCTGTTTTCATGGCGTTATATTTTATTAAATCATCTTTATTTATTTGTTTTTCATAATACATCTCTAAAGCCTCTACTTCCAAATCTGGATTAAAATCATTATTAGAGGCTAATCCCCCTATATCAAAAAGTGGATCATTAAAGCCACCATATTCCCAGTCCACTACCCATATCTTAGAACCATCATCTAAAAAATTAGCTGCTAAAAAATCATTGTGTCCAAAAACAATTTGCCTCGGAGATGAAAGCTTTTCTAAAATAGTGGACTTACCAAGAAGATCGTCAATAATTCCAACATGATTGCTTTTATTAGATTTTAAAAAGTTGGCATAATACTTGATAACATAAAACACCCAAAAAATTGCTGGTAGGCCCAATAAAGCATTAGGTATTTCATTATGAATTTTTTTTACAACTGGAATAATTCTTTTTAGATTATTTTGAACACCCAATGCGTCTAATGTTTGACTCTCAATATACTCTAAAACCAATACTCCTTTTTCATTATGAATCAATTTTGGCGATACTCCAATCTCATAAGCGGCTTTGCTTACATTGATCTCATTACTTCTAAAAACCAAGTGTTCAGGGATATCCTGACCTAATCGAACAACTAACTTGTCTTGACCGTGATTGACAATAAAATTTAAATTGGTAATTCCCCCTTCAAGTGGAGAAATCAAGATGTCTTTTTTCCATATTGGTAAAGATTTTATTATCTCAATAGAATTCATTTATGCAAAACCGTACTTAATTTTTAATTTTTTACTAGCTGATTTAATCATATTATCTGAGATGATAGCAATAAATGCTACACAAAGGCCAGCTACAAGCCCTCTGCCTATATCTGCTTTGGTTAATGCGATATAAACCTCTTGACCTAATTCTCGGGTACCTACTAAAGCAGTAATCACCAACATAGATAAGGCTAGCATTATAGTTTGATTAATGCCCAACAAGATTTCTGGAAGAGCTAAGGGTAGTCTAATATTCAATAGTAATTGTCGTTGATTACATCCATTAGCTATACCTGCATCAATAATTTCAGGTTTAACATTTCGAATACCGTGGATTGTATATTTTATTGCTGGGGCAAGGGAGTAAAGTATCACAGCTAACATTGCAGTGAAATCACCCACTCTAAAAAGCATAACCACAGGAATTAAATAAACAAAACTAGGAAGCGTTTGAAGTGTGTCAGTAATGCTTAATAAAACTTTATAAGCCCTATTGTTTAATCCCCCCCAAATACCAAGTGGAATTCCAATTATACAAGCCAAAATAACACTGGCACCGCATAAATAAATAGTAACCATTGCTTTAAGCCACAAACCATTGATAATAATGAAAGACAATAAAACTAAATTAAGAATGGCCAATTTAGATCTTCCATAGTGCCAACCTAAAAGGGTTAAAATAAATAGGAACCATGGCCAAGGTATAGAAATAAAAAAACTTTTTATGGGAAGCATAAAATATTTTAAAATATAAAATTTAAATATTTCCAACTGATCGTAATAATTAATATTTATATATTTGATTGCTTTTTCCCAAAATGCCGATGTACTAAGAGTAAAACTATCTGGGTATACTTTTAAAAAATCTACAAAAATACCAAATACATAGGTAGATAGAATTAAAATTAAAACAATCAATAAATGGAGATGTCTTGCAATGAAGTGAAGATTTCTTCTATTATAGTCGATTTGCTTACCTATATAAGAATGGCTCATTCTATCTAATACAATAGCTAAAATGACAATCGCGAGTCCAGCTTCAACACCTCCTCCAATATCTAATTTTCTTAAAGAAGTTAGAACATCATAGCCTAAACCACCTGCCCCAATCATGGATGCGATAATCACCATATTAAAAGATAGCATGATGACTTGATTAATTCCTAATTTAATTGAACCTAAGGCAGAGGGTATTTCAACATTCCATAATAATTGTTGGTTATTACATCCACACATTTTTCCCGCTTCAATTGTGGAAGGGTTAATACCTTTTAACCCTAGATATGTCGTATGTACCATTGGAGGTAGAGCGTAAATAATCGTTGCAATTAAAGCCGAGACTGGCCCAAATCCAAATAGTACCAAAATAGGAACTAAATATGCAAAAACTGGCATTGTCTGCATTAGATTTAAAATGGGATTAATAACTTTGTAGGCAGTTGGACTTTTGTAACTTGTAATACCAAATATAAGACCCAAGACTACTCCAAAAGGAACAGCGATGAAAATAGAGGCTAAAGTAATCATAGAGCTTTGCCATTGACCAAATATAGCTAAATAAATAAATGAAAAAAAAGTAAGTATTGCCAAAGATGCATCTTTTAATTTTATTGCTACAGTAGTCATCAATCCAACTATCGCTATCCAACTAATAGGGCTTAAAATTAATTGTGCCTGACTACCCTGTCCTTCATAAAAGCCTTTTGCGACAAGTGAAAGAATTATGTTGTAAGGTTGTTCTATTATCCAAGAGATTGCTCTTGTCAGATCATTAAATGTAAAAATTCCAAAAGTTGCACTATCAATTAACCATTTAATTGCCGCGGTTATATAAACTTTAAATGAAATATTAAGAGATTTTGGAAAATTTAAAGCCCAAGAGAAATAATCATTATCTAAAATATTGGAAGAAAAAAGGGAGATTATTATCGTGACAATAAATAAAAAAATAAAAACGATATTTATTTTTTTTTGACTCAAAATATCTTTTTCAAAAAAGATGGGGGCAAGTATTTGCCCCCATAAGAATTATAAAATCTATTTAATCCAAGATTGCCATCTGGACTTATTTGCATTCATCCAGTCAGCTACAACTGCTTCAACTGAATTACCATCTAAATCAACTGCGGCTACCATTTGGCCCATTTCATCATTAGAAATTTTAAATGCTTCAACAGCGTTATATGCGCCAGGCCATTTGGCCTTTAATTCACTTGATGCTACTTTCCAAATCGGACCCCTTGGTTTTCCACAGTCATAAGCTGCATTTGGATTAATCCCCCAAGATGGATCATTGTAACACTCAGCTGTATAAGCTGGGAAATCTACAAACTCCCCTTCGAATTTTGAAGGAGCCCAGTGAGGTGCATATATCCAAAGCATGATTGGAGCTTTTCTTTGATATGCGGATTCTAATTCAGCAAATAATGCCGCGTCAGTTCCTGCATGAACTACTTCCCAGTCAAGACCTAATGCTTCAACTCTCTCATCGTCAAAACCTCCCCAAGTAACAGGACCGCCAAGGTATCTTCCATTAGGCGCAGTTTCCATAGTAGAGAAAGCTTCTGCACAATCATTGAGTGCTTCCCAATTTGGTAAACCAGGGCATTGCTCTTTCATATAAGATGGGTACCACCATTCTTCGATTGCATCCATCCCAGTCGATCCCACATTCACCACTCTTCCATCAGGTGTGTATTCATCTATAGCATCTCTGCCAGTGGTTTCCCACATCTCCATTGCAACATGGAGGTCTCCTGTTTGTAATCCAGCAAACTGAGCTATGTAGTCAGCTTGAATTAATTCCACATTATACCCAGCTTCTTTTAGAACTTCGGCCATGATATTTGTTGTAATTAACTGACCTGTCCAATCATGTAGTGTTAGCTTGATTGGGTCTTGCGATTCAACTGCACTTATTGATTTTGAAAAAATCAAAAAAAACAAAACTATCAATGTAGATAGAAGTTTCTTAATCATTTTTTATCCTCCCTAACTTAAAATATAATTTTATCATAAGATTATAAATTTTATTAAATTAAAAATGGAATTTTTTTTAAAAATACTATTAAAATCCAATTAGTTTTAAGGAGTAGTTGATGAATTTAATTGAAAAACTTAATAATGGGCCAATTCTTTGTGCAGAGGGATATTTATTTGCAATGGAAAGACGCGGCTACCTTCAAGCGGGGGCATACGTGCCGGAGGTTGTTCTTGAAAATCCTGATGTGGTTACTCAACTCCATCGTGAATTTATAAGAGCTGGTAGTGATGTAGTTGAAGCATTCACATATTATGGACATAGAGAAAAATTAAGATTAATTGGTAAAGAAGAACTTTTAGAACCACTACAAAAAAATGCTCTGAAAATCGCAAAAGATGCAGCAGCAGAATTCCCAGAATTAGATTTAATGATTGCCGGCAATGTAGCAAATACAAATATTTACGAACCAGATAATAAGCAGTCTCACATTGATTGTCAGAAAATGTTTGCTGAACAAATTGGTTGGGCGAAAGAAGCAGGAGTAGATTTTGTAATTGCAGAGACAATCAACTGGACGGGCGAAGCAAAACTGGCTTTAAAGGAAATTAAGGATGCAGGACTAATTGCTGTAGTTAATTTAGCCATTCCTAAAGGAGACAAAACAAGAGAAGGTCATACAGTAGCAGAAGCATGTAAAATTTTAGAAGACAATGGAGCAGATGTTGTTGGACTAAATTGTTATCGTGGACCTGAAATGACTTTAAAACTACTACCCAGTATTAGAAATGAAGTTTCCTGTCATGTGGCAGCTTTACCTGTTCCCTTTAGGACTAATGAAAAATTTCCAACTTTTATGTACATAGAAGATCCAGGTTGTAATTGCATTGACGGAAATGTTTCTCATATTGCACTCGACGGGCTTACCTGTAATAGATTTGAAATGGCAGAATTTGTTAAACAAGCTATTGATCTAAATGTTAACTTTATCGGAATATGTTGTGGTGCAGATCCTCATCATGTTCGAGAAATGGCAGTTGCAATGGGTAAAAAACCTATTGCTTACAAATACTACCCCGATATGACTAAACATTTTTCTCATGGGAATGAAGGAAGTTTAAAAAAAATTAACAAGACCGATGAATGGCTTAGATAACACCGTTGAAATTAAAATTATACAGTAATTCACACAGTGTCTCTTGCTCTAAGGTTGAAGTAGTTTTAGATTATAAATCTATTGAAATCGATAAAATTGAAGCAATCAATAACTACTCCTCATTTTCTCCTACCGGAACAGTTCCTTGCTTGATAATTGATAGTCAACCCATAGCAGACTCAGGGAGTATTGTGGAATATCTAGAAGCACAGTTCCCTACTCCCTCACTATTATCCAAAGACAATCAAACTAACGCTAAAATTAGGTTTATGTCTATATTGGTTGAAGAAAAACTTGTTGCATCAATTCGTAAATTATTTCCTCTAGTCAAAGCAACATCGCATCCATCAGATAACTTAATGATTTCAAATATTTTTCAAGAAATACAAAAAAATATTGATTTAGTATTTAAGTTACAAAACAATAGTAAATTCTTAGCTACTGAACATCTTGGCTTGTGTGATTGTGGAACTCCTTCTTTTTTTTCAATGTTAAAAGAGTTTGAGATACATTTTCAAAAAGAAATTGAAAAATCAGAAAAGTTTAAAAAATATGAGCTCTCAATTTTAGAACATCCTACAACTTTTAAAGAGTATAAACGTTATGGTTATGAAATTAGAAATTGGATATCGAGCAAACTTTTAGCATGAGCATATGGGGGAAATTACTTGCTGGGACATTTGGATTTGCGTTGGGAGGGCCGATTGGTGCACTTCTAGGTGTTATCGCCGGGCATAGTGTTGATAAAATAAGAAGTCAATCATCTACTTATCAAGAAAATATAGAAACACCTCAAGAAATTATCACCATCGGAATAATTATTTTATCTGCAAAATTAGCTAAAGCAGATGGGCAAGTGACAACTGACGAAATTAAGGCTTTTAGAGAAAAATTTAAAATACCCCCTGACTTTCAAAGTGATGTTGGAAAAATTTTTAATGAGGCAAAAAAAAGTACGGATGACTTTCATCAATATGCTCAACAGCTAGGTATGTTGTTTAGGGGTCAACCTCAAGTTTTAGAACAAATAATAAATTTACTATTTTTTATTGCGGAGGCAGATGGCGAAATCAGTAATCCAGAAATAAATTTTATTGAAAACTGTGCAAAATATTTTGGTTTAAATAGGGTGCAATACGAGAGTATTCAATCGATCTGGTTAGATAAGCAATCTAACCCATACAAAATTTTAGGTGTTTCTAAAGAAGCTTCTGATAGTGAAATTAGAAATACGTGGATTAAATTGAATAAAGAGCTACACCCTGATCAATTAAGATCTCAGGGCGTACCTCAAGAATTAATTATTAAATCTGAAGACAGACTATCTGTGATAAATCAAGCCTACGATAAAATAAAAAGTTTACGAAAAAGTATTTAAACTTTTTTTAAATTGTCAGCTTTAGCTTTGCCTTTATCTTCAACAATTTCAAATTCGACTTTATCCCCTTCATTAAGGCGGTCTAATCCTGCTTGTTGAACAGCTGTTATGTGAACAAAGATATCTTTATCTTCGCCCTCAGGAGCTATAAACCCATAACCTTTTTTGGGGTTAAACCATTTAACTGTTCCGATCGTCATAGTATTACCTTTCTTAGTATTCATAAGGTTAACTAATATTAAATCTTCTAACTATGTTTTTTGGGGAAACTTAAGAAATAGTATTCAATTATAATTAGCCTTAATTATTATGAAGAGATTAGTATAGAATAATTCATAAAAAACAATGTGAATTTTAACACATCACTTTAAAAGATGCTTCTAGAACAGTTGAAAAACAATAGCTTTTCAAAGCTATATCGAATTCATGATAAAAAAGGACCTAAATTTTTAAAAATATATAAAAAAAACAAATATTTTGATTTAAATTGCCCCCTATCTTTAACAACTCATAAAAATAACTTAAATACACTTTTTAAAAATAAATTAACAGTGGGGCATCAGATTATTTCAAATCAGATTTTAATCTTAGATACAATAAAAGATCACAAACACCCTAATATCAATAATTTTTTTTCAATAAATTTGAAAAAATTTTCAATTTCTTTGAAGAAATTACAAAAATTAAAAGAACTTAAAGGCATAATTAGTTTAAATGATAAAATAAGTCTAAGCCTAAAAATTTTATCAAATGAGTACGCTTTAAAACAATTAAAAATAAATTCTCAAAAAGTAAAAAATTACATAGGGGCCTATGAACAAAATACAATTTGTCATGGTGATTTACACTTTAATAATATTTTTACTAATAAAACTAATTGTATTTTTATTGATTGGGATTATTGCACCATTTCAACAGCTGGATTTGATCTAGCTATGCTGTCTTATTTAGAAAATTTTAATAAAAAACAATTAGAAATATTAGCAACTTCCAATAATATTAAATTTAAAGAGATAGAGCATTACCTTCCTATTTGTGTCTTATTAGATTTTTTGTATCAATTACAAATTTCTAAAATATCTAGGAAGCCCTTAAATTTTAAACCATATGATAAACTTAAATCTTTTCTTCCATATATAACTTAAAGTTTTTAGCTGATAGAAGTTCATTATAAGTTAATAGTGCACTCTTATAAATTCTTCCTTGGTCAATATAGATAAATTTATTCGTAATCGATTTTAACTCCTCTATGTAATGACTGCTTATCAGAATAGTCATTTTAGGATTGAATTTAGTAATACGAACCAAATCTTTATACAAAGTCTTTCTTAGCCCCGGATCTAGAGAATTAAAAGGTTCATCTAGTAATAAAACTGGATTTTTTCTTATGAAAGCTCTAGCTAATGAGACTCGCTGCTGTTCACCCCCTGATAAGGTATTGACTATTGTTTCCATGGGCATCTTTAAGTCTAGTTGTTTCATGGCTTTATTAACTAATTGAATGTTATCGTTATGCTTTTTCATTTTTGGATCTATGCCTAAAATAATATTTTGAAAAATAGAAAGATGATCAAAATTATTAAAACTTTGAAATAAGATTGAAATGTCTCTATTACCTACTTCCATATTTGAAATATCATTATCATCAATTAAAATTTTGCCATAATTTTGAGAAAGATAACCAGCTATTAAATTGAATAAAGTTGATTTACCTGACCCACTTCTTCCAACTACTCCGATGATGCCCTCTGAGATATTTGGGCAATGATAATTGCATACAAACTCTTGGACCGAATATTTTAAATGTTTAATTTTTAGCATGAGAAGAAACAAATTTGGATGATAGGTATACTATAAAAAAAATGATTAATACGAATACTGAAAGAACAAAGAAAGAATCATTGTATCGATAGCTACTGTAGAGCTGAGATATATAATATGGAACTGTCATAAAAGATTGATCGTTAAATATAGTAACAGAAGTTAAATCACCAAAACTAAGAACAAATACTGCAGCAGAAATTATTAAAAGCTCCTCTTTAATAAAAAATAGATCAATTTTAAAAAATCTAGTTAATGGATTGATTTTATATAAGCTGCATAATTTAAAAGCATTCTGATAGTTTTGTAAAAACCTAGTTAAAAGAAATATAAATACTACAGGAGTAACAAAAAAGCTATTGATAAAGGCAACGCAAATAAAATTAGAAAGAATAAAATTTAATTTTATATTGACTAAAAAAATAATTGCCGACAAGCTTAAAGAAGGGATAAATGCCATAGCGGCAATAGATAAAAACAAGTATTTATTTATAAATATATTTCGCTCTTGCATAAACCTGTATAAATAAAGAGATGAAAGACTCAATATTAGCGCGAGAAATAATGAGATAATTGATACTGAAAAACTATTTATAAAACTTTGATAAAAGGTTAGAGATGAGAGAATATCAAAACTAAAATTTGCTAGACCGTTAAATAAGATAAAAAAGGGGCTAATCAAAAATACTAATGCCCAAAAAGTTATGAAATAAACTATTAGATTACCCCGAAAGGGGTAATAGGAACTTCTTCTGGTAGAAGATACTAAGTTAAAACTAGGGTTATTGTAAAAAAATGGAATTGAAAGAATTAATACCATAAATAATTGAATAATCCCTAAAATTAAAGCTGAATATATATCAGCTTTGAAATTTAAACTCTCATATATCGCTAACTCTAAGGTACTAAGGCTAGGTGAACCCGCAAATAAATAAATGATTGTAAAATTACCAATGCAGAATATGAAAGTCAAAATTACCACATTGGCATAGCCGCTGAGTAAGTAGTGTCTCAATGGAATTTTCACGGCATCTAAAAAACTAATATTATTTGATTTAAAAAGTTTTAAGTAGTTCTCCGGTATCGATAATAATTTTCGATAAAAAAAATTAGCATTAAAAGCTATATTAAAATATGAAGTAACAAATATTATTCCAAAAAAAGAAAAAATATTTAAATCATAATTAACATCGATGAGTATTGCCAAGTCAGATAAGAATCCATTTGAGCTAAAAATATTAATTACTCCATAGGAAATAAATATTACTGGTATGATAAAACAAATATTTAATAACAAGGATATAAACTTATGATTAATAGGAGAAAGGTAAAAAACTACAGCAAATATGAAACCAAATATTATAGATATCAATGTTGCTAAAAATGCTTGATAAAACGTAAAAAGAAAAACTGAATAGTAATCTTGTAGAATAAATTTTTGTTCTTCCGAATAAAAAAAATATTCTACTACTACGTAAGCTAGGCTTATTATAAATGCTAGATAGAGCAAATAAGGGAATCCTAAAAAAAATACCCCTTTTTGAATATTAAGCCTATTAATCAATAGATTTTTTCCAACTATCAATCCAATTTTGCTTTTCACTTTGAGACGGATAAAGTTGTTGAAGGGATTTGGGTATTGGTGCGGCTGAATAAAAATTAGATTGTGATGACTGCAAATCTAAGACTGGGTACATCCAATTACCTTGGGGTATATGCTGTTGAAAATTTTCTGTTAAAGAGAAAGAAATAAATTCTCTTGCTAATTCATAATTAGATGCATTTTTTAATATTCCGATTACTTCTATTTGAGAAGCATGGCCATCACTTAAATCTAATGATCGATAATTTTTATCATTTTCAATTAGAGAATGATAAGCAGGTGATGTTGAATAACTCAGGACTAAGTCGGATTCGCCTTCTAAAAATAATCCATATCCATCAGACCAGCTTTTAGAAGTAATCACGATCTGGTCATTGATGCTCTTCCAATAATCAGTCGATTGATCTCCAAACACTTGATAAATCCATTTCGCCAAACCTAAACCAGGAGTAGAATACCGAGGGTCCATAATAATAATTGATAAATCATTCCGTTTGGCTAAATCAGTTAACGATCTAGGTGGGTTTGGAATCTTATCGCTATTATAAATAAAACTAAAAAAACCATAATCAAATGGAGTAAAATAATCGTTATCCCAGTTTATAGCTAGACCTGAAGTATCGATATTATGTTTTTGAAATAGTTGTGTATCTTCAGCTTCACTCATCAAAGAGTCGTCTAACCCTAAAATTAGGTCGTACCCTTCTTTGTTATTAGTGAGTTTAACTTTAGAGAGTAGCGCTCCAGAGGAGTCGGAAGTGCTCCAAATAAGGTCGCATTCGCAAATTTCTTCAAACGATTTCTCTATATTAGGTCCGGGGCCCCAATCTGAATTAAATGACCCATAAGTAAAAATTTTTAATTCACTTTGCGCAAATATAGTGAAGGGAAATAATAGTATAATAAATATAAGTTTTAAGTTCATCGTTAATACCTTTCATTAACAAAGAACCATGATAGCGTGGTAGGTAAACTTCCTACGCCGGCATTATCCGGTTCAGGTTCGAGGGTTAAGAACATTTCTTTCTCAGCTCTATTGAGCACCCCTGTTAATAAAAAATTGTAGCAACAATGTTATTAAAATCAATGAATTTAGGATTTACATTTGAAAAACTTTCAATATTTTAACGTATCAATGTTAAAAATAGGAAACTTTGTAGGCGGTAAAAAGGCTGATTTCTCTGGAAATAAATCTATTCCACTTTTTAAACCCACTACAGGCGAGCAATACGCTGAAGTTCAAATCACTTCCAAAGAGGACTTTGATAAAACTATACAATCAATGAAACTAGCTCAAGCTATTTGGGCGGATACAGCTATTACAAAAAGAAGCTCTATACTTTTTAAATATAAAAATCTTATTGAAAAAGATTTTGATAATATTGCAAAAATTATTTCTGAAGAACATGGTAAGGTATTTTCTGATGCTAAGGGATCTCTTCAAAGAGGTTTAGAAGTTGTAGACTTTGCCTGTGGCATACCTCATTTACTAAAAGGGAGTCACTCTGTAAACGTAGGTACAAATGTTGACTCATTTGATATTCGCCAACCGTTAGGCATTTGTGCAGGCATTACACCTTTCAATTTTCCTGCGATGGTGCCTATGTGGATGTTTCCAATATCTATTGCATGCGGTAATGCTTTTCTCTTAAAACCTTCAGAGAAAGTTCCTCAATGCTCTCTTCGATTAGCAGAGTTAATGTCTGAAGCTGGCCTTCCCGATAATGTTCTAAATGTTATCAATGGAGATAAAACTGTTGTAGATATGATTTTACAATCATCTGATATTTCAGCAGTCAGTTTTGTAGGGTCCACTCCTGTTGCCCAGTATATTTATACTGAGTCAGCAAAATATAATAAAAAAGTTCAAGCACTTGGTGGTGCAAAAAACCATATGATAATTATGGAAGATGCAAACTTAGAGGATGCTGTTAACGGTTTAATTGGAGCTGCTTTTGGTTCAGCTGGCGAAAGATGTATGGCTACATCTGTTGCAATGCCAATAGGTAATATACAAAAACCTTTTATGGAATTACTTAAAGATAAAGCATCCAAAATTAAAATTGGAGCGTCTCTAGACCCTCAAAGTGAGATGGGTCCATTAATTACCAAGGAACATAAAGAAAAAGTTTTGGGCTACATTGAAAAAGGTATTAGCGAGGGTGCCAAATTAGAAATGGATGGTAGAAACGTTAATCTTCAGGGTTTTGAAAATGGAAACTTCGTTGGTCCTACTATTTTTAATGACGTCACGAGTAATATGACCATATACAAAGAAGAAATTTTTGGCCCTGTGCTATCTGTTGTTAACCTCGATCAGTTCGAGGACGCACTTGAAATGGTTAACAAACATGAATTTGGAAATGGAACTTCCATATACACTTCAAATGGAACAGCAGCTAGAACCTTTATGAAAAATGCTCAAATAGGAATGGTTGGAATTAACGTCCCTATCCCTGTACCTATGGCTTTTTATAGTTTTGGAGGCTGGAAAGGGTCAATTTTTGGTGGTCATGGAATGCATGGTCAAGAAGGTATTAACTTTTATACCAAAAGAAAGACTATTACCTCGAGATGGCCAGATGATGTCGCAGGGGCTTCACTGAACATGCCAACTATGAAATAATAAATCTATGGATAAATTTAAAGATAGAGAAAGAGCTTTTGAAGCTGAACAAAGTCATAAAGAACAATCTGAATTTGATCAAAGAAATTCTAGAAACAAAGTATTTGCACAGTTTGTTTTAGAGCATATTGGTCAATCTGATAATAAAGAACTCCTGAAAGAAATTGTACTATCTGACTTAGAGGAACCAGGTGATGATGATATTCTTAGAAAAGCATTAGATATTATAGCTCAGCACAACGGTTCGCTATCTAAAGAAGACTTGCAGAAAAAACTCTCTGAAATTTAATAATTACCAAGTCCCACTGTTCTGCATTGATAGCCATGGTTCCTGAGGCTCTAGATTTTTGCCTTTTTGTAAGAGCTCTATAGAAATGCCATCGGGAGATTTTATAAAAGCCATATGACCGTCTCTTGGCGGTCTGTTAATTGTAACTCCTTTATCCATTAGAGTTTGGCAAAGCTCATAAATATTATCAACTCTAAAAGCTAAATGACCAAAATTACGACCGCCACTGTATTTCTCTGGGTCCCAATTATAGGTTAATTCTAGCAAAGGTTTTTTACCCACTTTTGCTAAATCCAAATCATTGGATGCACATAAAAAAATTAATGTAAATCTTCCTTTTTCATTATCCATTCTTGAAAATTCTACTAATCCTAATTTGTTACAGTAAAAATCAATTGACTCTTCCACGTTAGTAACTCGTACCATTGTATGTAAGTATTCCATAAGTTTTAAATATCAAATAATTAATATCATGTCTAATTGGTTCTATTAAATAATCTAAAAATAAAGATAATAGAAAAATAAATAAAAATGACAAAATTACCTAAACGAAATAAAGAGGAACAATTTTTATTAAAAGTTGTTCAACCCTCCCTTTTAGGTTTTATGGATGGATCAATTTCAACACTAGCTCCTGTTTTTGGTTTTGCTGTTTCTGGAGATGCTAAAACTGCATTTATGGCAGGGACTTTAGTCTCTGTGGGTGCTGGGATAAGTATGGGCCAAGCTGAGGCAATCAGTGATGACGGCAAATTAACAGGACGGGGCTCTCCTGTGATCCGAGGTATTATTACTGGCGCTGCTACATTTATTGGAGGAATGCTACATACGGTACCCTTTTTAATAGAGGATATTAATATAGCCAAAGATTTAGCGATAATAATAACAGTTTTTGAACTTGCATTGATAGCGGTGATTAAATGGAAATATATGAAAAGTAAATTATTTACAAGTTTTTGGCAGGTTTATTTAGGGGGAGGGTTAGTTATTTTTGCTGGAATATTTTTAGAAAGAGTAATTTCTAAGTTCCTAACTTAAAATTGCTTATTAACCCCTAAAACTATTCTCTTCTTCAATACTCTTTCTCGATAGAAAATATATCCAACGCTAATTAAAACAATAGAACCCCCAATAAGTATATTAGTGGTTACAATTTCATTAAAAAATAAATAGCCTAAAAAGAAAGACCAGATGACAGATGAGAAGTCTAATGGTGCTAACAGGGAAGCATCTGCTAATTGAAAAGATTTTGTTAAACATATTTGAGCAATAAATCCTAAAATCCCAGATGAAACCATAAATAATAAATCTAATTTATTAGGCCAAATCCAACTATCATTATAAAAACATAAGCTTATAAATGTACACATCATTGTAAAAATCCAAACTGATAAGATATTATTGTTGGTTTTAAGTATTTTTTTTAGAGTAATAACTGCAAAAGATAAAAATAGACTAGCGATTAGAGGCAGAAAGGAATAGTTTGAAAAAATATTCTGATTAGGCTGCAATATTATTACAACACCCATAAACCCAAATACGATTGCAATAATTCTTCGATAGCCAATTTTCTCTCCTAAAAAGATTACAGATAAAATAGAAATAAAAAAAACAGAAGAAAAGCTAACAGTTTGCATCTCAACTAAATGAACATATCTCAAAGATATAAAAAATAAACTCATTGCGGATATCCCCAAAACAGCTCGGGCAATATGCATTTTCCAATTATTAATAGTTTTTAGTTCTAGTTTGTAGACATAAATAACTATGAATAAAGGAAGAAGTGCGAAAAAATTACGAAAGAAAACAACCTGAAATAATGGAATGTGATCACCCGTTGCCTTTATACAAACACTCATTAAAACAAAAAAAAATACTGACAGCGACTTATAGATAAATGCTGACAATTGCATGAACTCAATATATTAAATATGCATGCATTTACTAATAATTAATGGATACGATAAAAATGGCTGGTCTAAACTTGCTAAACACAAGCTTCAACCCATATGTGAATTTTACAGAGATCAACTAAAAGAAATTAAACCTGGATTAAAAACAACCTTTATTTATCCCTCGATGAATTTGGATAAAACATATGATGATAGCTTTTTCAAATCATTCAATGGTATCGTCTGGACTGGTTCAAGCTTGAACATGTATGACAATACTAAGGAAATAAGAAATCAAATTAGTTTGATGAAAAAACTCTCTAACTTAAATGTCAAAATGTTTGGAAGTTGCTGGGGTATGCAGTTGTATTCAGTGGCCAACGGTGGGGCAGTTAGTAAAAATTCAAAGGGCAGAGAAATTGGTATTGCCTATAATATCGCCCTAAATAATAAAGGCCAAAGCCACGAAATGTACAAAGGTAAGCCAACAATTTTTGATGCTTTTGCCTCTCATGTGGATCATGTAACAACTTTACCTAAAGGTTCGGTAGTGTTATCAGACAACTATTATTCAATCCAATCATTAGTCACTAAATACTTTTGGGGAACACAATACCATCCTGAATTTAATTTTAAATATACTGGCCAAATACTAAATGCCCGTAAAAAAATACTTTTAAATGAGGGATGTTTTACGAAAAATCAAATTGAACAATTAATTAAAGATTTTAAGAAACCAAATAAAAATAGTTACAGTCAATCTATTCATTCGAACCAATTGAGAAAAACAGAACTGAGTAACTGGCTTAAAACTATATAAAGATCAATAAACTGCTTTTAAGTCTTTTAGCGTATTGCACACAATAAATAATGATGAAAAATTTTTATAGGCAAAGCCATTATTCACAACTTTTTGATATTGATTGATGATATCAGTCCAATAATTTTTATAATTAAAGATCACAAATTTTTTATTTTTAATAATGCCTAACTGTAGTGCGCTTATTACAAGACTAATTTCTTCTATTGTGCCACCTCCGCCAGGAATTGCGATGAAACTATCCGATATTGAAAGAAAATGTTTTTTTCGTTGTTCCATGGTTTTAGTTATAATTAAATTATCAATTTTTCGATGAATTGTTTCGCGGTGTTCCAAAAATTGAGGAATTATTCCTGTAACGTGGGCCTTATTTTTTAAAGCTGTATTTGCGACAACGCCCATGAGGCCATTTTCCCCTCCCCCATAAACAATGTCATAATTTTTTTTAGTTAAATAATCTGTAACTTTGATAGCAAGATCTTTAAATTCTTTTTTAGAACCAAACATAGACCCGCAGAATATGGCAACTTTATGTTGAGAGTTTTTTATTTCCATTTTTTTTTTCTAATGTATTAATTATATCATTATGAAGAAAAAAGATAACTTAGATCAATTAAAAGATGTAAGAAAAAATATTGATAATATTGATAGTCAAATTATTAACTTAATAGGCAAACGATTTAAAGAAATTCATAAAGTTGCAAAACTAAAGAAAGGTCAAGATCAGATCATTGATCACGAGCGTATCACCCATATTCTGAATACAGTTAAAGCTAAAGCTAAAAAAGAAAAGATTGACTCAGAAATAGTTGTACGTATCTGGCAAATCTTTATCCAGGAAGCAATAAAGCTTGAATACTCTAAGATTAAAAATTAATTAAAATTTGAGCATAAATACTTGCTGCATAACCCAGTGCAAGCACGGGTGTCCACTTCAAATGGCCAAAGAATGTGTACATACCTCTTGCCTGCCCCATAAGCGCAACACCTGCAGCAGAACCAATAGATAACATACTTCCACCAACACCTGCGGTTAAAGTAATTAACTCCCATTGTTCAGGACCCATCGGAGGGTTCATTGTAAGAACTGCAAACATTACTGGAATATTATCAACTATGGCAGATAGTATTCCAACCATAACGTTAGCCCAAGTAGCACCTAATTCGCCATACATAAAAACATTAATTTGAGTCAGATACCCAATAAAACCTAGTCCACCAACACTAAGGATAACGCCAAAGAAGAATAGTAAGGTGTCCCACTCAGCTTTAGATACTTTTCTCAATATATCAAATTTCAAATCTCCATCGTTTTTATGACTGCCGTGAGTTTTCTTTAAATAAAAACCTAATAGTGAGAGATATCCAAATCCCAGCATCATACCCATCATTGGAGGTAAAGTTAAAAAGTTGTGGAAACTAACAGCGGTAACAATAGTGCATAAGAATAAAACCATTACGCGCTTAGCTCCTCTTTTCATTGTTATTAACTCCCCTGACGATTTAGGTTTTTCATTTGGTACAGCAAAACTCATAATCACAGCTGGTATAATGTAATTAACTACCGATGGAATGAAAATTGCAAAAAACTCAAAAAAGGTTAAATGGCCTTTTTGCCAAACCATCAAAGTTGTGATATCGCCAAAAGGTGAAAAGGCCCCACCTGCATTAGCTGCACTGACAATATTAATACAACCAATTAAAATGAATTTTTTATTATCTTTACCGACTGCCAATAAAACAGCACAAAGCACTAGTGCTGTTGTAAGATTATCTGCGATTGGTGATAAAAAAAATGCTATTACACCCGTTATCCAAAATAACTGTTTGTAACTAAAACCTTTACTTGTCAAATAAGATCGAAGGGCATTGAAAACATCCCTATTGTCTAAGGCATTTATATAAGTCATTGCGACTAAGAGAAATAAAAATAGCTCAGCGTATTCTAAAATTCCATGGCGAAGTGCTTGTTCAACAGCATGTGCCATTTCTTTATCGCCGATATAAACAGAGGCAATAAGTGCCCATATAATTCCAGCAGATAATATAACTGGTTTTGACTTTCTAAGATGAGTAACCTCTTCTGCCATCACAAATCCATATGCAACTACAAATGTGACTAAACTTAAAATTCCAACTGTAGTAGTCGTTAAATCAACTGATAATTCTGCTGCCATAATATTTTAACTAAATAAGTCCCCCTCTGTAATAACTGCTGTATTCATATCTTTTACCCAGGTTTTACCTTGGTCTTTTGTTTTAAAACGAGAAACCTCAATAAATCCACCTTTTACCGCTATTCTTACGTTCTCAGCGTTAATTGAGATGATCTGTCCAGGAAAATGTTCTGCACTTTGTTCTTCAACAAATTTTGTGTCTAAAAATACGAATTCATCGCCTAAAAACTCTGCCCATGCGCCTGGTTGTGGGTTACAGCCTCTGATCAGGTTATAAACTTCTTTTCCTGGCTTTTTCCAATCAATTTTAGCATCTGCTTTTTTACACCATGACTCGTAAGTTGCTTTAGACTCGTCTTGAGCAACTCGAGGTGCATTTCCAGCTGCAATTAGATCGGCAGCTTCAATACAAGCATCCACACCAAGAGGGAAGATTTTATTGAAATAAACATCGCCTAAAGTTTCATCAGGTCCAATTTCTACTTCTTTTTGAAGCAATACTTCCCCTTCATCTAATCCATCGTTAGGGTAGAAAATTGTAAGACCAGTTTTAGTTGATCCCCAAATAATTGGCCAGTTAATAGAGCTTGGTCCTCTGTGTAAGGGGAGTAAAGAAGGGTGAAAGCAAATAGATCCATGCTTTGGAATATCTCTTGCCTCTTCTGGAACAAAAATAATTACATAAGCCATTACACATAAATCGGCATCATGAGATCTTATTTGATCTAAAACTTCTTTATCTTTGAAATTGGAAGGTTGATATACTGGAAGTCCTACGCTTTGAGCATATTCTTTGACTGGATCAACTGGTTTGCCTTCTTTATCAGGGGCACAGTATACAGCTACAACTTCATGGTCTGTACCTGTGTGGAATTTTTCTAATGTGCTTTTTCCAAAAGCTTGTTGTCCCATTAAAATTATTTTCATTGTATCTCCTTAAAATAATTGGCGCTTATACAGCACCCGCTTCTTTGACGGCTTTAATTTCGTCATCATTATAATTACAAAACTCTTTTAGGATTTCATCAGTATGTTCTCCTAATAAGGGTGATCTTTTTACTACTGCAGGAGAATCGGATAATTTTATTGGATTGCCCACTGTTAAATACTTCCCTCTAACAGGATGATCTACTTCAACAATAGTTCCTGTTTGCCTTAATCCCTCATCTTCTGCGATTTCTTTTAATGATAGAATTGGCCCGACTGGAATGTCTAGAGGGTTACAAATATCCATAACTTCGAATTTTGTTTTAGTCATAGTCCACTGTTCAATAGTACTGAAGATCTCGTTCAATCTGGGAAGTCTAGCATTTGGAGTTGCATAATTTTCATCTTCTTTCCACTCTGGCTTACCAATTACATCGCATACTTTTTCCCAAACTGCCGCTTGAGTAATAAAATAAGTATAAGCATTAGGATCAGTCTCCCAACCTTTACATTTAAGAATTTTTCCAGGCTGACCGCCACCTGAGTCGTTTCCAGCTCTTGGTGTTGAGTCTCCAAAAGGAATGTTTTCACCAAACTGTGAGTACTCCTTTAAAGGACCGTGAGCAAGTCTCTGCTGGTCTCTTAGTTTTACTCTACAAAGATTTAAAACGCCATCTTGCATTGCTGCAGATACTCTTTGTCCTTTGCCGGATTTTTCTCTATGAAATAGTGCGGTCACAATACCTAAAGCTAAATGAAGGCCGGTTCCGCTATCGCCAATTTGAGCGCCGGTGACCATAGGAATATCTCCAAGCATACCCGTGGTAGATGCTGAACCACCAGCACACTGGGCGACGTTCTCATATACTTTACATTCTTCATATTTACCTGGTCCAAATCCCTTGACTGATGCATAAATCATTCGAGGATTAATTTCTTGGATTTTTTCCCAAGAGAAACCCATACGATCTAATGCGCCAGGAGCAAAGTTTTCAACCATGACATCACATTCTTGAATTAATTTAGTAAATATTTTTGCTCCCTCAGGATTTTTAGGATTAAGAGTAATACTTCTTTTGTTTGAATTTAACATTGTAAAGTAAAGACTGTCAGCATCAGGGATATCCCTTAGCTGAGCACGAGTAGCATCACCTACTCCTGGTCTTTCAACTTTAACAACATCAGCTCCAAACCAAGCTAAAAGCTGAGTACATGTCGGTCCTGATTGAACATGCGTCATGTCCAATACTTTTATTCCTTTAAGAGCTTCCATATATATTTAAACCTTTCCTAGATTATTTATACATAGTTTGGTTTTTAGTACCTGGTGCAAACTCTTCTTTGTCTACCCAAATATTAACCAATGCAGGAGTTCCAGCTTTAACCGCTTCTCTTGCTCTTTGAAGTGCAGGTTGAATGTCCTTTGCTTCGCGAACGCTCTCACCGTGACCACCCAATACTTTTGCAAACTCATCAAAGTTCACATCGCCAAGGATGTTTCCGATATTACCTTTTTCTTCACCGTATTTCATAATCTGACCAAAACGGATTTGGTTTTGAGCTGAGTTATTACCAATGACCGTTAGAACAGGAGCTTTGTGTCTGACAAAAGCTTCAAAGTCCATACCTGTCATTGAAAACGCACCATCACCACAATAGAGAAGAACTTCTCTCTCAGGAGCAGCAATTTTTGCAGCTAAAGCATAGGGTACACCCACACCAAGTGTTCCTAGAGGACCTGGATCCATCCAAGCACCAGGTTGTCTAGGTTGAACTGCCTGTGCACTGATCGTAACTACGTCACCACCATCACCAATATAAATTGTGTCATCATTTAAAAACTGATTTAACTCCCATGCAACTCTGTAAGGGCTAATTGGAGATTTGTCAGTAGTAAAGGTTGGCATAAGCTTTTCCAGAGCTGACTCTTCGCCCGCTCTTAATTCGTTAAACCAATCTGATCTATCTTTTTTGGTACCAGCTTCAGAAATTGCTTTTAATGTAGTTCCAATATGACCGACTAAACCTAGAGAAATATCTCTATTTTTTCCAACTGTTCTGTAGTCCATATCGATTTGGATAACAGTTGCATTTGGGTTTAATCTTTTTCCATAACCCATTCTGAAGTCAAATGGAGTACCAACAATTATAATGCAGTCTGACTTAGTGAATGCATTTCTTCTCGTTCTATGAAAATGATGAGGATCTCCTGGTGCAAGTGAGCCACGAGCAGCTCCATTTAAATAAGCAGGGATATTAAGATTTCTTACAAACTCAACTGCTTCATTTGTTGACTGGCATGTCCAAACCTGTTGACCTAATAGAACACAAGGTCTTTCAGACTTAGAAATAATGTCAGCAGCTTTTTGAACATCCACTGGATCAGCGAGAGTTTTAGAAGAGGCACTGTATTTTCCTGCAGCTGGGATCACAGCTTTACTTAATGGAATTGATGAGTCTAAAATATCTCTAGGAATTTCTAAGAAAGATGGGCCATAAGAACCATTTCTTGTTTCTCTAAAAGCCATTGAAACCATATCAGCACAACGCTCCGTTGACATTACTGTTGCGGCGAATTTTGTTATTGGTTGCATCATGTCAACGTGTGGTAAGTCTTGTAAAGAACCCATTTTATGTTGTGTTAATGAACTCTGACCACCAATTAAAAGCATTGGGATTTCAGCTCTAAATGCATTTGCAACACCTGTAATGGCATGTGTTGTTCCTGGTCCTGCAGTAACAACTGCACACCCAGGTTTACCTGTCATACGTGCATAACCATCTGCAGCATGTGATGCTACTTCTTCATGGCGCACGTCTATAATTTTAATTCCTTCATTTAAGCAGCCGTTGTAAATATCAATAATATGGCCGCCACATAGTGTATAAATAACTTCAATACCCTCTGCTTTGAGAGCTTTTGCTACTAGCTCACCGCCAGTAATCATTTGTTCATTTGATCCTGTAGTCATAATTTACCTCTCCGTGGTGGTATAATGTATACCAGAATAAAATACGATGCAAAGATTTTCGGGTTAGTTTTTGATGTTCTCGTGTATTCTATCCACAAGGGTTAAAGCGTGATTTTTAAGGAGTTTTTCAGCTCTTGATGCTTTGCCAGAAGATAGTGCGGCTATAATTTCAGTATGTTCATCAATTGATTGGACCGCTCTTTCAGAGAAAAAAATGAATTTTTTTCTTAAAAATTGAAGGTGTATGAGTTGGGATTCTAAAATTTCACCCATCAGTTTTACTTTTGTTAATTTCATTATTTGTTGATGAAATTTAATATTATCTGCAGAGTAGTTTTCCAGATCAGATAAAACATTACTTTTAGTGTAGTGACAGAATTTATTTAATTCTTCAATTTCTTCTTTGGAAGAATGTTCAATAACCAAATGTGCTGCATACCCTTCAAGCCCTGCCCATACAGTTACTATATCAATTAATTCTTTTTTTGTTTTTCGGTGAACAAATACGCCTCTTCTTGGAACTGTTTTAACAATTCCTTCTTGTTCTAATCTTGCAATAGCCTCACGTATTGGAGTTCTACTAACACCTAACTTTTCAGATAGCTGTCTTTCATCAAGATGAAAATCATTTTCTTTAAGATAAATATTTAAAGATAAAATATATTTCTTAAGAGTGTCGTAAACTTTACTTTTGAGATTTACAGGGCCGATTTTTAAGATCATTTATATCGACCCCATCATTAATTTTTGATTAGGAAGTTTTCTTAAAAAACTTTCTATAAATTGGTCCAAAAGCCGGCATTAATATCAATACAATAGCAATATACATGATAACAGCAGCAATGGGTTTTAATGAGAAGTCGAAAAATATTCCCATACTACCATCTGAAAGAATTAGAGATTGCCTTAAAGCATTTTCCGCAAGTGGTCCTAAAACGATTGATAAAACAGCTGGAGCAACTGGATAATCAAGTTTTCTTAAGATGTAACCAAAGAAACCGAATAAAAGCATTAACCAGACATCATGAATACTTTGGGTTGGTGCATAGCCCCCTGTCACACAAAGTACAAAAATTACTGGAGCTAAAATTGCAAAAGGTATTCTCAATACCATCAAGAAGGCAGGAATAAGCGCAATATTTAAAATAAGAGTAAAGAAATTAGCAATGTATAAACTGCCAATAAGACCCCAAACAAATTCTGGTTCTTGGGTGAAAAGTAATGGTCCTGGAGTTAATCCCCACAGGATCATTCCCCCTAAAAGGATAGCAGTCGTTGGAGAACCAGGAATACCAAGGGTAAGCATAGGCAACATACTTCCAGTACTAGCGGAGTTATTTGCACATTCTGGCGCAACAACACCCGCAGGAACACCTTGGCCAAAATCCTTAGAATTTTTAGATAATTGTTTTGTAATACCATACGCCATTAAGGATGCTGGAGTGGCACCCGCAGCAGGTAAAATACCGACAAAAAATCCTAAAAAAGAACCAATGTTCATAGCCATGAAAGTTTTCTTTAAGGCTCTAAATGCTTTAAACATTTCTGCCATGTTGACAGACAGTTTAGACATTTGAACTTTTCCCTTGGTTTCTTCTAAAGTCCAAAGCATTTCTCCGATACCATAGATACCAATAGCCAATACCAAGAAATTAATCCCGTGCAAGAAACCTGGCAAACCAAAGAAAATTAATCGAGGCTTTCCAGTGATTAAATCTAATCCAATAGTAGATAAAACAAGACCAATCAAGATAGAAAAAATAGTTTTTGGGATATCATCGCCCCCTAAACCTACAAAGGTTGCGAATGCCATCACCATCAATGCGAAAGTCTCGGGCGCATTAAAACGCAATGCCACTTCAGCAAGTGGAGGGGCAAATAGAGTAAATAAAACAACGGATACAGTGCCGCCAACAAAAGAACCCACAGCAGCAGCAGTCAACGCTGTCATAGCCTCGCCTTTTACAGCAAGAGGTCTACCATCAAAAACCGTGGCGACAGCGGTAGATGCGCCGGGTATACCTAACATAACGGAGCTGATAGCGCCGCCATACATAGCGCCATAATAAACAGCAGCTAGGAAAATAATAGCCGCAGTAGGTGGTACAATAAAAGTAATCGGGATTAAAATTGCAACACCGTTAACTGATCCTAGACCAGGCATTGCGCCTACAAATAAACCGACCAAACAACCAAATATTAAAAGCCCTAAGTTAAGAGGTTGAAAAGCAGTAAATATTCCGTCTAATAATAAGTGAAAAACATCCATTTCCATTGTTAAATCTCCTCTTAAGCCTTAATACATAAAATCGTAAACTGGATAAAATAATGGTTCTGAAACACCTTGCGGTAAAGGAATTTTCAAAAGCCATTCAAAAAACAAGAAAGTCAAAACTGGCGTGATAATAGAAAAAATAGAAATGAATAATTTACTCTTATCACTAAAATATCGTAGATAAAATGCCAAAAAGAAAACTAAAGAAAAATAAATTCCTAAAAATCCAATAGCGAATACTAATACAATCAAAGAACCAGCTGTAACAAATACATATTTAAAAGCCTCTGCATCAATAAATGGACTGTCATCCTTAGATTGAGGAGATTTTTTTAAAATAAATTTAATAATTGTTAATACTGTACAAATTAACATCCCTAAGGAGAGGTAGAAAGGTAAAAACCCTGCTCCCATGTTATCTTCTGTATTCCAAGTAATTCTATTTTGGGCACTTTTATACATAAGAGCGGCTGAGCATAATGCTAAGAAAACAGCAATTATTATCTCTGCTCTTTTTACTGTTAATTTATTTGTTATGCTCATAAGTCGCTCCTATTAATATTGTATATTAGTTGAAGTTTTTAATGATCTCACCATGCTTAGCATATTCAACTGCTAAGAAATCTTTAAGACCATAACCTTCTAACCAACTCATTAACTTACCATCATCGATGTTGAATGTTTGAAATTCATCATCCCAGTAAGTAGTGTGTAAAAGTCCTGTGTAATACTTTTCAACTTCCGCATCGATACCTGCAGGAGCCATAAAAGCTCTCATCATGTAGTACTCGAGTTCTGGATATCCTAATTCATAAGAAGAAGGAACATCTGGGAAAGCTGAGTTTCTTTCAGGAGTCATCATCACAAGTGCCTTAGAGTCACCTGATTGATAGAAGCCCATTTGCTCTGAAGGGTTGTTAACAGTAAAGTCAGACTCGCCGCCTACTAAACCTTTAGCAACTGCACCACCGCCACTGTATGGAACATACTTCACATCAAAACCGAACATACCTCTCATCATACCGATAAGTAATTCGTCTTCTGACATGCTACCTGTACCACCAGCAACAAGGTTGCCCTGTTTTGCTAATGCTAGAAAATCATCAAAAGTATTTACACCAGCAGTGTTTTTACCTTCTGTAGCAATCCATACTAGGAATGTATCTGTAATAAGTCTAGCCAATGGTGTGAAATCATTGAAGAAATCAATACCTAATTCTGGCTGGTTAACAGGAGTTGTAAGAACGTTGTTAAGTGTAATGATAAGTGTGTGCTCATCACCAGCTTTTTTCTTAACGTATGTCATTGCCTCACCACCTGAACCACCAGCTTTGTTGATTGGAATCACAGGCTTAGATGCATAATCATTCTTTTCGATAACACCTTGAACTAATCTTGCGATTTCGTCAGCTCCTCCACCTTGACCAGCTGGAATAATAAGCTCAATAGGCTTCTTTGGCTCAAAAGGCTTTGCCGAAGAAATGGAGCTAACAGCTACTAAGGATAGAGAAACAATGACTAACGCGATTTTTTTAATTAAAGTCATAGTAATATTCCTCCTATAGTTTGAATATGTTTTTAGATTAACCTATTTATATTTTTTTCAAAAGAGAAATTATAAAAAAAATAAATTTTTTTTGTTGAAATTTAAAATTTTATCATATTTTTCAAGGCTAATTCTAATCTTATTGTCTTGTTACTTGGTATAATGTATACAATATACAAGGTTAGAAATTGAAATTCATAAATTGCAATGATGGAAAGCTATATCTCGATCAGCGAGATATCGAAGACCCTAACTCGAATCAACTACAAATTGAAATTACATCTACAAGCGTTAACAGAGCAGATATTTTACAAAAAAAAGGCCACTACCCTGCCCCTCCTGGTGAAAGTGATATAATAGGTCTAGAGTGTGCTGGTATTGTCAGGAAAATTGGGGGTAATGTTAAAAAATTCAAAGAAGGAGATCAGGTCTGTGCCATTCTTGGTGGGGGTGGTTATGCAGAATTTGTAAATGTCGATGTACAGCAAGTGATGCCTGTACCCACAGGTGTGAGTTTAGCTGAAGCAGGAGCCCTACCCGAAACTATTTTAACAGTGTATGAAAATATTTTTAATATTTCAAATTTTCAAAAAAACGAAACAGTTCTTATCCATGGTGGAAGTAGCGGCATAGGGACAACCGCCATTTCAATTCTCAAAAATTATACTCCCAATATATATGTAACTGCAGGAAGTGCAGATAAGTGTCAGCGCTGCATGGATTTAGGAGCTAAGGTTGCCCTCAACTACAAAGAAGTTGACTTTGAACAATATTTTGAAGAAAAAAAAATAAAAGTGGACATTATCCTAGATATGGTTGGGGGTGATTATGTTAAAAAGAATTTAAAAATCCTTAACAAATTTGGAAGGCTTACTTATATAGCTGCACTAGGAGGTATTAAAGGTGAGGTAAATCTTCTTCATGTAATGAATAAACAATTAAAAGTTTCTGGATCTACACTTAGATCAAGATCACCCGAGGAAAAAGGCAGAATTGTCGATCAAGTCGTAAAAGAAATATGGCCTTTGATTGAACAGGGTAAATATAAACCAACTATATTCCAAACGTTTAAACTGGAAGACGTCACTGCAGCACACGCGATGATGGAAAAATCAGAACATATTGGAAAAATTTTATTGGAAGTCAAAGGAGGACAACAATGAACTTACATGAATATCAGGCAAAAACCTTGCTAAAAAAAAACGATGTAAGAGTTTTAGCTGGAGTGCCAGTCTTAAACGACAATGAAATTGATAGTGCCGTTGATTCTATCACAACCCCCGTGATGGTTGTAAAATCTCAAATTCACGCAGGTGGCAGAGGTGCTGGGAAATTCAAAGATAGCGGAGATGATAAAGGCGGTGTTCGCGTTTGTTTCTCGAAAGATGAAGCTAGAGATAATGCTCGTAAAATGCTAGGTAAAACTCTAGTTACAAAGCAAACTGGACCTGTTGGAAAAGTAGTCAACCGTCTGTATATCGAAGAAGGTTGTGATATCAAAAAAGAATACTACTTAAGCATGCTTGTAGACCGAGCCACATCTTCAATTTCAATTATTGCATCCACAGAAGGTGGAATGGAAATTGAAGAAGTAGCAGAAAGAGAACCTGAAAAAATTATTACTGTAAGCGTTTCAGGCGATCCCGTTATCAATCAAGCTAGTTTATCAAAATTAGTTGAAGGTCTTAAAATCCCAAGTAATCAAGCTGCTGACTTTGCGGATCAAATCCAAAAAATTTATACAAGTTTTTTATCTTCTGATGCATCATTAGTGGAGGTAAATCCATTTGTTTTAACTGGTGAGGGAAATTTCTTAGCGCTGGATGCAAAAATCTCCATCGATGATAATGCTCTTTACAAACACAAAGAGATTGCTGAAATGAGAGATGAAACTGAGGAAGATCCAGCTGAGATTGAAGCTTCCAAACATGAATTAAATTATGTGAAATTAGATGGAAGCATTGGATGTATGGTGAACGGTGCTGGTCTTGCAATGGGAACTATGGACATCATTAAGTTGCACGGCGGCAGTCCTGCAAACTTTTTAGATGTAGGAGGCGGTGCTACAAAAGAAAGAGTAGCGAAAGCCTTCTCCATTATTCTTCAAGATCCAAATGTGAAGGCAATCTTAGTAAACATTTTTGGTGGTATAATGAAATGCGATATCATTGCCGAAGGTGTTGTTGCTGCAGCAAAAGAACTTTCCATTCAGGTTCCTTTAATAGTTCGATTAGAGGGAACCAATGTTGAACTTGGAAAAGAAATCTTAAACAAATCAGGTCTTGCTATTATCTCTGCAGATAATTTAGAAGACGCAGCTCAAAAAGCTGTCGGGGCTTTAAAATAAGGAGAAACTCATGTCAGTATTAATTAATAAAAAAACTAAAGTAATTTGTCAGGGTTTCACTGGTGCGCAAGGAACATTCCACTCTGAACAAGCTATTAAATATGGAACACAAATGGTTGGTGGTGTTACCCCTAAAAAAGGCGGCCAAGAGCATTTAGGTTTACCTGTCTTTAACACTGTAAAGGATGCTAAAGAAAATACACAAGCAAATGCAACCGTGATCTATGTTCCGCCTCCATTTGCAGCAGGAGCTATTTTAGAGGCAATCGAAGCTGAAATGGAATTGATCGTTTGTATTACTGAAGGTGTGCCAGTTTTAGACATGCTTCAAGTAAAGAAGAAGTTAGTAGGATCTAAATCTCGACTCATTGGACCGAACTGCCCCGGTATTATCACTCCAGGTGAATGTAAAATTGGTATTATGCCAGGTCATATTCATCAAAAAGGTAAAATTGGCGTTGTTAGTCGTTCCGGTACATTGACATATGAAGCAGTTGCTCAAACGTCAGCAGTGGGGTTAGGTCAAACCACTTGTATTGGTATTGGCGGTGATCCTATCAATGGTACTAATTTTATCGACTGTCTAGACTTGTTTTTAAAAGATCCGGAAACAGAAGGTATTATTATGATTGGAGAAATCGGTGGTACAGCGGAGGAAGAAGCAGCTGAATTTATCAAGAATTCTTCTATTAAAAAACCGGTTGCCTCTTTTATTGCAGGAGCAAGCGCACCTGCGGGTAAAAGAATGGGTCATGCAGGAGCTATTATTTCTGGAGGAAAGGGTACTGCGGAGTCTAAGTTTAATGCTTTAGAAGATGCAGGCGTTCATATCTCCAAGTCACCAGCAAAATTAGGTGAAACTATTAAAAAGGCCTTAAACTAAAATTAATAAAGCTGTGC
>Ga0222714_10000512_pt1 | contig 44119 bp, 55 predicted proteins | sample C33_3DmetaG_FD_165048 | JGI IMG/M metagenome (GOLD analysis project Ga0222714, IMG submission 165048) | Estuarine water microbial communities from San Francisco Bay, California, United States - C33_3D | ecosystem: Environmental > Aquatic > Marine > Unclassified | place: USA: California...
TCGGCATTATGATTGTCGGTGGTCTAGTAAAACAATATGGAGTGCTAAACGAAGTATTCGTAGCACTCCGCAAAACATTCAAGTCAAATAGACTTGTCGTTGCTGCTACTGCTCTTGCTGGTGGTGTTCTACCCATTGAAGGGCGAGTTGTTATGTCAGCTCCCCTTCTGGATTCCATCTCATCAGACAAGGCACAATCACGATCCAAGTTTGGCATCGTAGATTATCTTTCAACCCACCACTATTACTGGTGGTCGCCACTTGAGAAGACAGTTGTTCTTCCGATGGCAGCTCTGGGTCTTTCTTATACTCAGTTCATGGGTTATGCTATTGTTCCGCTGCTAATTACACTAGCATTTGCTGGTGTGTTTATCTTCAAATACGTCAAGGAAACTGACGTTGAGATCGTAGATGACAACCGAGTGGGTCAGTTTAGTTGGAACAAACTTGTAAAAGGTTGGGGTCCTATTGCTGCCACCATGGTATTCCTTGTGAATTATGGTGATCCTGATATGCCCTATCTGTTCTCAGTTTGGTTCCTTGGACTTGCTGCTTACTACTCATTCATCTGTAATGACTGGAAGTGGGGTCGTTATATCAACTGGAAATTCACTGGATTTGCTGCATTAGTTCTTGCTCTTGCTGCTGTCTTTAGTGAAATCAAGGGTCCTGTGATGGAGTATCTCAAGATCACTTCTGCTGCTGGTCCTGCTGCTCTCTTTACAGTTTCTGTTGTTGGTTTCCTGGCTGCCTTTGCCATGGGTTCCTCTGGTAAGTATGCTGGTATCGTTGCTCTGCTCGCCAAAGCATTTGGTCCCCAATACTTGACATGGTTTATGTGTGTGGAGTATAGTGGTTACATCCTCTCCCCCATGCACAAGTGCCTGCTGATCGGTCAGCAATACTTCGGCACTCCTATCAAGACATATTACAAGGTGCTTGGCGCTTTGATCGTTTGTCTGCTAGGATATGGGGGTCTCACACTCCTTGGTACATGATCAAACCCACAGTCATCCTTGAACGCTCCCCGTACCGCTACGTTCAGTGCGGTACGCTGGAGATCAACGGGAAACCTGACTATCGCATTCAAAAGTTCAACGAATGGACCAAGCGTTATCAAGATATGTACTACCTTGATAACCAAATGCAACTTGACACTTGCCTTGAGGATCCTGAATATACCAAATGGTTAGATCCAGACCCCGAGGTAGGTGCTTATCGTAAATTTGACTGAGGTTACTATGAGCGTACAATCACATCTAGAAACTGCTGAAGAGGCAGTCCGTCAAGCACTGATCAATGCTCTTGCTGAGGGTGATGATCACTGGCTTTCTGAATTGTTTGACCTTCTGAAACAAACAAGTGGTCTGAAAAAGAAAATGTCTAATCTTATTCGCAACACTGATAACACAATTGATTGGGCGAAAAAGTATTCCGAGTACAATTTCAACCTTTCATCGGACTATCTAAATAGTCCAGACGTGATTAGATTCCCAACGGATAAAGTTGATCTCGGACTTGATTGAAAACAGTGCCCTGGTGGAGTCAATGACCCACGCCTCGGGATGGCGATAAAAGCGCCCTGGTCGGGATGGTCTTATGACCCCTGGAGTTTCCAGTTTCTCTAAAGAACTGGTGGTGCGGATGGGACTCTCTCCCGCCTGGTTTATATGTTCCAGTCAAAAATATATTGGTGGTAAATCCCCTTCCGTGTGGTTGATTTCCTATTTTGCATCTGAACTAAAATAGGTGGCGAGCCTAGCATGGGAGGATTGACCCCCTCCCGCCCTGCGGACATGGTGTAGCGGTAACACGTCATCCTTCCAAGTTGAAATCACGGGTTCGATCCCCGTTGTCCGCTTTTTATAAATACTTCTAGCTCGGGAAACTGTCTTCAGGACTGGAAGTATGTCAAAAATTCTTGCGAATCAGATCGCTAATTATTCAGATGATTCTCCTATTGAGATAAAGGAAGGTCTGAATATTCCAGCTGGAAAACCGCTTCAAGCAGCAGGAGACTCTGGCACTAACGGACAAGTTCTGTCATCAACTGGTTCTACAGTTGAATGGACGACACCGTTTGATGGTAACTATAATTCTCTAACAAACAGACCAACAATTCCAGCAGCACAAGTCAGAGCAGACTGGAATGCTGTTGGATCAGTTGCCGAGATCTTAAATAAACCTACTATCCCAGCACAACCAAGTGTTGTTATTAATCCGTCACCATCAGGTTCTGGAAACCTTTCATACAGTTCTGGTAACGGACAATTTACATTTACTCAACCAGATCTTTCTGCGTATCTAACATCATTCACAGAAATTGATCCAGTATTCTCTGCATCACCAGCTAGTGATATTCTTTTATCTGATATTACTAACTGGGATACGGCATACGGATGGGGTAACCATGCTTCTGCTGGTTATGTTACTGGTCTTGACATGGAAGATCTTGGTAACGTTGATATTTCTGGTGGTCTTTCGGACCAGCAAGTTCTCAAGTGGAATGCTACTAACAGTGCTTGGGAACCAGCAAATGATTTGGTTGGTGGCGCTCAGGGAATTCAATTTGTTGATCTTTCTGTTACTACAGCACCAGCTGGAACAGCAGCACTGTCATACAACAATACAAACGGTGTCTTTACCTTCACACCACCCAATCTCTCTGGGTATCTAACGTCATTTACTGAGACTGATCCTGTATTTGCTGCCTCTCCTGCTGCTAATGTAACTCTATCTAAAATTAATCAGTGGGATACTGCATATAGTTGGGGTAACCATGCTAATGGGGGTTACTTAACAGCAGAATCCGATACTCTTGCTACTGTAACTGCTAGAGGTGCTACTACAACTAGTGCTATTTCTGTTGGTAGAGTTGATCTTGGAGATGCTGTTGGTAATTTAACAACAGGTTCTGGATATTTGAAGCTCGGTGCTAGTGATGATTTTTACTTGTGGCATTATTCTCAGCAAAATAGAAATCAAATTACCAATCAGTGTCCTATTGATATTCAGTCTAGCGAAATCAATCTTACTAACGGATCTACTTCATTCTTTGTTGGCACTAATTCATATAGTTTGATTAGACACGCAGAAGATACTAATTCTGCAAGTAATAGAAGACTTATTACAGAGGGTTCTGGTACACAACTTGTAAAAGATCTTCGCATAACAGATTCTGCTGATGCTAATAAATTTAAATTTACTACAGGTGAAAGTCCAGAACTAGACATCTTTATTAATGGTACTGGAACAGAAACTCTTAAGATATTTGGCGGTAGTAAAGAAGCATATATCAGAAATATTGGTGGAACTGGATCTGGTGGTGGGATTAATATTGAAGGACGTAGTGGAGTTGCACTGTATTCTAATAGTCATCTTTGTGTTTGGGCAAAATCTACTGGAGAGGGTGTTCTTTTATATCAAACAGCAGAAAAACTAACGACAACTAACACTGGTGTAACTGTTACTGGGGATCTAAACTTCACTGGAAATCTTCTCAAGAATGGATCTTCATTTTCTTCTGTAGCAAAAGCAACTATTTCTGACACTGCTCCTGGATCTCCTAGTGTTGGTGATCTCTGGTGGGAATCTGATAAGGGACGCCTCAAGATCTACTACAATGATACTGACAGCTCGCAGTGGGTTGATGCTTCACCACCACTTCAGCAAGATAAAATTGCTACATCTGCTGCTCCCGCTACCGCATCTTCAACTGGAACTGCTGGCGAGATTAGATATGATAGTGGATATGTTTATATCTGTGTTGCTACCAATACTTGGAAGAGAGCAGCACTAACAACTTGGTAAAAATAAATAAGACGGAAGGAGCATACTAAGAAATGGCAATCAATTTTCCCTCAACAGTAGGGCAGGCAACTGACGGAACTTTTACTTATACTGCAGCAGGTATAACGTATTCCTGGAATGGGGAAAGTTGGACTGCTGCTGGTAGTGGTGCTACTGCTACAGATAGAACAGTTTTTAGTGCAACAAATGCTACTGCTTCTGGAGGAGGATCTCTAGCATACAATAGTAATACTGGTGTATTTACATTTACTCCTCCAAACCTTAGTGGTTATCTAACATCTGTTGGAGTTATTAATAACCATACGGATGTTAATATTACTAATGTTGCTAACGGACAATTACTTAAGTATGATTCGTTCTCTGGAGATTGGATTAATTTTACTCCAAACTATCTGACATCTTATACCGAGACAGATCCTGTATTTTCTGCATCCGCAGCTGCTAATGTTACCACACAAAAAATTACCAACTGGGATACGGCATACGGTTGGGGCAATCATGCTTCTGCTGGATATCTAACTGCACTTCCATCAAGAACTACAGCACAAACTACTACAGTTCCTGTTGTTAGCAATGGATCTGTTGATATTTCTATCACAACTCCTGCTACATATGCACTGCTGAAGATTCAAACTTCACATGCCGCATGGGTGACACTCTATACAGATACAACCAGTAGATCAAATGATTCCAGCAGAACAGAAACGACTGATCCTACTCCTGGTTCTGGTGTTATTGCTGAAGTCATTACTTCTGGTAATGCAACTCAGTTAATTTCTCCTGGAACAATTGGATTTAACTCTGCTGGTACGGGAACAACATATGCTAAGGTTGTAAATAAGAGTGGTGCCACGGCTAGTATTACAGTAACTCTACACTACGTTAAACTAGAGGGTTGATATGGATAAGGAATACGTTGTAACGCTTTACAGGAAAGAAGACCTGGAGCAGTTTTACAATGAGATGCAACTTACCAATTTTCCTTTGGTGTTAAAGCGTCCTCTTAGTAGGAACACTCACTACATGATGACTGAGGAACAGGCAGAACAACTTCGCCAAGATCCTAGAGTCTGGGGTGTAGAAGCAGTTGATAGTTTTAAAATCAGACCTCAAGTAATCAACAATGAACCTTATGTGAAGGCTGGTAACTTTTGGAAAGATGACACAGTAGCACCAGCAACTGTAAGTCCAAATGATTTTCAGTGGGGACACTTACATGTTGCTGGAAGCGCAGCTCAAAGAGGAAAGAATCTTTTCGGACCAATCGGTTCTGGGTGGACATACGAACAAGTCACTGAGAGTGTAGAAGTATTCAACAGTGGAAGACACGTTGATGTGGTTATTGTGGATGATCCTGTATCATATGATAGTCAGGAATGGTATAGCCCAACAACTAATCAGACAAGGTTCGTTCAGTACCAATGGTTCAATGAACTGAATACTATTGTGAATGGTATTGATGACGACGCACAAACAGAACCAACTGGAGCAATTACATATGGAACTAATGCTGCCTCGGCATCTTATCATGGTATTCATGTAACTGGAACTGTTGCTGGTAAGCATTATGGGTGGGCGAGAGAAGCAAACATCTATAATCTAGCAGTGACAGGTGCTTGGCCTTCGGGACAACAAGTTGGTGCTCTACTTATCTTTGATTACCTCAGAGCATTCCATCTTAATAAACCAATCAATCCAGAGACTGGAAAGAGAAATCCTACTATTACCAATCATAGTTATGGTGGAATTATTGGAATGCCAAATGATAATCTTGTATTTACTGATCTAACATCTGTATATTATCAGGGTGTGACATATAGTGCTGGTAATCCTGGTCCATCTGGATGGACGCAAGCAGGAGTTGAGGCAGATTTTGGAGTTAGGTTTGGAGTAGATGTGTATCCATCATGGAATTCTGCAGTTGCCGCTGACGTTCAAGACGCAATTGATGATGGGGTGGTTGTAATTGGTGCTGCTGGAAACGACAACTTACTGATAGCAGAGGTTGGAGATGCAAACTACAATAATTATCTAACAGTTTCTGGTGTTGGAAGTTTCTATTACAACAGAGGAGGTTGGCCTAACACTCCTGATAGTGGTGCTATTAATGTTGGTGCTCTTAGTAAGCAAGGAGATTTCAGAAGATCAACCTATACGCAATTTGGTCCTGCTATTGATGTCTTTGCACCTGGAGATAACATCCTATCCGCCTTTGGCAACACGGGATTGAATGATACTAAAGTTGGTTATGGTGCTGGTAATTATTTCTATCCTATCAATGGAACTAGCATGGCATCTCCTCAGGTATGTGGAGTGATTGCTTGCTTGGCTTCTGGCAAAGAAAGATTTACGCAAGCAGATGCTCTTGGATATTTGAATACTCATAGCATCTATAATAATATGGCATTCAATAATTCTGGTGGATCATACACTGATCCTACATGCCAGAAAGGAAGTCCAAATAAGTATTTGCACATTGAGAATCCAAGACGTTCAACTGGATACACTGGAGAGGTAGTTGGTAAGAGAACTAATGGCATGACATTCCCTAGACCTAGAATGTATCATCAATCGTAGGGGCATAAATAAACCAGAGCACTAGTATCCATCTTTGGTAAGATAAATGGCTGATCGTTTTCCACTTATTGTTAATGCGATTTCAAAGAAGATTGAAGAAATTGTAGCAGGTGACAATTTGGAATTGACTGGTAACGGTATTGTTATCAGTGGAGATACTGGAACAGGAAAATATTTAACAAGCGATGGCAACACAGTTTTTTGGGATTCTCCTGGTGATGTTTATTTAAATCTGACACAAACACTCACTAACAAGACTTTTCAATCCTGCAATATTTCGGGATCTGTAAATACTATAACTAATATTCCAAACAGTTCTCTTGTAAATCCTGGCATTACTATAAATGGTGCTCTGATTGCTCTTGGTGGATCAGTAATAACTCCAAACGATAATACAACATATTCTGTTTCCGCAGTTGATGGACTAACATCAGCACAAAAACTTATTAGACTAACTAGCAGCACTAATGTAACAGATGATGTAGCTATTGCAGTTGGATCTCCAGCATCTGTCCCTGCTGGATCAAATGCTCTTTCTCTTGCTATTGCTAGAACTGGAGATACTATTACTTTATCTGGAACTGTTGTAGATAACAACACAATTACCACACTTCAATCAGGGACTGGTGGATCTCCAGTTACTGGAGCAGTAACTATTGCTGCAGGAAACTTCACGACAGTTTCGCAAGTTGGTAATACTATTACTATTACGGGTCAGGATACTGATACGATCACGAAGTTGAGAGCAACTACAGGACAAACTCTTGCTTCTGGAAACTTTACTTTCCTTGCGAGTGGTGCTACTTCCGTGGCGCAAGGTGTTGATGGAAATGGCGATCCTACAATTACATATAGCTCAACTAATACTGTTACTAGAGTAAAGGGTGGTGCTGCTGGATCATTCCAGTCTGGTGATATTACCATCACTGGTGGAACAAATGTAACAGTTTCTCAGGCTGGTAATACTGTTACTGTTGCATCAACTGATACAAACAGTGTTACTAAGGTAGCAGCAAACTCAGAGACACTTGCTTTCGGTGACTTTAGATTATTGGCATCTGGTGCTACAAGTATTACAACAGCAGATAATGCTGGAGTAAAAGAGATCACAATTAGTTCTGTCAATACTGATACTGGTGCTCTTGCAACAGCATCTGGTGGTATTGTAAAATCCGCAGAGGATTTTAGACTAAAGAATAATGCAAACTTCACTGGCAATACGCTAATGAAGTGGGACAGTGGTAACTTACAACTAGCAAATAGTATTATCGCAGATAATGGTTCTACTGTTACTATTGGTGGAGACTTAGTTGTTGAAGGAACCCAGACCATTCTGAATACTACTACTCTAAAGGTAGAAGATAATATTATTGAACTCAGAAAGGGTGTTAGTATCACTGGTGCTGATGGTGGCATTCAGGTCAATCTTACAACCGATGCAAATGAGAATGTTGTAACTTACAGACAACTTCAATGGTATAATGCTGGTGGATACTGGAGATCATTTGATGGTTCTGTTGCCAACAGATTTGTAACAGAGAATGAAACTCAAGTTCTTACAAACAAGACACTCACATCACCAACTCTAACCAACCCAACTCTTGGTGCTGCCACAGCAACAACAATCAATGGTCTTTCAATTGTTGCAACTGCATCTGGCGTTCTTGACATTGCATCAGCAAAAACTCTGAATGTTGATAGAGACCTTACACTCACATCAGATAACAACACTGGCAATATCAACATCAACTTCAGGAGTGGTGGTAACGTAGCATATAGATCTGACACTCTTGCTTCGTTCTCTTCCACAACATCCACTCAGCTACGTGGTTTGATTTCCGATACAACTGGTCTTGATCGCCTTGTATTCCAGACAAACCCAACAATTCTTACTGGTATCTCTACAACCTCTGTTGGATTTACCCTACTCAATTCTGGTGCTACTTCTATTACAGCATTTGGTGCTGCAGCAGCGATTGATATGGGTGCTGCTGGTGGTACATTCACAATCAATCAGAACCTAGTTGTCAAGGAAGACCTTACAGTTGGTCTTACAATTTCTGATAACTTCATTTGTAATGCTCGTCTTGATGCTCGCTTGGGTGACATTATTATTAGAGGTGCTGCTACCAATCCCATGAGAGTTGGTCGTGGTATTGGTGAAGTCAATACCAATACAGCTCTGGGTGTAAGGGCAATCAACTCTGCATCTTCTGGTTCTCAGAACACTGCTGTTGGTTACGAAACCCTCTACACTACCAACATTGGTGCTGCTAATACTGCAGTTGGTAACAGAGCATTGAGAGCAAATGGTATTGGATCAAACAATATTGCAATCGGACGTGACGCTCTGCTAGTCAATCTCTCTGGTAATAAGAACATCGCCATTGGTAACAACGCGATGGAGAGCATGAGTACAGGTGAGGCGAACGTCTGTATCGGTCACTATGCTGGTTATGGTATCACTGGTACTGGTAATGTTCTGATCGGTCCTGCTGATGATGAGAACTCAACTAACGCAACCTATGCTCCAGATAATGCTGGTGGAAGCAGACAGCTTGTTATCGGTTCTGGAACAGAAGCATGGATCAAAGGTGACAGTACATTCAAGGTCACTATTCCAAACAACCTGACAGTAGATGGTGATACTCTCATTCAAGGATCACTGACAGTAAATGGAACTCTTACCACAATCAACTCAAACGTTGTGGAAGTTGATGACAAAGAGATCACACTTGCTTCTGTTGCTCCTGCTACATTCCAGGCAGTCACTGTAACTAACTCAGCAACGATCACTGGTGTTACTCCTACATCTGGATTGATTCCTGGTATGGAAGTCAATTCAGTAACTGGTGGTATCAGCGTACCAGTAGGAACTATCATCGTTTCTATCACAGGTAACACTGCTACCTTAGATAACGTTGTAACAGGTAGCGGTACTGCGACATTTACATCTCCTGGTGCATCTGATCTGTCTGCGGATCAAGGTGGTATTCGCGTCAAAGGAACTACAGACAAGAGAATTTACTACGATCACTCAAGAACTGACAAGTATTGGGTGATGACAGAGAACCTAGAACTTTCGTTCGGTAAGAAGTTTGTTATTGGTAACCAGCTAGCACTCAGTTCAACAACACTTGGAGCAACGGTTGTCAATTCTTCACTCACATCTGTTGGAACTCTAACTGGACTGAGTGTTGATGGTGCTATCACTCTCGGTGGTGTGGTTACTGAAAAGGTATTCAATAACTACTCAACAACCCTAACACCATCCTCAAATATTCTTACCATCAACCTCTCTGCTGCCAACACAGTTTGTGGAACACCAGCAACGCAGGCAATCAACGAGTGGGCGTTCACGAACACTGGACTTGCTAACGGACAGTCCAAGACAGTGACCCTAATTCTTTCTGCTAACACTGCTGCTACTTACGGTGACGCATGTAGTGTTGATGGAAACTCTGTGACAAACGGTGTTGAATGGTCTGGTGGTTCTCCACCAATTGCTACATCAAACACAGACATTCTTACCTTCGTTATTGTCAAGGATAATGCTGGTGTCACCAGAGTATTCGGACAAGGCAACACAGACTTCAGCTGAGGATAGATAGATGCCAGTAGGTTTTAATAGTCCTGCCAGAAACCTTTTCCTTCTAGGTTCCTCTGGCGCACAAGTTGTAACAAACTTCTTCAAAACAATCGATCAGTCGGCAGGAACTGATGGTGTTTATCTACCAGATGAAATCAAATATAACTTTGTAGATCAAAAGTTCTTACTTGCTGGTTCTGCGGAAGACAGTAACTCAAAGGGATTTGGCTGGTTTGAAAAGAGAGATCAAGCTGGAACTGCTGATTGGGATGTAAGAGTAGAAGCTGGAGTGGGCATCAATACAACTCTACGTGCCATGGAGTTGGATGCTAATGATAATCTAATTGTTGTTGGTAAGACTGCTAGTATTCCATGGATCGCCAAGTATTCTAATGGTGGCGTGATTGATTGGCAATCAACAACTAACTCTGCTGATGTAGAATACACTGGTATCACTTCTGATGCTAATGGGAATTACTATGCCTGTGGTAACACACCAGTGGCAGGAGAAGCACAAGCATTTGTAGAGAAATTTGATGCTAGTGGTAATCCTGGATGGGGCAAGTCCGCATTCATGCTTGGTAGAGATGTTGTCCTCAATAAAGTTGCTGCTAATACCAGAGGAGAAGTAGTTGCAGTTGGATACTTAGAAGATAACATTTATAACAAAGGATATATCGTCAAGATCGATACTAATACTGGTGAAGTGTTGTGGGATAGAACACTACAACCAGATTGGCAGGGTGACATGCTGAACTGTACTGATGTTTATATTGATAGTAATGATCAGATCTATGTTACAGTAAATGGTTTTTCTGTTGGATACCTTCTGAAATACACTGCCGAAGGTAATATGATTTGGCAGAAAGTAAGTAACGATAGTGCTGCAAGTACAATTACTTTCGATCAAGTAAAGTCTGATGGTGAAACAGAGCAGACTATTGTGTTTGGAACTTACACTGATCCAATCTTCAACGACACTTCTGGAATTCTAAGTAAGTATTCTAAAGATGGATCTTTGGTGTGGAGAAGAACTGTTTATAGCAACTACAGTTCTCCAGCATTATTCTCTAATGTCAATCTAGATGCAGACCCATCATTCTATTATCTTCTCTATGTTGATGATGCAATTGATGGACTAACTGGAACTCCAGATAGATATACATTTGGTAAAGTCAGCAGCTCTGGTAATGGTCTAGGTGCTTTCCAATATACAGAGGGAACTGGTGTTCCTATTGACTACAATATCCTTAGTGTAGGTGATACTGTTGGCAGATTATCAGACGGATCAGTTCAAAGTAACACCAGTGATCTCATCTCGTATCCTTTCAACGGAACTAAAATTCTTTTTGATGACCTTGCCACTCAGGTATCAAACAAGAAGCGTCAGATGGATACTGCTGGTAGCTTTGAGTATAGTGGTAGTCCTGCTATTAGACCAGCTGACTTCCAAGAACTGAACCTGTTGGGTGGTGTTGGCATCACTTCGGAAACTACATCAACATTTATAGGTAATAGTTATAATATTTCCGACGCTCCACTAACTAATAATCCGCTATGGACTGTAAGTTCTTTCCCAAATGGAACATTACGAATTGATCTTGTTGGGGTTCCATCAGGCCCTAAAATCGATGCTCTTACCAGCTTCGTTAATGATGCTGTGGCTGGAGATAGCATTACTGGATCTAATAGCGATACTTATAGTCAATTAACGACTATAACTCTAACTAGTTCATTTACTGAAGTATCTTCAGGTATTTGGGAAGCCAGTTCTACTTCTGATCGTGCCCCAAGTTCTAGTAGTTATTATATATCCGTTAATTACACTGGACCACCAGTTTTCTATTCGCCAATTTTGTATTTTCCATACTATAATATAACTACCATTACAACTTGGGCGGATCAATCAGGTAAAGGTAATAGTGGAACAGTAAATGGTGCCACCTCCAACGCCGCTGGATACTGGGAGTTTGATGGAGTAGATGATAGAATTTTGATTGATGATGATGGTAGATTTCACCTTGCTGAAAATGGCGGAAACTTTGGAATTGAAGCATGGGTAAGACGAACTGGAGATGGAAATGCTTTTACCACAATTGTTTCTTCTTGGGGACAAAGCACAGGAGTAGATAACTGGATTGTTTCACATGATTCGGGAGATCTTACTTTTACGTGGGCTCCTTATAGCACTGGTACTAGTTTTCTTACTGGCGGTTCTCTTACTCTAAACAATTGGCATCATGTGGCAGTCACTGGAGATGGAACTAATTTCACGATGTATGTGGATGGAGTCCAAACAGCAAGTGGAACAGCAAGTGGATCTGCTGCTAGTTCTTTATCTTATGTCGAGATAGGACACTATGGTGCCACCACAGGAAGTCCTCAGTTTGGTGCTGGTAGTTGGTTTGTTGGAGACATCGGTGAAGTTCGTATCTATCCAAGAGCTCTAACAGCAGCACAAGTCTTCCAGAACTACAACGCTACCCGTGAAAAATATACTGGCGTTCCAGCAAGCACAGATCCTGGTTTGACATCCACGAGAACCCCTGCCTGATAAATAGATAGAGCAAGAATTATCTATCCAGAGGCACTAAGTAATGGCGAGGAAATCCATTCAAAGTAATTACTATCTCTTTGATGCTTCAGCAAGAGAAGTTATCATCCCAGGCGGCATCCAAAGAGAGCAGTTGATCCTGATTACTAACGTTACTAATAACAAAGTAATCTATAATTTCTCGGATCCAGAGCTTACTGCTACTGCATACAGTATTCAGACTGACATTAGAAACGTTACGACAACCAGAGTTGTATTATCATATGATACAACTGGAATGTCAGACACAGACAAACTACAGATTGTCTATGATGATTTTGAAGAAACTGTAAAACCAGCAGAGACATACTATGATGCTGTAAATAAGCAGAGAGTATCCACACCTCAGTCTCAGATGGATACTGACTTTGAATATGGTACGCAGGATACCAAGTGGGAAGGTCTTGCTATGATCAACAACAACCCATTTGCATATAAGTCTGCATCACCAATTGTTATTACTGACGTTCAGGCAACTCAAAACAGTAGAGATATTGTTGTATCAGTAAATACTTCTCTATCAACTAGACCTGCTGCTGGATCTGCTATCTACATGCAGGACACAACATTCCCTGGCGCTAATGGTGTCTTTATTGTTGATAGTGTAGATGGTGGTAACCCATCAAACTTTACTTATACTGCTAAGTATAATTGGACTGCAGCATCTGGTGGTATTTACGACGCAGCAAGAACTGCTTTATATTCTGGTATTCATTACACTGGATCTGATATTGGTGGAACAATTACATTAGCAGCAGCATCTGGTGGTATGGCTGGAGCAGTTCAAGTTGATTGCACCCAGGCACATGGACTTGAAGTTGGTAACGAGATTGCTGTTGCTGGTTCTTCTGGTACAAATGTAAATGGATCGTGGACTGTTGCTAGAGTAGAAAGTCCAACTCGTTTCTATTACTTCCCAGACGCAACGCCATCTGGATCGGTCAATTCTGGAACCAAGAAACTCTATCCAAGACCACAAGGATCATCAATCCACCGAGCATTTGATGGTGGTGTGAAGTTCTCTACTAATTCTATTTCAAAGAACCAGCAAGCAATCAGACAGACAAAGCGTTACTTCCGTTATCAGTCTGGTAAAGGTGTAGCATTCTCAACTGGTTCTATTCTTGAACCATCAATCGAAAACATTGACAGCATCACGGCATCTGGAACAACTGTGACTGTTGTTTGTGCCGACTCTCATAACATTACTAGAGATACCGTTGTTGATGTAAGAGGAGTATATGATAACAACTATAACGGTATCTATCAGGTATCTAATGTAGTTGATGCATACACCTTCCAGTATGTTGCCACAGATGCTCCAAATGAGACGACAGCAGCAGGTGAATACACCGTAACTCCAGTCAATTCTTATGGAAACAAACTGGAAATCGGTATGATGGACCAGCAAAACGGTATCTTCTTCCGTTATGCTAGTGGCAATCTAAGTGTTGTTCGTAGATCATCAACCTTCCAGTTATCTGGTAAGGTATCGGTAACTCTAGGAAGCACTCTTGTTTCTAGTTACACGTCAGCAAACGGTCAGGGAACTAAGTTTGCTAAGCAACTCAAGCCTGGTGACTATGTTGTAATCCGTGGTTCATCCTATCGTGTTGATGGCATCATCTCTGATACTCAAATGGTAATCTTCCCAGATTATCGTGGTCCATCAGCGGGTAACGTACCTGTCACTAAGACAGTAGAGACTGAGTGGAACCAATCGGATTGGAATATTGACCGTTGTGATGGTACTGGTAAGTCTGGTTATACACTAGACCCAACCAAGATGCAGATGTTCTACATGGACTACTCTTGGTATGGTGCTGGTTTCATTCGCTGGGGATTCCGTGCTCTAGATGGTAACGTAATCTACGCTCACAAGATTCCAAACAACAACCAGAACACAGAAGCATACATGAGATCTGGTAACCTACCAGCTCGTTATGAAGTCAATACTCTACCACCCCTAACACAAACTACAAAGTCATTCTCTAACTCAGACACAACGTTGTATGTTGCTGGTGCTCCAACACACTTCCCCGAAAGTGGTACTCTACGTATCAAGAGAACAACTGGATCGACAACTGGAGTTCAAGAGTACATCAATTACACAGGTAAAACAGCATTCGTTCAGGATGTTATCAACGTAAATGCTGGTAACGTTATTGAAGTTGCATCAACAACTGGTCTTGTTCCTGGTGGTCAGCAGACAATTACGTTTGATACTCCATTCTCAAACGTTGTAGCAAACAAAACATACTTTGTTGCTGCTGTTCCATCATCAACAACATTCCAGATCACAACTACACAAGGTAGTTCAACTGGTATCACTCTACAACAGCAAGTTGGTTCTGCTATTTCTCCTCTTGCTCGTTCTTTTGCTGGTTCATTTACTGGTATCACTAGAGAGCAAGCAGGTGCTTCTGGTATTACCATTACAATTGCATCAGGTTCATCAACAGGAACTGTAAGTTCTGCAACTGGTATCCAGAAAGGACAGAGAGTAATTGGAACTGGTATCCCTGCAGATACATTTGTTCATTCTATCTCTGGAACTAGTGTATCTCTCAGTAAATCAGTTACATCTGCTAACCCAACTGGAGTAATCTTCTCTCCTCTTGGTGCAGGTTCAGCACAGACATTTACATATGATGCTAACCAACCAACTAGCGTTGAACTAATTGGTGCAACATCTATCCCACAGATCTCACACTGGGGTTCATCTGTTATCATGGATGGTAGATTTGACGATGACCGAGCATATGTCTATACTGTTGGTACTAAAACTCAGAGAACAATTAGTTCAGGTCAGACCAGAGCAATTCTTGCTCTTCGTGTAGCACCTTCTGTTGATAATAGTATTGCAGGAAACTTTGCAACCAGAGAACTTGTTAATAGAATGCAGCTAGTTCTTCGTGCGGTTGATGTTTCATCTACTGGTAAGTTCTTTGTTGAACTAGTCCTCAATCCAGTTCCAGATGTCAGTAACACATGGTTGAACGTTGCTGGTACATCCCTAGCACAATACTCTGTTCTAACTGATAACACTGACCTTCTTGGTGGTGAAGTTATCTATGGTTTCTACGTAGATACTGGCGTTCAATCGTATGATCTATCTGCTGTGAAGGAGATTTCAAACTGTATCCTTGGTGGCGGAACATCTAACTACGCATTTACAACTGCACCAAACCCAACTGGTATCTTCCCAGATGGTCCAGAAGTTCTCGCAGTTAGAGTAACAAACATCGCTGGTGGTAACAAGACTGTTGATGCTCGCTTCTCTTGGACTGAGGCACAGGCATAAATAATAGGTCAAATTGACCACACGATCATGTTACCTAAGGTTTCCGAAGGAGCAGACCGCGAAGAGAAAAGAGAATGGTTAGGTGATCTAGTTAGAATTATTATTCTAATCTGGAGCGCAGGTCTGCTCACCGCCTCATATGTGAGGCTTCCTGGTGGGCAAAAAGTCATGGACTTTGATCCCACATTTATCGCGTCTGTCTTCTCTGGATCCCTTGCTGGATTTGGTGTAGCAGTAGCAAGCAAAACAGGTATGAATGGTGGTGCTACTAATGGTGGTGGATCACTACCAGAAGCACCAGTATATTCCCGTCCAAGAGAAGAGGAAGAGAGAGCACAACCAGAAGTTCAACCTATCTGGGAAGAGCCAACTCCAGAACCACCTGTAGAAGAAGCACCTGCTGTTGATCTAGAGCAGCGTGTTGAGGCACTTGAAGCAAAAGCAGAAGAACCATCTACAGAAGAGAGGCCACGTAGAGGAGATCTCTGATGGAGTATATTATTTTTGCAATTGTGGGTCTGACTGAGGTTGGACCCAACCTTTGCAAGGTGGATTATCAACGCTATGTTGATGTACAATCCGTCACGTTACCATGTAATTTAATAAAAAGGAAACAAGACAATGCAAAAAGTATTTAATGCTCTAGCAGTTGCCTCGTTTGTGTTGAGTGCATCAGCAGTTGGTGCTGGTGTCTATGCTTACATGAATAGAGAAACTCTAATTGAGCAAGCAAAGCGCGAAGTTATGGAGGCAGTCATGCCTAAAGGTGTGAAGCAAATTACAGAAAAACTACCTATCAAACTACCATTCTGATGTATATCGCAAAGAGAGAAGGTTACGGTGGCACTTGGGATTACTTCCAAGACAACGTAAATGACAGTCCCAAATGGACCAAGGATAAGTCTAAGGCAAGAAAGTTTGCAAATGAAGACCTAGCCATGAAACATGCCAACCAGAGCGGTCTATATACTATTATTCTGGAGGCGGTAGATGGCACAAGCACCAGCGAAGGAGAAGCGTAAGCAAGAAAGAGATAACATCTTCTTGGATGTGTTATACAATTTGGTTGTATATGTTCCAGTATTGATTATCTCTTGGGTATGGGATAAAATCTCAGATTGAGAACTTGGCAGATAACTTCTTAGCAATCTTTTTAGCAGGGGCAAACAAGGGCTTAAACCTTGCTTGCCCTTCTTTTGTAAATTTACTTGAGATCACATCATCAATAATGATCTTGTTATCAATCTCATAGAGAGAATTGATCTCAACTTGGTCACGAATATATTGTTCTACGTTATCAACCTGCTCTACAAGTCTGGTTCCTTCAGCAGAGTATTCAAAGATATCAATATGTCCTCCTTCAGCTAGCACATAATGAAGGACTGGTTTGACTTGTTTGATCTTGACCTTGAATTTCTTTTTAGTTGCTTCTTTGATGAGTGGCTCAGCAGCGTTCTTGATGGTGTTGAATGCCGTTGTAGCAACCATCGTGGCAGCGGTAGTCACAACGGCAATAGAACCCGCTGTAGCGACCACAGAGGGGTCTGGGAGATCCACCTTGACCCCACCCACCGTGAAGGAGGGAGTGATAGGTTGTGGTGGAACCTCAATAACAGGAGCGATAGGTTGCGGTTGTGCTACCCCTGGGGGTGGTGGGGTAGGACTATCGGGTAACCCCCTGGTCTTATCTGCTTGTTCCTGTGCTTGCTTTTCTTTCTCCGCTCTCACAGCAGCATCAAACTCTTCCTGTGTAGGAACATCTATCACAGGATACTTGATAGAAGGATCTGGTGCTTGGAATACTGGTAGAGCCAACCCCCTAACAACAGGAACCTCTGCTGATCTAACGACAGGAGGATCTATAGTTGGGATAACACTAGGTCCACCAATGCCAATATTCGGTATTCCGTTGGCATTTATCTGTACGTTGGCAATTCCCTTGGCATTAATTGGTTGTATTTCCATTCACCACATCCTGAACTCTAGGATACTTCACAACAACATCAGCACAGATTTTGTGGTAAGGACTATCGGGATGGAAACTAATACCTCCTTTGATTGCCTCACCACACTTGAGTAGTCTGACTAACTCAAAGTCAAGTCTTGCCTTGTCTGCTTCTGCTTGCTGTCTTTTGATTTCAACTTGTGCTCTTGCCTTACAGATCTCTTGAAGTGATCCGTCCAAAGGAAAGTTGAATCCTAAACTCAAACCAGCATTACCAGAATGAGATTGGTAAGTTGTGGGATCAGCACCACCACTTAAGTTCCCCATAACAAATGGGGAAACACTCATTGTTGGTCCTTGACAACTAACTCCTGATCCATATGTATTGACTGCATAAGGTCCTTGTAATACTTGGACTGCTTGGTTAGTGACATTACCAGTAGCGGAAGCACTAGGGCCAGCGATATTAGTGTTACTAGGAGCAGATTGAGCATAAGCCGTGCCATAGAACAAGACTCCTATTGAGTAAAGACCGATATAGAATTTGTTGTAGATTCGGTAGTTGTAGTTCTTTCTATCCATGTTTCTTTTGCCACTCCAGGACCGAGATATGTTTCGCTGAACTGAAATGGAGCACCTTGAGTTTGAATGCTATAACTCATCCCAGGAGCAGGAGTTCCTGGGATGTTGATATTTGTTCCAGTTACAGTGTATGATGTGCCAGTAGTATATTCAATCTGTTTGATTGTCTCTACAATTTCTGTGTAAGATTTTGTTTCTGCTGTGATAGTTCCTCTGGTGAAGTTAGGAACGACTGATTCCGCTAGGGCATTATTATGAAAAGACCCTAGCAGGATCAAACCTGCTAGGTATTTTTTCATTTGAATACACTGAGCTCGATGGTTCTTTGACCCGTAGCAGTAGTTCCAGCACCACCAGCAGTAACGGTAGGAACACCTGTGGTTGATAGAGTACCAGCAAGAGATCCTTTGTCTCCGCCAACTTGAGTAACACTATCACCATAGAGATTAGGTGAAGCAATGACACCACCACTAACTGACTGTGTGGTTACAGGAGTATCAGCAGCATTGAAGCTCTCACTGAATGTGAATGATTGACCTGCCGTATTGATACTAGGAGTTGCATCAGAATATGCACCATTTGAACCTAGACCAAAACTGGTATTTTGACCGCTAAATTGTACGTTTGTACCTGAAACGGAGTACGATGCCCCAATTCTTGTTGATTGGATAGCAGCACCATCAACCTTTAGTTGTACCGAGTCAGTAATTTTTGAAGTAATTTCAGCAGCACTTACAGGAATAGCAAAGAATAACGAAAAGAGTAGAATAGATCTTTTCATTTTCTTGAAGTTTGGGTTCGTATTTATTTAGCCCAGGGTCCAATGTCAGAAGTGGCACACACACCTCTTGACAGAACGTAACATTTCCTATATACTTCTGTTATAATTCGTTACAAAACCCATGATTACCTCCAACGAACAGGGACAACAGAACATGTGGGCGAAAGAACCTACTATGTACTATCATAACTACGGGCAACAGACGCCCAACGAATACAAGGAGACTTACAATGGACGCTGGGCTATGGTCGGCATTGTTGCTGGCGCTATTTCTTATGCTCTCACTGGGAACCTCTTCTTCGGGGTAGCTTGACAATGGAATGGACCCTAGGTATAATTACTTCCGTTGCCTGGTTCGTTCTCCTGGCAGCATCCGTAGAAAAACTTTGCGAGACTTACTGATGACCTATTCTGTGACCCTGCGTTCTCCTGATGGCACTGAAACCACAATCGAATGCCCCGACGACCAATATATTCTTGACGCTGCTGAAGAAGCTGGCGTTGATCTACCTTCCAGTTGCCGTGCTGGTGCTTGCTCTGCTTGTGCTGGAAAACTTATCAGCGGCACCGTAGATAATGAGGAGCAATCCTTCCTTGACGACGACCAGATTGCTGATGGATGGGTGCTTACTTGTGTGGCATATCCCACCAGCGACTGTGTGATCTTGACCGAACAGGAAGAGAACCTGTGAGTGCTGGAATGCTGGGGCAACTTGGAGTTGCCCTCCAAAGTCTAGATTGGAATGATCTAGAACTTGAAGTAAAGGTGGCAGGCACCCTAAAGAATGACAAGTTTATTGTTATCAAACCTGTAAAAGAAAAACTGGTATGTAATCCAGATCCTGAATTGAAACAAAAACATCCATATAATGCTTAAATATATCCTCGCTTACATTCGCTGGGGTGATCTAACCTCAGCACAAGAAGACAAACTGGAAACTCTTTCTCTGAAAGAAGTTCTCCTTACCCCCTATCTCATTCGCAAATACTGACATGAAAAAACTTTTCACTCCTGAGGCAGAAATTCTCAACGCACGTCTGGCAATGATTGGTTTCGTTGCTGCAGTCGGATCCTATGTAACTACTGGTCAGATTATTCCTGGCGTGTGGTGATAAATAAAAATTGAATATCGTCGGCGCAAGCCAAAGGGACCTCTGCCAACTAACAGAAAGGTCCCTTTTTATTTGAGTTCTGGAGGTTTATGATTCAAGATCAAGTCTTTCACGTCTACAAAAAGAATACAGATCGCACTGAGGTAATCGCTCATAATCTATCAGTGGATCAACTAGAAGAAAAACTTATCGATAAAAGCGTGGATCTGGCGCAGCACGAGGTCCAACCATGCTATACTGAGTATTCAGAGGGAGATGCCTCCTTCTGAACTCTAAAGAAATTCTAAAGTTCTGAGGGGCTTGACGGATTTCCGAACACCTGCTACAATAAATACATGAACAAATGTTACGAACCTTAAAGCGTTTGTAACATGTTCGAACCCCTGCCGTTTGACCGAGACTAGGCAGGGCTACCAATCCGTCTCTCATATCCTCGCTAAGGGTGCGGGGAGCATAGTATCTCCACCATTTCCCTGATGGTCTTACTATCTTTTTAAAACAATGACTGCTACACTTTCACAACAACGCTCTACTAATGCCTGGGAACAGTTCTGTAACTGGGTAACCTCCACCAACAACCGTCTGTATGTCGGTTGGTTTGGTGTGCTGATGATTCCTACGCTGCTCGCTGCAGCAATCTGTTTCATCGTTGCTTTCGTCGCTGCTCCCCCTGTGGATATCGACGGCATCCGCGAACCAGTTGCTGGTTCTCTAATGTATGGTAACAACATCATCTCTGGTGCTGTTATTCCTTCGTCCAACGCAATCGGACTTCACTTCTATCCCATCTGGGAAGCTGCTTCTCTCGATGAGTGGCTATATAATGGCGGACCTTTCCAACTGGTCATCTTCCACTTCCTGATTGGTATCTATGCTTACATGGGTCGTGAATGGGAACTCTCATACCGTCTGGGTATGCGTCCTTGGATTTGTGTTGCTTACTCTGCTCCTGTTGCCGCTGCTTCTGCAGTTTTCCTTGTCTATCCTTTCGGTCAAGGTTCCTTCAGTGATGCAATGCCTCTCGGAATCTCGGGCACGTTCAACTACATGCTCGTCTTCCAAGCAGAACACAACATTCTCATGCATCCTTTCCATATGCTCGGTGTGGCTGGGGTATTTGGTGGCAGCCTCTTTAGTGCTATGCACGGAAGTCTGGTTACGTCTTCACTCGTTCGTGAGACAACTGAATCTGAATCACAAAACTACGGATACAAGTTCGGACAAGAAGAAGAGACCTACAACATCGTAGCCGCTCACGGTTACTTCGGTCGTCTTATCTTCCAATATGCTTCCTTCAATAACTCTCGTTCGCTACACTTTTTCCTTGCTGCTTGGCCTGTTGTCGGTATCTGGTTTACTGCCCTGGGCGTTAGCACAATGGCATTCAACCTCAACGGTTTCAACTTCAACCAGTCCATCATCGACTCACAAGGTCGTGTGCTCAACACCTGGGCAGATGTGCTGAACCGTGCTGGTCTTGGAATGGAAGTCATGCACGAGCGTAATGCTCACAACTTCCCTCTCGACCTTGCTGCTGCTGAAAGCACTCCTGTTGCTCTCACCGCACCTGCTATCGGTTGATCTGGATAAAATAAAATCTCTAGGGGGCTTCGGTCCCCTTTTGTTTTCTTTGGAGATAATAAATGGTTTCATCTACACTTTCACAACCTATTCAACAGAGAGGATGGTTCGATGTACTCGACGACTGGCTTAAGAGAGATCGTTTCGTTTTTGTTGGCTGGTCTGGACTTCTTCTTTTTCCCACTGCTTACCTTGCTCTTGGTGGTTGGCTTACTGGAACAACTTTCGTTACGAGTTGGTACACTCATGGTCTTGCATCCAGTTATCTTGAGGGCGCGAATTTTCTTACAGCAGCAGTTTCTACTCCAGCAGATTCTATGGGTCATTCTCTTCTTCTGCTCTGGGGTCCTGAGGCTCAAGGGGATATCGTCCGCTGGTTCCAACTTGGGGGACTCTGGACTTTTGTGGCGCTCCACGGGGCTTTCAGCCTGATTGGTTTCATGCTTCGCCAGTTTGAGATTGCTCGCCTGGTTGGCATCCGTCCCTATAATGCTATTGCTTTCTCTGGTCCCATCGCTGTATTTGTCAGCGTGTTCCTGATGTATCCTCTGGGTCAATCCAGTTGGTTCTTCGCACCTTCCTTTGGTGTTGCTGCTATCTTCAGATTCCTTCTGTTCCTACAAGGTTTCCACAACTGGACCCTCAATCCCTTCCATATGATGGGTGTTGCTGGTATCCTAGGTGGTGCTCTTCTTTGTGCTATTCATGGTGCTACAGTTGAAAATACATTATTTGAAGATGGCAATCAAGCAAACACTTTCAAGGCTTTTGAACCAACTCAAGAGGAAGAGACTTATTCCATGGTCACTGCTAACCGCTTCTGGTCTCAGATTTTTGGTATTGCTTTCAGCAATAAGCGTTGGCTTCACTTTTTTATGCTCTTTGTTCCTGTCATGGGACTTTGGACCAGTTCTATTGGGATCATTGGTCTCGCACTCAATCTTCGTGCTTATGATTTTGTCTCTCAGGAGATTAGAGCAGCAGAGGATCCAGAGTTTGAAACTTTCTATACGAAAAACATCCTCCTCAATGAAGGACTCCGTGCCTGGATGGCTCCTGTAGATCAACCACACGAAAACTTTGTTTTTCCTGAAGAAGTATTGCCAAGAGGCAACGCTCTGTGATATACTGGGGGTCGAAAGACCCTCTTTTTTTATGGAAATATTAATTTACACGTCTATAGGATGCAAATGGTGTGATAGAGTAAAGGAGTTAATGCAACGAGCAGAAGTTGAATACAAAGAAGTTGTATGGAATCAACTTCCTGGTGAAATTCAAGAGAAACTTCAAGAAGAGCATCCTTATTTGGTTGCTTTTCCTGCTGTGTTCATAGATGAAAAATATGTTGGAGGTGTTGTTGAAACTGCTAAACTATTTCTAGAAAAAGGTTTAGTATCATCTAAAAAAAATGAAAGATCTTAAAATAAATAAAGGCATGGAGCTCATGCTTAGGGGGGCTAAACAGAAGGAAGAAGAAGAGAAACCTCCCTCAAGAGGTTTTGCTATTACAAAGTTTTTTACCCTCCTGAAGAGAAGAGTCTACTTCAACTTAGAACTTTGGTGGGACAAGGAAAGTTAGAGTTCGGAGTTGAACCATGACACAAGCAACAGTCGTTTACTTCTCAGCAACAGTTTCGTTTATTTTTCTCTGCGTTGGTGTGATTGCTGGTTGGACAGCAAACGAAAAGTTACACGAGTTCATGTATGGGAGAGCGGAACAGGATAACATTCACCCAGAGATGCTGGATGACGAAGGTTATCTTATCAACGAAGAACTATTGTCAGTCCGATTCATAGATGAGGACGACGAAGATTACGACGACTAAATACACATACGATATCAATTAGGTTATGCAATTATTACTTCATGAAGTGCTGCAAAAAGTTAGCAACGCTAAAACAAAAGCAGAAAAGATCAAACTTCTACAGCAACATAACACTCCAGCACTCAGACAAATTCTGATTGCTAATTTTGATGAGAGTGTTGTATCAATGCTTCCAGATGGTGACGTGCCTTACAATGCCAATGAAGCACCAGAAGATACAGAACATACGAAACTAGTACATGAGTATCGTAAGCTCTATCTGTTCTTCAAGGGTGGTGCCAACATCTCTCAGACTCGTCGTGAAAGCCTCTTCATTCAACTGCTAGAGGGACTCCACAAGGGCGAAGCAGAGGTTCTGTGTCTGATGAAGGACAAGGCAATTGGAAAGCGTTGGAAGATCACCAAGCAGTGTGTGGAAGAGGCATACCCAACTATTCAGTGGGGTGGTCGCAGTTGAATATTCTCCATCAGAATTGTGATCCCGAGTTAGCAAACGACAGGTCTTTACCTCACACTGCTTATCTTATAGAGTATGATGATGGAAATAAAGTTTGCTATGACATTGCTATATCTTCTAAGAAAGTAGAAATCTTTGATTATTATTGGGATAAGTATCGCAATGTAATCAGCATGAAACAATCAGAAGGTAGAGTGAATCCTAAAATCTGGCAAGACCCACGCAAGAAAAAGAAATGAACTCAGATCCACGAGGACAATGGTGTATTTTTTACACCAAGACAAAGGAAACCGTTTGGCATACGATGAAGCTACAACGTAGTGATGGTGTCCTCGTGTCTGCTAAAACTTACGATGAGGTTTTTAAGTTCGTAAAGTATCAAGATGCCTGGCAGTTTGCTAAAAATCTTATCACTGATGGACCAGAACCAAAGTATGATGCACAAGTAAAGAGAGTGTGTCGTGCTAGAGGAGATGCCTTCTACCTCTCAGGAAATTAAGATATTGTAAAGTGTATTTGATTTTACAATCTTTGTGATATAATTACTTATACGTTCATTCGCTATTTGCGGATAGCGAACGCAAGTAAGTCGCGGAACGGATCGTTCATCTATGGAAACACTCATCCTCACATGCTTACAGGCACGTCTTATTGTTGCTAGGGTCAATATTGCTGACCTATCACCACAACAAAAGAATGATTTAATCTGGGAAGTCAAACAAGTTTCCCCTAAGGAGTGTAAAATAGACGCAAACGACTGAAGGAACGGGGCAGCAATCCCATTTCTTTAGGAGTAACCCAATGGCTAAAGTCACATATCGTGGATGTCAGTATGATACTGAAACACCTAAGCAGGAGTTTCGTTCATGGCATCGTAAGGTAGATATCAGAGATCATGTTTATCGTGGTCAGCACTACTACCCAATTCAAACTATGGATGCTGACACTAAAGAGGCAATCTATCGTCTCTGAAGCGTACAACTTGCAAAGAAAGGGCACCTTGACGGGTGCCTTTTTTTGTGCTAATATTCTGACAGACGATGCCATACATATGGATAGAGACAAACTCAAACTCATCGTTAGAAATCTAAAATCTTTGGTAGATCTATTGGAGTCTGAAGTATATTCAGATCCCGAATCATATAAATTTGATAACAGAAAGGACAGATACTATCAAGATTTAGATGACGACGATGGATATGCAGATTAGAGAGAACCCTATGAGACTTAAAACAACTATCAAGGCAGCAAAGAAAGCAATTGAGCTTGCGGAAAAGAACCCGATGCTGTATAGTAATGAAGAGATCGCTTACATGAAACGAGCACTTCGCATGGCAAAAGAAGATCTCAAACGCAAACGTGAAAAGATGAGTAAAGGATTCAAGAATGAAGCAACAACATGGGTCAGTCAAACTAGTGTCAGTGACGCCACAGGCGGAACAGACGATGGGGTACGTAGCGAGGGTGAGCAACCCGAACAACCAGGAGAACCCTAACGTCGCTGGTCTGCTCAAGTATTGTATCAAGCATCAGCACTGGTCTGTGTTTGAGCAGGCACACATGACGCTAGAGATTGAAACCAATCGTGGTATCGCAGCTCAAATTTTGCGCCACCGTTCGTTTACATATCAAGAATTCTCCCAGCGTTATGCTGATAGTTCTTTGTTGGCAAATGAAATCCCTTTGTTTGATCTTCGCTCGCAAGATACTAAGAACCGTCAGAATTCTATTGATGACGTTGATGATTTCACCAAGCAACAACTTGAGATCACTATTCAGAAACACTTTGCTTCTGCCATGGATCTCTACAAGACTATGCTTGACAAGGGAATTGCAAAGGAATGTGCCCGTTTTGTATTGCCTCTGGCAACTCCAACTCGTATCTACATGACTGGCTCTGTGCGTTCATGGATCCACTATATAGATCTACGCAGTGCCCATGGCACTCAAAAAGAACACATGGATCTTGCTAATCAATGTAAGCAAGTGTTCGTAGAGCAATTCCCTATTTGTGCCGAAGCATTGGAGTGGAACTGATGGCAACATACCCTGTAATCAATACTAAAACTGGAGAACAAAAGGACGTTGTTATCAGCGTCCATGACTGGGATCAGTGGAAGATTGACAACCCAGAATGGCAGCGTGATTGGAGTGATCCATCTACCTGTCCTTCATCTGGAGAAGTTGGTGAATGGAGAGACAAGATGAGTAAAACTCACCCTGGTTTCCATGACATCATGAAGAATAAGATTGCTCCTCAGGCAGCAGTCAAAGGAAACAGAACTATTACCGACAAGTATCGTTAATCTTATGCCAGTACGAAAGAAGACACAGCACAAAGCACCAGGACAAGGTATGAGTGCGAAGCAACGTAAGCGTCGCAAGCCTATTGATGAGGCATACATGATCCCCATCGAACCTCTCACCCACAATCAACAAATTTTCTTTGATGAGTGGGATAAAGGTCAGATGATTTATGCCTATGGTGTAGCAGGAACAGGTAAGACGTTCGTTGCTCTCTATAAAGCACTCAAGGATGTATTGAATGAATACACACCTTACGAGAAGATCTATATTGTTCGCTCCTTGGTTGCTACTAGGGAGATTGGTTTCCTTCCTGGAGACCATGAAGATAAGTCTTCTCTCTATCAGATCCCATACAAGAACATGGTTCAGTCCATGTTTGAAATGCCTGATGACAACAGCTTCGAAATGCTGTATGATAACCTGAAGGCACAAGAAACCATCTCGTTCTGGAGTACCAGTTTCATTCGTGGCACCACTCTCGATAATTCTATTGTTATCGTAGATGAATGTCAGAACCTGAACTTCCACGAACTTGATAGTATCATCACTCGTGTCGGACAAGATACCAAGATCATTTTCTGCGGTGATGCTAATCAATCTGACTTGCAGAAAACAAATGAGCGTACAGGAATCTTAGACTTCCAACGCATTCTACAGAACATGGATGAGTTTAGTCTTATCGAATATGGTATCGAAGATATCGTTCGTTCTGGTCTTGTCAAGTCTTACATTATCAACAAAATCAATCTTGGTCTATGAAGTTGTTTAATCATGTGGGACTAGATCCTATCGAAATGTCTGCTGAAATGGTGGATGGCAAACGTGTTTACCTCACACCTACTGGAGATAAATTTCCATCTGTCACCACTGTGATTAGCAACAATAAAGAAAAGATGGCGGGCATTGCTCGCTGGAGAGAAAGAGTTGGGGTGGAGAAAGCAAATGCAATCTCCACTCGCTCTACAAATAGAGGAACAAAGTATCACTCTATCGTAGAAGACTACTTCAATAACAATCTTGATCTCAAAAAGTATAGTAAGTTCCCGCTTCCTGTCTTGATGTTCCAGCATTCTAGGGATGTTTTGGACCGCATAAATAACATATACTTACAGGAAGCGGCGCTCTATTCCAAACATTTGGAGTTAGCAGGACGTGTTGATTGTATCGCTGAGTTTGATGGCGTCTTATCTATCATTGACTTTAAGACAGCTGCCGAACCAAAGCGTGAAAAGTATCTCTATGATTATTTCGTTCAGGAAACTGCATACGCATGTATGCTTCAAGAACTTTACGGTCTGTCAGTAAAGCAGCTCGTAACAATCGTTGCTTGTGAAAACGGAGAAACTCAGGTCAAGGTGCTTCCACCTAAGAAAGAATATTTCATCAAACTGATGAGTTACATCGAAGAGTATCAAGAACGATATGGAGAAAAAACAATTATTAGAGGATAGATTTATGACCGCTGCGAAATTCTCGCAGGAAGTGGAAAAGATTGCACTACACAATCCAGATATGAATTATATTGATTCGGTTATCCACTACTGCGAACTGAATGAAATTGAAATAGATAGTGTAGGTAAGTTGATTAGCAAACCTCTAAAGGAAAAACTCCGTCATGAGGCACAGCAATTGAACTTCATGAAGAAAACCAGTCGTGCCAAGTTGATGCTAGTATGAGCTTCTTTCAATCTGAATTAGTCCGTGGTGACATCCAAGAGATGATGACACTACAGCAGTTCTGTTTTAGATCTGCTATGAATTTTGTTCTTCTTGATGACGAGAGGAAGTTAGAATACTTTGAGAAACTTGAGGAACTAATTGACAAACAAAAAACTTTTTACTTCCGTATTAAATTAAGTGACGATCCTGAGGCTGTCTCTGTACTAGAGACCATGAAGCAGGGTATCATTATGTTAGGTGCCACTCCTGGCACCACCGTTGAACAGATGTTTGACGAACTGCTGGAGAAGGTCCGAGTCATGAAGGACAGACTCCAAAGTGGCACAGAGGATTGACGCCCGACTCTGTGCCTGTTATAATGACTGAGTGATAGGGCATCACACAAACCAAATCCAAACTAATCCGAGAAAATCCTATGTCTTTTGCTGATCTTAAGCGTAAATCCCAGAACAACTTCTCTTTCCTTCAGAAAGAACTTGAGAAGTCATCCAGCGGTAAGAACGTTGATGAACGCTTCTGGAAGCCCGAGGTTGACGCTGCTGGTAACGGTTATGCCGTGATCCGTTTTCTGCCCGCTCCTGAAGGGGAGACGGTGCCCTGGGCAAAAGTGTATTCCCATGCCTTCCAAGGTCCTGGTGGGTGGTACATTGAAAACTCTCTCACCACTCTGAACGAGAAGGATCCCGTTGGTGAGATCAACCGCCGCCTGTGGAACAGCGGTAGTGATGAAGATAAAGAGACTGCTCGTAAGCAGAAGCGCAAGCTCCAGTATTACAGCAACATCTATGTCGTGAAGGATCCTAAGAACCCTGAGAACGAGGGTCGTGTGTTCCTCTACAAGTATGGCAAGAAGATCCATGATAAGATCCTTGCTGCTATGCAACCTGAGTTTCAAGATGAAGACCCCGTGAATGTCTTTGATCTTTGGGAAGGTGCTAACTTCAAACTGAAGATCAAGAAGGTTGCAGGTTACTGGAACTATGATTCTAGTGAGTTTGATTCTGTCTCTGCTCTGAGTGCAGATGATGATGAACTGGAAGCAACCTGGAAGAAAGAATACTCTCTTGAGGCATTCACTTCCAAGGATCAGTTCAAGACCTATGAAGAACTGGAAGCACGTTTGAATCTCGTGCTGGGTGTTACTTCCCGTCCTGCTCGTCAGTTTGTTGATGAAGATGAGGAAGAGTTTGAGCCTGTCTCTACTCCCGAACCTTCTTCATTCCGTTCGCGTGTGACTGCTGCTCCTTCTCCTGTGAAGGAAGAGGCAGTTGTTGATGATGACGATGCTCTGTCTTACTTCGCTCGTCTCGCAGAAGAAGATTGATGCTTCGTAAGATCTTCACCCATCCAGTAACACATTTCAATCTGTTGGTGGTTGGGTTTCTTATTCTAGTTCAGATAGTTCATACCGATGCCCATTATAAAATGGAAGCACATGGTATGGGTGGAAGCAAAATCGAATAGTGAATTCTATTGGCGGGGAAAAAATTTTCCGCCAATTTTTTTGTCAAAAAGTCGCGTCAGATTCTTGCTCTCTTCAGTCTAGAAGAAACATAATCATCACTCTTCTTATATCTGTTTTGTTTTCTGAAGTCATCAACAAACGATTGGAAGTATTCATATTTTAGAATGAATACTTCTCTTTTCTTTTCATTTTCAGCAGTGAAGTGTTCCATTACTGTTACTGGTTTGGAAATTTGATTTCCATTTTTAATAACATATGCTCCGTTTGAGAGAAGGAATTTGTGCTGACTGTTGTAGAACGATTGATCTACATGAAGACCTTCTTGATATTGTCCGTATTCATATGTCTCATAGTGGTGGATTGTTCCATATGGATCAGAATACTCTGATTCCACTAGTTTAACTAGTTCATTGTTTGTAAGAGGCCAGTCAAACTGTGCGTTAATAATATTGTTTGATAGTAAAACAACCCAATCATACATTGGATCACCATAAAACTTTTGAGCTACATGCTCTGGTCTTTCTGTTTCCTGTATGGAATATAAGTTAAAGAATACAGCACTCTCAAATATGTTTGGATTTAATTGGAATCTTCTGAAGAAGTTCTTGGCAACTGTAATATCAGATTCTGTGAATGGATATCCAATGGGTTTGATTGGATATTCTATGTTAGGTACGAGAGAAAAGTACATTAGTGACCTCCATGCAACAACTTATTGTTGCCGAACTTGAGAGTAGCAGCATCCACTTCGCCAATATCTTCTCTGTATACGAGTTTGAGTTCCTTAAATTGCAATCTAAGTTCTGTTGATACTGGATAACCATCTCTAGTAACAGCATACCCATTATCAGATGTGTAATTTACATCAACACCAACCAAAGCACATGTCTTATATTGTGGTAAGAATGGATGCAATCCGCCACCTTTCATGAAAGCAAACTTACACACACTTGGAACACTAATAAAACCAACTTTGTCTTTAGCTTCTTTTCCAAGCGCACCAACTACACCTGGAGTTTTTCCTCCTTGTTCTCTTCCTGGTACTCCAAATGATGGATGCAAACACTTCTTGAATGTTCTTACAATTTCATAAATTATTTCTGCTTCATTTTTATTATTTGGAACTAGTTTAAATGTGAAATCTATTCCTCTCATTTGGGGAGAATCGTATAGAAGTTCTGTGTTTGGGTTGGTTACTACACCAGCAGCAGAAGCAAACAGATCATTTCTGCTTAAAGATTCTCCAGTTACTTTGGCAATCTCATTCCTGATGAAATCAGCACCTTTAATCTCTGGCATTCTTCCCACTGCGTTCATTAGGTTTTCGAATTGACCTGCCGCAGCTTGTCCGATATTTCCTCTTCTCAGTGCCATGCCACCTCTAATCTTGGCAACAGCAGTGTTACTAAATGATTTATCATTCCAACTCGCACCATATGTTGAGCTAACATCTGGTGGCATGTATAGGACAACTTGACTTAGTTGTGTATCAATTGATAGATTGGTTGTAGAAAGATTGTATTCTTCTAGAGTTCCATATTCTCCAGATCCTTGCTGTGCGAAGTTTCTTTGAAAATTAAAAGTTCCTACTCCACCTCTTCCAAATGGTGCCTCATATCTATAGAACTGAAATAGCATGTAATCAGTTTCTGTGTCCTTTATATCCGCTGGATATCTTAAGGAGAATTTATGTGCGTTGTTTCTTAGATCTGTTTTTGTTGGTGCTTTTGTCTGAACTTTAAATTGAATTTGATCTGGACCAGCAAGATTATCTTTTGCTTCACGTAATTTTTCTAAAAGATCTGCAGCAATATCCAATCCAAAAGTTCCCAGAAAATTTCCTGGGGGAGTTTCTAAAATTTTATCAATACCAATAGCTTCTATGGGACCCCATAATGCTTGCGGAGCTATTTGTTTCCACCAGGCATCTACTGATGGTGGCTGAGTTGATTTTGTTTCAGTGCTGGTTTTATTTTCACTAGCTACTTGCTGTGCTACTGGTTGTGGATCAGCCATTACTTCTTCTGTCCTTTGATTTTGTCATAGAATGTATTGTTGGTTTCTTCCCAGACAATTTGCTTGTCAATTGGAAATGACAGTCCATTGATATTCTTCACAAATTCCTCAGTTGGCAACAGAATAGCAGTGTCCCATTCAGCTACAGCGAGATCAATATATAGTCCTTTTTCAACATGATCGTGTATGTATTTATGGAAACATGCCTTAGGAGCATCAATTATTCCACTGGATAATTTTTTCACAACACCAAATCTTCTTTTGGGTGACATGTAGTGTAGATTGATCCCCCAAAATTCATCTTTGGTTGATTTTAAGACATAAACCAAAGGAAACTTATCATAATAAGGTAACCATCTCATCTTTGCTTTGTATTCAAACATGTAAAGATGACCTTCTGCTGTAGAACTTCGTATTTCGTTCTCTTCTTGCTTTTTTCCTATAGTATATTTTGTATTTGGTTTGTAGTTACCAGTGATCTCTTTTACTACTCCTCTATACCAGGAAAATGGTTTTCCTTCTCCTGCTGACTTTTTCTTGACTACATCTAGAATAGTTTCGTAGTCTGTTTTAGTCTCTGTTTTTGTTTTTGATGCGAATCCTGATGCCATTGTTATACTCCTAAATGGTCTTCGGTGAGTATCAAGAAGTTCATCTGCCTGTCTTCACAATACTCACGCGCAGCGGACCATTTAGATTGGTTCTTTGCAAATGTTAAAGCCGCATTACGATAGGCAGCAGTTTTTTTGTTTTTGTCATTCGGGGGTTGTGTTTGTTTTTTGGGTTTGATTTCAATAATATACTTGGTGAGCTTTCCAGTCTTCTCGCGCACCTTGATATAAAAGTCTGGAAAATATCGCCTCACCTTACCATCGGGAGCACGGTAAGGAATGATTACCTCTTCGCTCCCCCATTCTACTATTGAAGGGTTGTTATCACAGAACACCATGAACTTTCGTTCCCATAGCGATCTATAGATAACACGAGTTGGGTTTCCGCGATACTTTCCAGGATTTACAGGTTTGTAAATTCCAGAGTATGCCATAAATATAGTTGGACCAACATAGGTATTTAGTGTGTCTATAGACAACTTCCTAAAGAAAATAAACGATCATGGTGGTTTTGCAACAAGCAACAACTATGACATTCAGTTTAATTTAACAACTCAGGTGGCAGCAGCAGTAAAACCATTTTATGATGCTGAGGTAGTTAAACTTCTTTGTGATGAGGCACAATTGCCAAACGTTGGAGCTGTAACTGGAAGTATCGCTGGAAGATACTTGGGGGAGGGTCAGGTAAATTATGCCACCATGAGGCAGTATTCAACATTCCAACTTGGATGGACGTTGACAGCAGATCTAATGCCTCTAAAGTTCATTCAAACATGGAATGATTTTATTTTTGGTGAGAATCATACTGGATCTTTTGCTGGTACTAGTCCAGAAAGTCTGAGAAGCACCAAAACAAGATTGCAAAAAAATAGATCAACACGCTTAGCATATCCAGACGAATATCGTTGTGAGATTAGGATTACTAAGGCAGAAATCGGTCCAGAAAAAACTCAAGAGAGAGCACCCATTACATATATCATGGAAAATGCTTGGCCTTCTGAAATCGATGCAGTTCCACTTTCTTATGGTTCAACGCAACTTGTTAAATTTACAGCACAGTTCCAGTATCAAAGACATCATGTTATAATGAATGACACTAACTCACAGCAATTTAAGAGAGTAAAAACTCTTTATAGCAATGGTAAATATGTTGGAATAAATGCCCCACGGAATGGCGGAAGTATCCTTGCTCCTGGACCAGGGGGCGATTTTTGAAAATTTACTTTTCAATTCCATAAAAGTGGGAAAATTTTTTCCGCCAAAAAATCGTTAAAAAAGTTGCACTAAATATTATTACTGAATTAGAACATCATGGCATTACCGAAGATTGGTTATCCTACTTATCCTATAACTGTTCCATCAACTGGCAAATCCATCAAAATTAGACCTTTTACGGTAAAGGAAGAAAAGGTACTTTTATTGGCTTCAGATGATGGTGACGAAGCAGCGATCAAAACAGCAGTTAGTGATTTGATCGAGAATTGCATCGTAAGCAAAGGTGTCAAAGTTACCGATTTAACTAACTTTGATCTTGAATACATCTATCTCAAAATTCGCTCAGTTTCGGTTGGAAGTCAAGTAGAATTTGTTATCACATGTAAAGATGATAATGAGACACAAGTTCCATATACTGTCGATTTGGGTGATGTTGAAGTAACATTCCCAGAGGGTCATGAGAAGAATATCATGATCGATGATGAAACTGGTATTGTGATGAAATATCCAGGTTTTGATACTTTTGTCGATATTCAGTTTTTGAATAAGGGGTCTGATGAAGAAGTTTTAGATATTATCTCAGATTCCATCGATCAGCTCTTTCAGGGAGAGGATGTGTATGACAAATCAACAACATCAAAGAAAGAATTGAAAGATTTTATTGAATCTTTGACTAAAGAGCAATTTAAGAAAATTTATAAGTTCTTTGAAACCGTTCCAAGACTATCTTACGAGTTTGAAGTAAAAAATCCAAAAACTGGGGTCGTCAGTCAGTATATTATTGAGGGACTTTCTAATTTTTTCGGATGAGTCTCTTCCATATGAATTTGGAAGGGTACTATAAAACTAACTTTGCTTTGATGCAGTACCATAAATATAGTTTGACGGAAATTGAGAATTTAATGCCGTGGGAACGTGATGTTTATACGGCATTACTCCAGCAATATCTTGAAGAACTCAAAAAGACCCAAGAGAGCAGGTAATGGCATCTTACGCTTACGGAATTAGTCAAGTTAATCTTGATCCGAAAAAAAGGCAATTTACGGTAACAGCGGACAAAAAAACCGCGAAAGCTGGTGATGTCATTACATTTAAAATCACTGCATCAAAGAAAGGGACTATCGAGACTGGATTTCCAGAGATTACTGCTAGACCATGGAAACTGTCTTCAAATTTTACCCCAGCAGATATTGTTGGTGGAAAAACAAGCGGTATCGCGTATTTTAAAGAGAATGGAAGTGGGTCGTTAGAAGCAAAGGTAGAAATAGGCATCTCTGACTATTTTGAAAGACCAGATCAGACTACTTTAAGATTTACTGTAATTGATGATACTTATACTGGAATTAGTACGGTTTTAGAAAACTTTGGTTTGGGGTTCAAAGATGGTCCCCACGCAGACGTTAAGATTATAAGTGGCAATGATGAACTTGAGAAGATACGAAAAAGACTCAAGGGTGAGAATAGAAAACAACTAAGAGAAGGAAAAGACGGTAAGTTAGTAAGACAGGACCCTATTGAGAGGGTTCGTGTTAGAGAGATTGGAAGAAGAGCACTTCCTAGTGGAACCAATGCATTGCCAGGATCAACTCCAAGGGCATTGCCACCAGCAATGAAACCGTTGCCTGGTCCTGGTATAAAACCAATCACACCAGCAGCACCACCACCAATGTTGCCACCAGCAGCTCCAGTTGCTGCTAATAACATTGTTCCTTCTCCACGAGCATTGCCTGCAAGCAAGCAAATTATTGATGTAACTCCAATTAGTAAAAGTGTAACACCAATTAGTCCAGCGGGAGGATCACTAGCAAAATCTGGAGTTGGTGCCGTAGATGATGTTGGTGGAGCACTAGCAAAAGCAGCTGGTGGAGGCGGTGGTGCCTTGAAAGGAGTTGGTGGTCTTGCTAGAGGTGCTGCTGGTCCTCTTCAAGGAGTATTTGCTGGAGCAGACTTTGCAAATAGAATGGAGTCGGGGCAAAATGTTTTGCAGGCAGGATCTGGTGCAGCAGCAGGAGCTGCGGGTGGTATGGCTGGTGCTAGTGCGGGGATGGCTATAGGAGCAACTCTCGGATCCGTTGTTCCTTTCCTTGGAACTGCTATTGGTGGTGCCATTGGTTCTGCCCTTGGTGGAATGGCAGGATCTGCCTTGGCATCTGGAGCAGCAGATGCCCTAACTGGAGCAAATAATCCAGAACCAGTTCCATTCAAGGAAGGCGGTACTATTATTCCTGGAATGGAGAATATGCCATTCAATGTTGGTGGAATGCCAGGTGTTTTCAATGAACCTGGAAATCCAGAAGTGATGAGTATTCAACCTCTGGATAAGATCAAGGAAGGTATGAATTCCTTCAAAGATATGTTTGGTGGAAAACCAAAAGAATATGAAGGACTCGCTGATGCAATCGCTGACGCTATGGAAGAGCGTGGAATTGGCGATCCATTCGGACTAAAGGGTGGTGGAAAGGGAAGAACTTTTGGTAATATGACTTCCGATTTAGCAAAGCATACAATGAAAGGATTGAAAGAAATCTTTGGTGGTGGTAATAATAATGGCGGCGGTGGATATGGTGGTGGAGGTGGTGGTGTTGTTCCATCTACCACTAGTGTTTCTGGAGCGGCATCTGGAAATATGGTTAAGGGAGCTCAGATGATTCAGAGTGCTGGTGTTCCTACAAAGGGTGCAGCATATCTTGCTGGCAACATTCAACAAGAATCGTCTTGGAATGGTCAGCGTGATTGGGGACAAGTTAAGGGAGATGGAACATCACGCAATGGAGGATTGGTATCTTGGGCATCATGGGCGAATGACCCTTCTCGCCTTGGTAAAATTGAAGGATATCTAGGCAAGAACATTAAGCAAGCATCTGACGGTGAGCAGATTAATGCAATGTTGTGGGAGATGAAGAAAGATTATCCAGGAGCATATAAAGTCTTCATGGATCCTAATGCTACAGATGCTCAACTAGTAAAAGCATCTAAAGAATATTGGGGTTACGGTGAAGAAGGAAAAAGATACGAATATGCACAACAGGCATTGCAGAGTCTGCAGCAATCTGGTGGGGCAATGGCATCTGCCCCAGGCGCTGCTCCTGCTGCTGGAACTCAAATGTCACCAGTATTCCAGAGACCTGGCGGTGGCACAACTGGTGGTGGATTCCAGCAAGTAAGTTATAGTCCAACTGGAGGTCAATCTCCTTATGGTGCTGGTGCTTCAAGTGGAGCAGCTCAACCTGCAATGCAAAGAAGTGGTATTAGTCAGGCATCACTTCCTCCATTGCCACCAACTGATACACTTGGCGGTGGAGTTCAGAGATATGGTGCAAGTAGAGATAATGGAGCAAGAAAACATGCTGGTGTAGATTTTGACATTAGTGGAAACCAACAGTTCTACAGTAGAATTGGTGGAGTTGTTGATGGAACTCCATTTAGATATGGTGCTGATGGGTGGGCGATCGACATATACAATCAGCAAATGGGCGTATATGAAAGAATTGCAGAAGCACAAAAAGTTTTAGTTAGACCAGGACAAACAGTTCAACCAGGGCAAGCTGTAGTTCAGGGAGAAAGCGGAACTGGTGTTATCCACTATGAAATCAGAAAGAAACCTGAAGGTGGATTTGAAAATAGTATGGATCCTATTGCATTCTTGAATGGAACTGGATCCAATCCTACATTGTTAGCAGCGGGTCCTGGTGGTGGACCTGGCGGCGGTGGAGGTGGTGGAGAAACTGTAGATCCAGATGCTCCAACTGCAGCTGATGCAGAAGCATTCTTTGGATTTGCTGGAGCAGCGCAAGGTCTTGACATGAAATCTCCTCCTCAGATGTCAGCACCAGCATCTTCTGGAACATCCCCAAATCAGTTATTGCAAACATCAGCACAGACGACGATTGCATCTAACTCAGGTGCTCCAGTAATTGTTAATGCTCCAACAACTAGCGTGTCTTCTAGTGATGGTGGCGGTGGAGGAGGAGATACAACTGCTCAACAACCAGGATCTACTATGTCAGATTCTGGATTGCTGGCATTTGTCGCAAATCAACAACTAATGACTTTGGGAGCTTGATATGTCTGAATTGCAATCACCAAAGGATTTTATCCTAAAGAAAGCAAATTTGTATTTTGCTGGTTCTAGTAAACCATATGATATTTCTACGTTAGTATATTCATACAAGTATTTTGAAAGTATCACATCTCCAACAGTTGCTGCAACGTTGGTTCTTGCTGATAGTGCTGGATTATTGACTGGAAGCAAAGAACAAAAAAGACCACCACTTCAAGGCACAGAAAGGATTGAACTTATCATCCAACATTCTTATTCCGAAGAACCAATCGTGTATATTTTTCGCGTATGGAAAATTGGTAATAGAGCATCAATGAATAAGACTCAGGTTTATACCTTAGGATTAATTTCTGAGGAAGGACTCGTTAATGAAGCATCTAGTATCTCTGTAACATTATCTGGAAAGAGCGAAGATATTATTCAAAAATCTATTCTAGAACAGGCTCTTAAAACAGAAAAAGCATTTGAGAAGGAGGCGAGTCTATTCGAACATAAAATTACCACAAGTAGAAATAGACCTTTTGATATTGCAGCAAAACTTGCACCTAAAACTGTGAGGGGACCCTCTGGCAGTGTCGGAACATCTAGAAATACTATGGCAACTAGTACAGAGAAAGTAGAAGGAACTGCTGGATTCTTTTTCTGGGAAACAAATAGGGGATATAACTTCTTTTCTGTAGATTATCTTTGTGACGTTGAAAACGATAAGGTCAAGACATGGGGACCATACGAAGAGCAAGTAGCAAACCTAAGTGATTCCGATGATGCTAGAAATCGTATAGAACAGGTTACCTTTTCGTCAGAATTGGACTTGATGAAGTCTTTAAGAAAGGGCAAATATGCTTCGGTCGTAGTATTCTTCAATCACTCAACAGGTCAATACGAAGAATACGTTTATAGTCTAAAAGAATCATATGACAAGATGAAGCATCTTGGCGGTCAAGAAAAGATGGAAGATTTGCCAGTCACTCTACAACAATTATCAGACTATCCTACAAGAGTGATGAGTATCTATCTGGATCATGAAAGTCACTACAGTAAGACTGGTATTGCTTCACCAGATGATACAGATGGGTCGAGTGATCCTTCCAAATTCTCTGATTGGCAAAAATATTATGCTACTCAATCATTAACGCGATATAGCATGATGCAGAATCAAACTGGAACTATTATTATCCCTGGTAATCCGTCTATGTGTGCTGGAGATAGAGTTGATATCAGAATTAGATCAAAGTTGTCGGATAAAGAAACAGAAAAACAACCATGGGATACAGAAACCAGTGGAATATACTTGGTTCAAGAAGTAGTCCATAGATATGCTATGACAGAAGGTGCTAATGGTGTTGTTACAACAACTGTAAATATCATGAGAGATACTTTCGGAATGAAAGATGAAGGATCGTTGCGAGACAATCCCTGACGTAGTAGAATAAATAATGTATACGGAGGTAACTTTTATGGAAAATATTGAAGCACATATTGAGGCAGATAAGGAAGAACTGTCCAATCCAACCATTTCTGCTCAACGTCGTCGTCACATCGAAGGCGAACTGGAAGAACTAACAGCATATGCAGAGCGTCATCCAGAAGACTCTCATGATCCTACCCCACTAGAGTTATATTGTGACACACATCCAGATGCACTTGAGTGCAGAGTATATGACGATTAATTGACATGGATAATGCGTTTTCCAATTTAATCCCCCAATATCGTATTGGAAGAGACGGATTCAACTGGTGGATCGGTCAGGTAGAAAAAACTTCCCGAGGAGAAGAGGGAGTAAAGGGGGCAAATCGTTACAAGGTTCGTATTGTCGGGGAACACCTCAAAGATTGTGAGGTGGTTCCTACTGATGACTTGCCATGGGCTAGTGTAATGATGCCCGTTACCGTACCATTTAATGTTGGTAACACTACTGGAGCGCATTCTCAACTCAAAGAAGGATCTTGGGTTATTGGTTTTTATCTAGATCCAGAAAAACAAAAACCAATCATCATGGGATCAATTGGTATGACCCCAGGTGCGACAAAGGTTATTACTGAATATGATCCAGGAAAATGTAATTCATTTACAACATTTATTGATCCGAACATCAATATCGCTAAGGATGGTTTTCCGCCACCAGCAAATAAGAAAAGTGAGTCATCATCACAAACTGATAAGCAAGCACCAAAAAGAGAACCACAACCAGCAACAGAATCTGGCATACAGACTGGAAAAGATATATTTGATCCAGAATTAGCGGCTAAGTTTAATTCTAACTTTAGAACAGATATTGATCTTGGTCTTAATATTGATAATAAGAAAATCTTCGGCAATGGTGGAGGAACGTTCGCGGCGTTTTCTACCAATAAAGAGGGATCTGAGTCTGTACAAAATATAACGGAGTTGGCATGGGGTTGTATTCAACCTCATGATCCACCAGTGCCATCCGCACAAATTTCTCCTCTGGCAAAAGATGGACAAGCATCTGAAGATTGGTGTCAGGAAGTAGCAAAAAAGTGTGGTCCCGAAGATATGAAGACCACAACAACTCGCATCATTGGAGAATTTTTAGCAGAGGTTCAACGAAATAATGGAAATATTGGAACATACTTGGTAAGTGAATCCACAGGAGCAATATATGATGGTGTATATGTGGCAAGAAGATATGTCAATAAGTTTATATTCGTTGTTAAACATTTTGTTGCCAAGGTAAAGGGATTTATTATAGAAAAACTGCAAGAAGGTGTCGATAAACTAATAAAGGCTTTACTAAAAGCGACAAAACTTGGAGATTCTTTAACAACCGTTGTTGATTGGTTCAACAAGGTGTTGAAAGATCTCGGATGCCAGATGGCAGATATAACCGAAAGATTGGTTCAGTGGGTTACTGATCTTTTGATGGGATTACTTGAAGATGCATATAGAAGTGTTGCATGTTTAATTGATGGACTTGTTAATGGTATTCTTTCCAGATTGACACAACTCATGGAAAGTATTATTGATTCAATACTTGGACCACTTGAAGCAATATTAGGACCAGCAGCACAAGCATTAAATTTGGTTGGTGGAGCGATTGCTAAAGTAATGGAATTCTTGGGAATCACATGTAGTGGTCCAGAAGCAAAATGCAGCAAAGACGACTCTGAATGCACAAATGGAGCTCAGAAAGAAAAGAAAGGAGATTTCCTTGATGACATTCTGGACATGATTGATAATCAATTGTTTCCAGATACAAGTGCGGATTATAATCAATATACTTGCGATGAAGCATACGATGGTAAACCACTGGAAACAACCACCGTTGGATTCAGGGGAGGTACAATTGATACTAATAAAACAAAACCAGGACAGGGCAACTTTACTAACAATAGCTTCTTCAATGTAATTAATTACTCGATTAGTGATGTTACTGTTGTAGAAGGATCTCCTGCTATATTCACAATTAAGAGATCTGGGTATGTTGATGTCGCATCATCTATAACCTTTAAAACTATTAGTGGAACAGCACAATCGGATATCGATTTTATTAAAGTCGATGATATTGTTGGATTTGCCCCAAATGAAACTGAAAAGATCTATGCAGTTAAAACAATCAATGATGGTAATGATGATGAATCTGACGAAAACTTTTATGTAAAAATCGGATTGAACAGTCCGAAGTTAGATAGCGGCATTAAAACTACATTCGAGGCAAAAGGAGCCACATGTACAATTAGTCCTTACGTTAAAGATTCTGTAGATAAGTACAATCCATATAAAGAATTTACTTATACTCCAAAGATAATTGATGACGCACTTACTGCTGAAATCGAGGAAGTATTTGGCGAGGAGCAAACCACTGAATTCAATGAGAGTCCATCAGCCGCTGGAAAATCACAAATACCACAATATTCAGTTACAGCAGATAGAACAATTGCTGAAGCAGGAGATTTTATTGTTTATACAATTACAACCAAGAATGTAGATGATGGAACTGTAGAGGGATATATTTTATCACCAAACTTCAATCCATCCGATATTGTCGGTAAGAAAACATCATCGACATTCGTTATCAATAACAGTAAAGCCACGGTAACAATCGGAATCGAGGATGGTTATACTTCAGATACTGATGAGATATTGAGATTCAATGTTTCATCAACGTCTGCGTTTGCTGATGTTTTAATTAGTTCTACTTTAGATCCAAATGATGATATCTTTGAAGGAAGTTCTGGCGAACCACCTGTATTCACTCCATTTGCACCACCAACTGTAAATCCAGATGAGATTATTACTGATGATAGTGGTAAGATTATAGAAATTCCTGTGGAAAATCCTGGGGGACCATATATAGAACCTCCTTTTGTGTTTATTGGTGGCGAAGGAATTGGTGCCTCAGCAATTGCTCTTTTAGATAATGATGGATTTGTCAGTGAATTGAGAGTTACATCTGGTGGATATGGATATAAGAAGAACCTTCCAGCAGACAATGGAAGAAGGTGTATAATTGATACATTTACTTTAATTCGTCCAGGTGCTGGTTATACCAGTGCGCCAAAGATTTATGTTAATAGTGATCCAAATATTGCCGAAGCCATAATCAACGAGAAGGGTTATGTCATAGGTGCAAGAGTATTAAATAGACAGGCAACGTTCGATGAGATTCCAGAAGTGATTATTATTGGTGGTAACGGTTATGGTGCAAAATTAATACCTTCTTTGGCATGTCTGCCAGAAAGTGGATTGGTTGATCTTGGTGCTACTAAGATTGGCACTGGTAAGTATATTGATTGTCCGTAAGGGGGTTTAAATGGCAAAGAGTAGTTCTTTTAATACAACTGCGGATTATTTAAATAGTACAGCAGCATATAATGTTAAGGCTCCAGAAAAGAAACCAGAGAAGATTGCTTCACCAAAAACTCCTGATGAATCTCAATCTTTAAAGGATTGTATTGATTTTAATTCCGTTTTCAAAATAGATGGAGCACACATCTACACTAGGACTCTGCCAGGAGAAAATGGACAAAAAACATTAAGAATAGATGGTCCATCTGATAGCGCACTTGCTTTAGATTCTCTCGGAACAGTTAGGATTATTACTGGTCAGCGTGATCCAAATAGGGGTGCAGCAAGCGGTAAGTTGCTGATCAAAACAAACGGACAGCAGCAATTACACCAAGAACCATCAATTATTCAATATAATGCTGGTGGGGAAAATAAAGAAGCATGGAACGTTCTTGCATATGGAAACGTTATTCATGAAGCAAGAGGATCCGAATACACTATTCGAGCACAAAAAATTACTCTAATTGCTGATGAAGAATTGAGTCTTATCGGACATGGTGGAGTAAAAATTCAAGCAGGACAAAGTGGAAAGGGACCTATTGATATTGTTGGCGGAACAATAACACAAACATCAACGAATGAAAAGAAAGTAGTTAGTGGACAACAGACCACTGAAGTAGCAGAGCAAACAACAACTCAATATGATCCTAGAGCATCAACTAATTTTATCAGTCCTGGAAGCATAAATCACAAGGTATTGGGTGATTTTAGCGTTGAAGTTGGTGGTGTTTATCACACAGATGTAGCAGGAAAATCATTTGGGGGCGACTCTTTGGTTGATGGTGGAAGAGAATCCTCATATAGAGTTCAAACTGCTGCTGGTGATAGTCAAATGTCTAGCCCAGCAACAAATGTCAATATTGATGGTATTGCCGTTTCGGTAAATGCCAGCGAAGGATTTAACGTCACTGCTGGAGCAAATGTTGATATTACTGCTGCAGCAGAAGTAAATATCACTGGCACAGGAAACGTTACTATTAAAGGTGCATTAATATATCTTAACTGATTGATCGGAAATCCGAATACAAAACTGGCACATGGGGTCTTGTTTTCGGCAAGGAACTCTGCTATATTACTTGTATGGAAATGAGGGAAGCGCCTCAACTACTCGCGCTGATCACTTCCTACAATTCAAGCGGTCGAAGTCGAACCGACCCAACATCTGCGGGTAATCATTCCGCAAGTAAATTAGAGGTATAAACATGCTTAAGTCCACTATCGCAGCTCTTGCTGCTGCTCCCCTTTTCGCTGGCGCTGCGTTCGCTGGTCCTTATGTCAACGTTGAAGGCAACGCTGGCGTTGTTGGTTCTGATTACGTTGGTACTCTCGTTGAGACCCACGTTGGTTATGAAGGTGCCCTGAGCGACACCGTGACTGGTTACATCCAAGCTGGTCCTGCTATCGGTCTGCCTGAGGGTGGCGATGCTGGTGTTGACGTTTCTGGTAAGGCAGGTCTTTCTGTCGCTGCTACCGATAATCTCTCCATCTATGGTGAGTATTGGTTCCTGACTGGTGATGAACTCACCAGCAACATCAAGGCTGGCGTGAAGTACGCTTTCTGATCATTAACTAAACCTTAACGACAAAATCCGAGACCTCTGCTAAAATGTAGAGGTCTCTTTTTTTGAGACAAATAAACCCCGCATAAAATTTTTATGAAAATCGCATTCGCTCTTGCTGCTCTTCCCCTGATGGCAGCTCCTGCCCTTGCTGGTCCTTACGTTGAAAGCAAAACTACTTCTGGTGTTGCTTTTGCCAACGGTGACAGCACTTACAAAGGTGCTCAAACCGAACTTC
>Ga0222714_10000513_pt1 | contig 44106 bp, 31 predicted proteins | sample C33_3DmetaG_FD_165048 | JGI IMG/M metagenome (GOLD analysis project Ga0222714, IMG submission 165048) | Estuarine water microbial communities from San Francisco Bay, California, United States - C33_3D | ecosystem: Environmental > Aquatic > Marine > Unclassified | place: USA: California...
AGGATAGAGATAGAACCTTTATCTATGCCAGCGTACAGCGTATTGATCAAACCACAAAGCAAATTACCATCAGCGAAACAGTTCCAACTGGTGCTGTTCCGTTAGAAGTTATTCCAGTGTTTAAAAACATATTAAGTGATAGTTTAACCAACGAGATGGTAACTCTTATTAAAATCTATAAGAATTTTGGTTTACGCTACGACACAAGCATTGATGGGTGGGCATTGATTGACAATGCTGATCTAAGTGACGAAGCATTTTCTACAGCAAATGCTGGCGATAACACCGGAACAGGACTTGACTCAAGTTGGTTTGTAAAGTTAGTTTACGACGGAACAGAATACAATATTATGCATCGCGGGTTAGATTATTACTTTGAAAGCGAAGCAGAAACTAAATTCTACTTTGACGATACAGTTAAAGTATACGACAGCAAAACAGGCCGTACACAGAGTGATGAAATTACAGTTCTCAAATTCAATAGCCAAGCAGACAGTTCTGCGCCATTGGCTCAGAATCTAGTGTGGAACGTTTATAAAAGTATTGTTGGCACAGATGGATATAAAGAAAACAGACGTATACTGATTACTTTCCCAGACCGTGACGGCGACGGTGTACCTGACAATCCTGATTTATTTGATTTGATTGTTAATAGTAGTGTTAACAGCGAAGAAAAATATGTGTTCTTTAAAAAGCAGGAAAGCAAAACAGGCTTTAATGATTTTGCACCAATGGATTACTTTGATGTTGAAATATTCAGCGACTTTGAAACAATTAGTGTAAACCTTGACAGTTTTGATACAGGACAAATTTTCTATGCCTATGTTAGTACAAAATTCTACGAGCTTGTAGTAGATGCAAGCGGAATTAGAAAACTAATAAACGTAACCTCAGATTATCGTGCAAGAATTGGCCGAGACCGTTTGAATTTTAGATATAGGCACAATTCACCTAATAATAGAAGAATTGATCCAAGCCCGAACAACATTATGGATATGTTTATTTTAACTAAGCAATATTCTACCGATTATACTTCGTTTATTACAGACACAAGTAATACACTAACTGAACCAAGTCCACCAACACAAGACGAACTCAGAGGCGAATTTGGCAGTCTTGAAGATTATAAAGCAATGAGCGATACTATTATTTTTAATAGTGCTAAATTTAAGCCATTGTTTGGTAGTTTAGCTGAAAATAGTTTACGTGCTAAATTTAAAGTTGTTAAGAACCCAAATATGAATGTCAGCGACAGTGAAATAAAGACGCAGGTTATTAATGCTATCAATACTTACTTTGATATTAATAACTGGGACTTTGGCGAAAGTTTTTACTTTAGTGAACTAAGTGCTTATTTGCACACAGAACTAATACCGCAAATATCAAGTATTATTATTGTTCCAAGCGACACATCGCAGAGCTTTGGTAATCTTTATCAAATTAATGCAGAACCAGACGAAATTTTAATTAGTGCGGCAACTGTTGACGACGTAGAAGTTATCAGTGCAATTACCGCTTCTCAAATAAACCAAGCAAGAGCTAGCGTTTAAGTAATAGGTAAGTAGAATAACATGGCTATAATTAAAACTGTAAACTTTCTACCTAGTATTTTTAGAACAGAAACTAATAATAAGTTTCTTAATGCTACACTAGATCAATTAGTAAGTCAACCAGATTTTCAAAGAGTTAACGGCTATATTGGAAGAAAGTTTAGTCCAACCTTTGTTGCATCAGACAACTACGTTGCTGAACCAACTGCAAGTAGACAGAATTACCAACTTGAACCAAGCGTAGTTGTTAAAAACAAATCCACCAACAACATTGATTTCTTTTCAACCTATGTTGATCTTCTACAACAAATACAATATCACGGTGGTAATATTCAAAATCACACAAGATTGTTTGGCAACGAAACCTATAGTTTTGATGCACTAATTGACTATGATAAATTTACCAATTTTCAAAATTATTATTGGGTACCCAATGGGCCAAGCGCAGTAGATGTATTTGCTGGTAATGTTGAAACAGAAGAACAGTATACAGTAACACGAAACATCAGTGTTAATGGTTTTAACTTCAGTGAAAAAGGTATTGAATCCAACCCAGTGCTGGTTCTAGCACGTGGCGGTACATACACATTCACTGTTAACGAACCTGGGCATAAGTTTTGGATTCAAACAGAACCCGGACTAACTGGTTTTAGATTTAACCAAACCAACGTTAGTACTAGAGAAATTTTTGGAGTAACCAATAACGGAACAGACAACGGAACAGTTACATTTAGAGTTCCGTTAATTGATGCTCAAAAACGCTTCACTGATATGGAGAGTGTGGGCAATGTTGATATGGCCAGCAAGATTCATTATAACGAACTTGAAGGTCGTATCTTAAGTACATTTTTAGCTGAATTCCCTAACGGAATTGACGGCGCTAAAACTTTTTCTGAACTACACAACAAAAGTTTAATTTTTATTACCAATGACGATGTATTAACAGACGAATACTGGACCAATAACGAATACTTTGACATGTTACAGTATGGTATTGCTGTTGAAGATCAAGTTGTTCCAAGAGACCAGAGAAGAAATATTTGGCGAGTAACACTAGTTCCAATTGGAGATGTAAATCCAGACACTGGTATTTCTGATGATTATGTTATTCATCTAGTTCCAAGTACACATGTTGCGTTTGATCAAAAAGTTTATGTTAACTTAGGTATTGATCACGGCACAAAAGAGTTTTATTTAGACCACGATCAAACCTATCACGAAATTCCAATTATCACAAGTGTTCTTGATAGATTATACTATCAAGACAGTGAAGATGCAACCTACTTTGGCGAAATACGAATTGTTGATGCGGTTAACTTTACAATTAACGTAGATGAAGATATTCTAGGTACTAACAGTTATACTTCTCCAAACGGTATTGACTTTACCAACGGCTTAAAAGTTAGCTTCAACAATACTGTAACTCCTGCCAAATATAAAAACAAAGAATATTATGTAGAAGGAGTAGGAACAGGTATTAGATTGGTTCCTGTTGATAGTCTAGTAACTCCTGAAGCATATGCGTCTGGAGGATTAACCACTCCTGACTATATCACTATTAATAGAGCTAGTTCAGATCTTAACGGGTGGAGTCGTAGCAACCGTTGGTTCCACATTGATGTATTAACAAAAACAGCCGAAATCAACAAAGAAGTTTTGGTATATGAATTTACATACGATCCAGACCTTAACGGTTTGTTTGTTCCTGTTCCAGAAAATATTACAATAGTAACAACGCTTCGCAGTAAAGTTGTTGTTCAAAATTTAGAATACGAATATGCAATTGGACAAATCTTTTATGCCTTTGCAGAAGATAATTTTTATATTAAAACAGCCGAAGGTGTAATTGGAACCGTTAATAATTACCGTGCTAAGAATACCAGTCTGCCAGACCAAGATTTTCGTGCAGAAAGACCAATCATTGAATTTGAACATTCATTGAGATTGTTTAATTTTGGTATTGAAGCACTTGATCCAATTGATTACATGGATTTTACTGTACAAGATGCATTCAGTGATATTGAAAGATCTGGCAGTATATACGATACACTAACAGCATACAACAAAGGCGACACAGTTATCTATCAAAACAATGTCTATGGTGCTCTAAAGAATGCCCAGACTTTGCCAACCGATACTGTAGTTTGGAAAAAGAAAGATCAACTTGTTCCTTTTGATAATACACGTATCTATTTTAAAGGCGAACGAGTTATTGAAAACAACCATGTCTATGAATGTTTAAACAACACTACTGATAGCCCTGCTACTGCTGTCGACGGCATTTGGTTTGATCTTTATTCATACTACTTGTATGACCCGGCCACTGCAAATACTATTGTTGCAGGTGATATTGTTGAATATAATGGGTTTGCCTATGAAGCTAGAGAAAACATTGAACAAGTTCCTGGACTCAACGCAACCGCGACTACTTGGGAATTATTGTTTGAGTTAACAGACAACAAAAGAATTATTTTTGCCAATGAGCAAGATCCAGAAATTCGTAGACGTATCTACGAAATTCAGTTAGAAACAATTGACGGGTTACCAACAATTCACTTAGCAGAAGTTGGCGAAAGACTACTTGAAAACGGTGATATTATCATTGTTAAAAGTGGAAAGAATGGAAGCAAAAACTTCTGGTACGATGGTAGCACCTGGTACGAAGGACAAACCAAAACAGCCATTAATGTACAGCCAAAATTTGATGTACTTGATCAGAATAATATCAGCTACGGTGACGCTACATATTACCCCAATTCAACCTTTACTGGCACTACGCTGTTTCAGTATAAACGAGGCACAGGCACAAACGATCGTGTGTTAGGTTTTCCTTTAACATACAAAAACTTCAACAGTGTTGGTGATATTGAATTTGAATCAAGTTTTAATACCGACACATTTACCGCACTTAGTGGACTTGAAACAATTAACTATCCAGTAAGTCAGGGTTTTCTGTTTAAAGATTATACCAAAACCAATCGTGAATATAGAAATGTATGGATTAAAAACCAAGAAGAATCTAAACAGTATCAATTGTTTAGTAACATATATAATGGCGAAACCAACTATTTTGAAATTGACATCATCAACGACGAAGTAGAAAAAACACCAAACATTAAAGTTTATGTAAACAACAAACTATTAAAACGTATTGATTTTACTCTAGAATTAATTGGTAGAAGACTTTGTGTAGTTGTTAACCCTGCGTATCTTACTAAAGTTGGTGATAAAGTTGATATCTCAATATATTCACGCAATGCTGTCAGTGAACGAAGCTACTATGAAATTCCGTTGAATCTAGACTTTAACGGCAAAAATGCTAACTTCAGTTCATTGACTCTTGGGCAACTTAAAGATCATGTTGGCAAACTTGAAGAAAATACAAACGCTATTTCGGAAAGCATTGGCACATTCACTAGTCAAAGAGATATTTTCTTTAAGAATAACACAGGAACAATACTACAACATGCTTATCCGTTAATTTATAGCAATTTATTTTTAACCAACGAAAAGCTAAACTTTATTGAGAGTCTTGAGCTTGCTAGTAGAGAATATACTAAATTTAAAAATAGATTCTTAGAACTGTGTCGTAATATTCAAAACATACAATCTAAGACTATTGCTGATCATGTTGATGAAATTATTAGTGTTATCAACCAGTCTAAGAACACCACAATGCCGTTTTACACAAGCGACATGATTCCATATGGTACTAATAGAACGGTTTACGATGATGTAGTTATTAATCCAAATCTTAAGCAGTTTGATTTACCTGGTGTGTTTAACGATAATGTATTAAGCAATACAGCAATTCTAGTTTATGTTAATGATGTACAGCTTATCAAAGACAAAGACTATTCGTTCCCACAAGACAGAACTGCGGTTGTTATCAGCAATACATTTCCGCTCGAAACAGATGATAGAATTCGTGTAGTTGAGTATCACAACACTGACGGTTGTTATTTGCCACCGACCCCAAGTAAATTAGGTTTATATCCTAAGTATACACCAAGTAAAATATACGACGATACTTTTGTTGAACCTAGAAATATAATTCAAGGGCACGATGGTAGTGCAATGCCAGCATTTGATGACTTCAGAGATGATCTATTGCTGGAGTTTGAAAAGCGTATCTTTAACAATATTAAAATTGATTTTGATGAAAATATTTTTGACATCCATCAGTATATTCCAGGATCTTTCAGAGACACAGACTACACTGAGCAAGAATGGAAACGCATTCTTGGACGTAGTTTCTTGCGTTGGGCTGGATCTAATCAAGTTGATTATACTACTAATAAAGTATTCCAAAGCAACAACCCATGGACATGGAACTTTGCCAGACAAAGCAATAAACTGTCAGGTAAACCATTAACTGGTAGTGTACGTGGCATTTATATGAGCTTGTTTGACACAGTTCGTCCACACACTCATCCTTGGGAGATGCTAGGATTCAGCAGTGAGCCAAGTTGGTGGGTAGAACGCTACGGTGTTGCTCCGTTCACGTCAGGAAACTTGTTGTTGTGGGAAGACCTAGAGCGTGGTTACATTCATGCAGGCCCACGTGCGGGTGTTAACAAGAACTTTGCCCGTCCTGGACTAACGCAGATTATTCCAGTAGATGAATATGGATTTAGAAAAAGTCCGGATCAGTTCATTGTACGTTCACTGAACCCTAGTACACTAAACACTAGTTTTGAAGTAGGACATGTTGGTCCTGCAGAGTATGCTTGGATCAAGAGCAGTGACTATGCGTTTGCAGTGCAACGTGCATTAGCATTGATTAAACCTGCGTTCTACTTTGGTAGTTTAATGAATATCAAACGCTATTATAGAGATAGTCGTCTTGGACAATTAGTTAATAGAACTACACTACAACGTATTACTCCAAACAACATTGTTGTTCCGGATTCAGTAACCAATGGTTCACGAAACTTTGTAGCTGGCTACATGAACTGGATTGTCGATTACACAACATACCTAGGCATCAACGGCAAGGCATTGCTTAGACAGCAACTTGACGATCTTGAAGTAGAACTTGGTTATAAAGCCGCTGGCTACACTGGTAAGAACTATATAAATGTATTGGCTGAACAAAGTTCGCCTTCTAGTACTTCCAGTAGTATCATAATACCAGATGACAACTACAAAATTATTCTACACAAAAGTACACCAGTACGCAAAGTGGTTTATAGTGCAGTAATTGTGCAAAAGTCAGGAAATGGATGGACTGTTAGCGGTTACAATCTCAGTGATCCTTACTTCTCTGTTATTCCAAGTCAAAGTGATAATGAAAATCACGTGCTTACAGTTGGCAATAGACGAGCAACAATTTTCCACAATTATGTAAAAAAGAAAGTGCTTGTCCCCTACGGAACAGAATTTCAAAACGTTCAACAGGTTGCTGATTTCTTAGTAAGTTATAGTCGTTATCTAGTAGGACAAGGATTTGTCTTTAACCAGAATGACCCAGGACTTAATGAGTTGCGTAACTGGGAACTAAGTGTCAAAGAGTTCTTGTCCTGGGAACAGCAGGAATGGCAAGAAGGTAGTTTATTAGTACTAAGCCCAGCATTTGATAGAATTGAACTGAATGTAATTGGTGGAACTGTAGATAAAATCACAAACAGTATCAACGGCAACAAAGTACTGTCTCCAAACTTCAATGTTATTAAAAATACAGATTTCACTGTTAATAGACAGCCAAACTTCTTTAGCCTGGAAACATTAAATGGACAAACAATTTGCTTGTTTGAAGGTAGAGTTATACAATACGAACATGCTTTTGTATTTGATAATGTTACAGTGTTCAATGACATTATCTATTTGCCTGAACTAGGAAATAGACAGTTCAGACTAAAACTAGTTGGTAATAAATCGGCTCAGTGGTCAGGTGAACTAAATCCTCCAGGATTTATTTTCAATGATCCTAAGATTGAAGAATGGGCAAGTTGGACAGATTATAAAAAAGGAACGATTGTTAAGTATAAGCGTAATACATTCACTGCAATAAAAAATGTCGTTGGTAAAGCAGAATTTGTTCTCAGTGAATGGACACAAATTGACGACGAAGGACAAAAGAGCGGACTATTACCTAACTTCAGTTATAACGCTGATAGGTTTGAAAGAATCTACGACGTTGAAAACCTACCAATAGATGAAAATCTTCAAGAGTTCAGTTCTGGAATCATTGGCCTACGCAATAGACAATACCTAACTGATCTGGCATTAGATTTTCAAAGTCAGACAAAATTTTATCAAGGATTTATCAAAGAAAAAGGAACAAAAACAGCCATTGAATCATTGACAACTGCTAGATTCAATAATATTAATAGTAACATCAATCTCTATGAAGAGTGGGCTGTACGAGTAGGTGAATACGGTTCGTTAGAAAGTGATGCTCAAATTGAAATTGAGTTAGACGATACTAAATTTACTAACAACCCAAGCACCTTTAATTTACTTACATCGATGGAAAAACAAACTCCAGGCATAGTGCCTGTACGTCCAGCAGATGTTTATAAGAAAACAACCAGTACATTTCCAAGAAATATTTTCCATGAAAGAAACGATGACAGCGATTACGACAAAGACATTGCTAGAGCAGGATTTGTTAATCTAGCAGACATTAATGCAACAATCTACGACATTGTAAACTTTAATGCACTCAACACATATCTAAGACAGCTTGGTGATGGATTCAAAGTTTGGGTAGCCAAAGACTTTGATCTAGATTGGAATGTTTATCGTATTACCGCTGCCGATGCAAGACCAACTGCAATAAACTATGAACTAGACAACGTTATGAGCATTGACTTTAACAATAGACACAATCTCAAAGTTGGCGAAGTATTTTGTATTAAATCATTTAACGCAGACTATGATGGCTTCTATAAAGTTAAGAGCATTAGTAATTCACAGCGTTTATTAGTTGACATGTATCAAGGTGCAGACTTCCTTAAAGAAGCTCGTACTATTGCTGAAGACAGTGGCATACTGTTCCACATGGACAGCATGAGATTGAGCGATCCAACAAAGATCAATGATATTGCTCCACGCAAAGGTTGGCTCAATGGCGATAAAGTATGGGTTGACAGTTATAATTCAGATAATAAATGGGCAGTCTACGAAAAACAAGCCAGCTGGAATCAAAGTCAAGAACTAACTTCTAATCAGTATAGAGGCAACGACGGCTACGGAAGTTCTGTTAAGATTAACAAAAATTCAGATCTTATTGCATTAGGTGCTGGTAGAAGTGATAAAATTGCACTGTTTACTAGAATAGTAGGTGAAGGATTTTTCCAGACTGGTAGTTTTGACCCTCCAGGATTGAAGTACACCTACAACGGTATTACAACTACTGGCGGTGCGGGCACAAATGCTTCATTTGATGTGATTGGATTTAGTGCATATACTTCTAATATCTACTTTACAGCAACGATCTTTAACGGTGGAACTGGATACCAAGTAAATGATGTGTTAACTATTGCCTCCGGTAATATTGGTAGCAGTTCAGATTTACTTCTTGTGGTTACTTCTGTAGGAACCAATGGAATTATTACTGGATTTGATTATCAAAATGCCGCAGACACTGCGGTAGTAGGCTATGGCGATATCATTGATATGAGTGACTATGTTATGGTTGCTGGTGCCAGTAGAATTGATCCAGGCGCTGTAATCATACACAACTTCCGTGTGCAAGACAACGAACACGATTTACAAATCTTAGCCGCACCAAGTGCTGGTGAAGAATTTGGAACAAATGTTAAAATCAGTGATGATGGACAATGGATTTATGTTGGCGCACCAGCCGCAAATAAGGTTTATTGCTATCACAGAGAAGAAGAGGTTACTAGTCGTACACAAACATTTAAAGATTCACTTGATGAGCAGGATTCTTTTGTTCAAGTAGTAGACCTAAGAGAATACAGTGTAAGTGGTGTAAGTTATCAACTTTCGTTTGTTCCAGACAATGCAAATTCTATCGTTGTAACCTACAACGAAACCAACATACTATTACCTAATATTGACTATGAGTTGGCCAATGGTAACGAAATTAGATTGCTTAATACTCTGCTTTCTAATAGATTAATCAATCAAATTGTTGTTAAGCAAGCACCTTACTATAAATTAGAAACAACTCTCACACCTCCAGCAGGCACAAACGCAGACGCAAGATTTGGTGAGTTCATCTATTGCAACGGACTTAATACTAGACTATTCGTTGGCGGTCCTGAAACTGATGTGAACTCAGTTAACAGTGTTGGTAAAGTTTTTGTATATGGTCGTAGATACGAACATATTAGAACTGTTACAACGTCAACGTCATATGTCGTAACATCAGACATCAGCGCAGTAACAGATGTGTATCTTGGAAACACAAGATTGTACAAAGACGAAGATTGGAGTTTTAGCAATAACGAATTAACTATTGTGGTTGATCGTATTGTTGCAGAAGGATTAGTTCAAGCAGTTCAAGTTGAAGAGGCCAGTGGACTTGATGCATTCGCTTCACTATCGTCAATACCATCAGGTCAGATCATTAAAGTATACAGCAACCAATTTGACTTATCAGATGAACTGTTACCTCCTGAAAATGAAAGAGTTGCAGGCGCTCGATTTGGTACACAGATAGTAACAGATCAAACCGGAGCAGGTTTATACATCACTGCTCCTAACTATAGTGATTCTACTTACAGTTCAGGTAAAGCCTATCGTTTCATTCAGCCAGAAATGTATTTTGGATCTATAACTGCCAGTGTTGCAGAGCCTACACTAACTGCAGGTGATAACCTTTACCTTAATGGTTATAGAGTTGAACTAGGCGGAACTACTGTAGAACAATTAGTAGCTGATATTAATAATGCTTCTATTCCAGGTATTAGTGCAGGCTTAGTTAACGGATTCTTACAGATTCGTAGTACAATTAAAAATCTAAGACAAAAACTAACTATTACTTGTGCAGGATCAACTATATGCAATGACCTAGGATTGAACTCATACACATACAATCAATCACTTCAATTGCCAATGGATAGTGACAATGAATCTTTTGCACTTAGCGTTAGTGTCAGTGACAATGACGATATACTTTTAATTGGTAGTGGCAATGCGGCCAGTGTACTGACGCTAAAAGTTGACAACGAAAAAGGTGCAAACACAACAACATTTGACGGTAACAGTACATTGTTTGCTGATAGATCCTTTAGCAGTAATGCATATATCTACGAACTCTTGCAAGACACAGGAACAAATTTAAGCAATGCTGGAGTACAGACATTTGCACAAAAATTTGATCTAGTAGAAAATCGTGAATTTGATCTATTTGGAATATCACTGGATTTACGCGGAGATGTAATTGTAGTTGGTGATCCAGGCGACGACAACATTATTAATAATGGTGGTACAGCATATCTTTACGAAACAACTGGCAAGCGAATCTGGAATAAAATTAGACAAGAAGAAGAAAAAGTAGATGTTGGTACGCTCACACGTTCATTGATCTACAGTAAACAAGATCATACTATTAAAACAAACTTTGATTTTATCGATCCAGCCAAAGGAAAAATCTTAGGTCTAGCAGAATCAAATCTTGATTTTAAGGTTGCAAGTGATCCTGCAATTTATACCAATAATCCAGTCAGTACCTCAGATGTAGTAGTAGATCCAAACATGCACTGGGGCGAAGATCAAGTTGGAAAGTTTTGGTGGAATTTAAGTAAAGTCAGATACATTGACTATGAACAAGGCGATTTAATTTATCGTGTCAAAAACTGGGGGAGATTTTTCCCAGGTAGTGAAATTGAAATTTGTGAATGGATTGAGAGCTCAGTCAGTCCTGCAGAATATACAACTATAAATGATGCTGATATGGGAACTCCTAAGTACACAGATGAAGGTACCTATGTACAAACAACCATAGTTGATGGCGCTACAGGCATACAAAGACAAAAATATTATTTCTGGGTAGTAAACAAAAGCGTTTCAACTAATCCTGATAAATCAGGAAGTCCTGTAACTGTTCGAGAAATGATTGAATCTCCTGAACTACAAGGTATACCTTATATCGCTCCTATTGCACGAAACGCTGTTAGTTTGTATAATATCAATGATTATCTAAGTGGCACAGATATTGTACTACAAATTCGTTACGATAACCTTCGTAATAGTAATACCATACACAGTGAATATCAGCTAATTCAAGAAGGAAATCCAGCAGACCGCATTCCAGAAAGTATTGTTGATAAACTCATTGATAGTTTAGCTGGTGCTGACTCAAGTGGTTTAGTAGTACCAGATTCTGGTTTATTAGAACAAGATCGTTATGGTATTAGTATTCGACCAAGACAAACAATGTTTGTTGATAGAATGGGAGCATTGAAAACTTTTGTTCAAGTAGTTAATAAAGTATTAATTCAACATCCAATAGTACAACAAAAAGTTATTACAGGCATTTCATCCAAAGAAGCAGATCCTGCAATTAGTGAATATAACTTTACTGTTGATATAATTGACGAGTTAGAGTTCTTAGATAAACAAGGATTACCTGAAGGTTATAAAGTATTTGTTCGTAGTGATTCTAACAATGAAAATCTTTGGGCAATATACATTTTACAATCTTCACAGTTTGTGTTATACAGGTTACAAGCATTTGATACCAGTCATTATTTTAACTATACAGACTGGTATGCAACAGGCTTTGACGAAAGTATCAGAGAAGATTATACTGTTAACTTTGAAAGAGATATACAAAGTCTAAGTCAAATAAAAGCTGGAGAAATTATTCGTGTTCGTTATAATAACATTGGCACGTTTACACTATACCAAATAAAACAAGACAACAACAACGATGACCTTGAGTTGGTCGGTCTTGGACAAGGAACAATACAATTAAGTGATAAGTTGTATGACAAAGAAAAATACCAACTAGGTTTTGGATTAGAAAACTTTGATAGCGCACGATTTGATGTAAACCCAAGTATTGAAATTCGTAATATTTTCAATGCACTACGACATGATATCTACATCAATGAACTAGCTGGTGAATTTAATAAACTATTCTTTAGCATGGTTAACTGGGTATTGTATAATCAAAGAGATGTTGATTGGATTTTTAAATCTAGTTTTATTAGTGTATATCATCAGTTGCGTGAACTTGACCAATATCCAAGTTTTGTTAGAGACAACCAAGATTTCTACATTGACTATATCAATGAAGTTAAACCATACAGAACTAAAATTAGAGAATATCTATTAGGTTACACAGGCAATGATAATTATCCTGGTGATGTTAGCGACTTTGACTTACCAGCATACTTTGAGCCAACCACGCAAGACTTCCGTAGTCCAAGTGGCGAAGGCATCAACGATGACTTATATCTACGCAATGATAGAGAATACAGTCAATGGTATACAAACCATGAACTAACACTAGAAAGTATTCAGATTGCACAAGGAGGCACAGGTTATACAGTAGCACCTGTTGTTACTGTTGTCAACTATGATGGTACTGTTAGTACAGTTAAGCCTACCGCTAAGATTAACCCCGTAGACGGCAGTGTAACAAGTATTACATTTAGTGGAGAGTTTGTATTTGACAGCTCACCAACTATTAATATTAACGGTAACGGCACAGGTGCTAAAGCATATCCTGTTATGGTTAACAACAAAGTACGAAGCATTAAAACAGAGATCAAATTTGATAGAATTGCTTATAGCAGTAACCTTAAAGAATGGACACCTGCGCTTGATGTTGCTGAAGGAGATTATATCTATTTCCAAAACGAAGTTTATCTTGCAACACAAGATGTTCCAGCATCTAATATATTTGATTTTAGATTCTTAATTCCTGTTAGTCATACTTTTGGTAATGCTATTGATCGTATTGTTGCATACTATGTTGCGCCAGACGGAACACCAGGTGTTGAACTACTATCTAAACTAATTGACGGATTAACATATCCTGGGGTACGTGTAACTGGTCTTGGCTACGCTGACGAAGTATACAGTGACAAATTCTTAGATACTACAATCCAAAGCACATATCTAGATACCAGTTTAGGTACTAGAGCAGAAGATATTAACGTTGACGGAGGATCGTTCGTTGATACTTATAGCAGTCATGCTCCGCAAGAGCTAACACCAGGTATTACATTTGACACACTGGTAATGAGCGTGTTTACAAGAATTATTGATCAAAACGGTGCTATTGTTAGTGGACCTCCGTTGGGATATCGTGTAACACACAATTTAACTGGTAGTCAGTTAGTTACTCCAACAACGTTTGATCCTACTATAGAATATCCAATAAATTCTTATGTAATTTATAATGACGTCTACTATGTTTCACTTAGTGAAATACAACCAGGCTCGGATGTTCCTGGAGTTAGTAGTTTTTGGCGTGTAGCGCATGCTGGAATTCAAACATGGGCACACGATGCAACACACGAAAAAGGAAAATACATCAGCTACAACGATAAGATATATCAAGCTAAAAACACATTTAGTTTTAAAGGTACAGTAGCAACTTCTGCTAACCTGGTAATTAGTACATCCAACATTGACAATGACACCTACTATGTAACAGACGAAGATACTATGTACTACTGGGTAACATCTGACAACTCTTGGTTTAAACTTACAGCACCAACTTGGATCTCAAAAACTAGATATGAACGAGGTGATGCAGTGATATACAATAATGTATTGTATACAAGCAGAACTGGTTTTATGTATGTTGATGAAGTAGCAGATATTGCAAGTTTGCCAGCAGATGCACTAGCAGGGTCTGTGTATTTTGTTACTAGCGAAGTAACATATTATTGGAAAAACGATCATGGAAACTGGGTAGCAACAGGACCAACTCCAGAATATCAATCTAGATACTGGACTGCTCAAACTCCAACGCTATCGTCAGCAGGCGAACTAGGAAGATATCCAGATAGTCAACCTCAGCTATGGCAAGAAGTATACTTTGATAATGCTTCAACTCTAGAGTTTTCTCCGGTAGATTCTAGATCGTATTACAGAATTTCATCTACACACAGTACTTTAGTAACACAAGATTTTGCAATAACTGATACAACGCTATATGTTGAAGACGCTAGCTTGTTACCAAACCCTGATCTAGCTAGAGGTGTTCCAGGTGTTGTGTATGTTAATGGCGAGATACTCTATTATTATGAAAAAGACGAAACTACAAATACACTAAATCGTGTTCGTAGAGGTGTACTAGGCACAGGAGCCGCCGCAGTTATTGCAACAGGATCAAGAATTGACGACTTGTCGATACTACAAACACTACCTTCTAATTCAGATTACACAGACTGGTTAAACAGTTTGAATGAGTTTGGATTTGTTGAAGTTGGCGACTTTGACTTTGATGCACCAGGATTTGGATTTGCGTACAATGTTAGCTTCCCAGACAGTCCAAATGATCCGGACACAGACCCAGGTGACGCACCGTTTGACTATGATATTAGTATTACATCTGGTGGCGTAACCACAGAACAAGCCACATTCTTAGGTGCAAGCCCGGCATACAACCCATGATAAATAATGATATAAAAGAGCAGGATACTGAAAATATGAAAACAGATTCAACAAAAAAGAAGCCAGACGAACTTGGCGGTTTCCATATTGAAGGGCATATTAAAATACATGACCCCGACAGTGGAGATGTTTATGTTAATAAGCGTAACGCTATTCACTATGAAAACATCAGTGAGGCATTAGCCTATAACTTAGCTAACAAAGGTCAGAGCTATATCTACGAAATGCACTTTGGAAACGGTGGCACAACTGTTAATGCTACAGGCGTTATTACATACAATCCTGCTAACACAAACGCCCAAAACAGTAGCCTATACAATGCAACCTACAGCAAGATTGTAGACGATACAGATGTTAACAACCTAGACGCTACACGCAACAAAATGGAAATTAGACACACACCAGGTCAGCCATACACAGATATACTTGTAACTTGTTTGCTAGACTATGGTGAACCAAACGATCAGGCGGCTTTTGACAACCTACAAGATTTAAACGGAGACTATGTTTTTGATGAACTAGGACTTCGTGCTAGAAGTACCGATGGAACTAGTGGATTAACCACAACAGGCAAACTGCTAACGCATGTTGTTTTCCATCCAGTACAAAAGAGCTTGAACAGACTTATCCAAATCGATTATACAGTGAGAATCCAGACGTTAACAAATCTAAGCAGTATTAGTTGAGGTAGATAAAAATGGCATATGTTATTAATAGAACAAACGGCGACATACTACTTAATTTACCAGATGGTTCATTAGATACTAGTACAGGTCTTTCACTAGTAGGTCGTAACTACGTCGGATTTGGTGAACTACAGCAAGAAAATTTAATTAAAATTCTAGAAAATTTTGCCAACGATACTAGACCAAATACAGCAATGACCGGACAACTTTGGTATGATACAAGTGTTGGCATGCTTAAATTTTATAACGGTAGTGTTTTTAAACCAATTAGTAACTTAACTATTGGTGGATTTGCTGAAAGACCAATAAACACCAATGTTGGAGATCAATTTTTTAACACTGACGAAAATGAGTTTTATATTTGGAATGGTGCAAGTTGGACACTAGTTGGTCCAACAGATTTAAGTAGACTATCAGAAATTAGAGTTGTTGGTTCTTTAGCAAGCTCTCTTGATTTGCCCGCTGGCGGAGGTTTACAATCAAACGGCGACCCTGCTCGCGGTGGTGAAGCTTATATCATTGACGGACATCTTTGGATCTGGGATACAGAACGTTGGAATGATGTTGGACAAGTACAAGGACCACAAGGAGAACCAGGACCACAAGGTGCTACAGGCGAACGTGGTCCACAAGGTGTTGCTGGTCCGCAAGGCCCACTTGGCCCACAAGGCTTACGTGGTCTACAAGGTGTACAAGGCGATCAAGGTCTAACTGGACCACAAGGTGCTACAGGTCCAACTGGCCCTTCTGGTGCTGACGGTACTAGTGTTGTTATTATGGGCGGTAAAACAGATGTTAGTCAACTTCCTCCAAGTAATAATACCATTGGTGATGCTTACCTAGTCAACGGTGAACTTTATGTTTGGACTGGCTCCGCTTGGGAAAACGTTGGTAATATTCAAGGTCCGCAGGGTATTCAAGGCGACACTGGTCCACAGGGTATTCAGGGTGTTCAAGGACCAACAGGTTTAACAGGACCGCAAGGTCCAACAGGACCGCAAGGTCCAACAGGACCGCAAGGTCCAACAGGTAATACTGGACCACAAGGGCCAGCCGGTCCGCAAGGCGCAACGGGCGCAACTGGATCACAAGGCCCAACGGGACCGCAAGGTCCAACAGGCCCAGCAGGTCCACAGGGTGAGACAGGACCAACAGGACCAGAAGGCCCAGCTGGTTCAAATGCATGGGCAGACATTACAGGAAAACCAAGTTTTGCAACTGTTGCAACCAGTGGCAGTTATGGTGATTTAGTTAATACACCAACACTGTTTGATGGAAATTATAACAGTTTGACAAACAAACCAGCATTAAATTTTGTACCATTAAGCGGCACAACTGGTTTAGCAGGTAATATTATACCAACAACAAACAACACACGTAGCTTAGGATCAAATGCTTTAAGATTTTCTGTTGTTTATGCTACAACATTCAATGGAACATCTACACAAGCACAATACGCTGACGTTGCAGAACGCTTTGCTAGTGATGCTGTATATACTCCAGGTACTGTTGTTGCACTAGGTGGAGTAGAAGAAATTACTGCTTCAGTTGAAGATGCTAGTGAAGAAGTGTTTGGAGTAATTAGTACACGCCCAGCTCACCTAATGAATGCAGGTGCAGGCTCAGATGAAACACACCCAGCAGTAGCAGTTAGTGGAAGAGTACCGGTTAGAGTAATTGGAAAAGTCAAAAAAGGACAACGTTTAATCAGTGCAGGCAACGGATTAGCTCGCGGTGCAGAAAGACATGAAATTACAAATCTTAATGTAGTAGGTCGTAGTTTAGAGGATAAACACACTGAAGATATAGGGGCTGTCGAAGCAATAGTTAGACTGAATTCCTAAGGAGTAATACGTTGTCTAAGATAAAGTTGGTATTCAATAACGCTGGAACATATAGATTTATTGTTCCAAATTGGGTAAGTCCTATTGTTACAGCTCGTATATGGGGTGCAGGTGGACAAGCAGGATTTAATACCAGTGGCAATGCCGGCGGTTCTGGTGCGGCAGGCATTTATGTTAAAACTTTCTTAAATTTTGTAGAGCCTGGACAAGGAATTTATGTTTCTGTTGGCCAAGGCGGCGGTCGTGGACAGCGATCATTTTTTGACGGAAGATATTTTAGTGGTGGTTGGGGAGGCTACGGCGGTCATAAACAAGCAGGACCTTCGGGAGATGGAGGACACGGCGGCGGTGCATCTGTTATAGCTAAACCTAACTTAGTTTTAGCAGCCGCAGGCGGAGGCGGCGGTGGCGGTGGCGCTTCCCGTAACTACGCCGGCGGCGGTGGAAACCTCATTTCTGGTAGCTTGTATAGTGAACCAGGACATGGATATAACGGCGTCGAAATGATTGGATTTGGCGGTGGTGGTGGCGGTGGCGGCGGTGGCCCACAGCGCGGAGGTTCCGGCAATAGGGGTGATGAATCAGTAGGTCCTAGTACTGGCGGAAAATCAGGCGGTGCAGTTTTATTTGCTTCGGGCGGCGGAATAATTGAAACTCCGTTAAGTAGTAAACCATATATTGATAACGAGGTAACCCCTGGACCACGAAGTAAAACTATGGGTACAGGCGGCCAAAGTAATGGACAACCAGGCACAGACGGATACGTTGAATTAACATTTGACTATGGTGCTCCTGCAACATATATCAAGAAAAACGGAGATTGGAAAAAAGTAATAGAAGCATACTATAAGTCAACAAATACTGGAAATTGGATACCTGCGAGAGCGGCATATCACAAACAAGGTAATAATTGGGTTATAGTAAATTCAACTGTTGAACCAGAATTTAATATTGAAAACGTCACCACTGGTATATTAACTACCACCGGAGAAACTAAAGAAACATTTGGCCGTATTGCCGAAAGACCTCCTCAATATGTAGATCCTCCTCCGCCTCCTCCGCCAGTGTCTGACCCTGGCGATTGGCACGACGACGGTGATTGGGGCGATTATGACGACAGTTTCGACAGCGGCGGCGGCGGCGACGGAGGTGGCGACAGTATTATCTGTACTGAGCTATTCCGTAGAGGAATGATGCCAGCTGACATCTATGCGGCTGACGCACAATATGGTTCAAAACTGTTTGATGCTTTTCCTGAAATGAAAACTGGCTACCATCGCTGGGCTAGGATTGTTACAGAATGGATGAACGGTCGCGGTCCTACATTTATGTGGTGGATACGAGATCCTGAAAAACGTGCCCGTCGTCAATCAGCATGGGCTACTAAGTGGGCAGAAGAACTTGCCGCACCTTGGGCCGCTGAAATGGCACACATACAAGGGGTACGCAAAACTAGTAGTCGTGCAGGACGTTGGTTAATGCGTTTGGGATATCCAATTACAAAATACATTGGTAAAATGAAAACAAAGCCCAAGTATATGCATCTGGTAGCATTGGTTGCAATACTTGCGATTGCTAAACTACTTGTTTTAATAACAGGTGAAAAGATCAATCTAAAGGAGAAAAATGATGACTCTCGATGAATACAAAGTAGGTCTACTACAAAGATATAATGCACTAAACGAAGAAGAAAAAGAATTAGTACGTGGTATTATGCGTACTCAATATGCTCCTGTTTTTGTTAAGGTATTGGGACAAGATCTACTAAGAAGTCTCCCTAACCTTATGCCATCTAAAAGCCCTGCGTCAGCACCGGTTGAAGAATAAGGCTAGGATAAATACTAGAAATAAAGGTAATATGTAATGGATATCTACAAGAGTAACGGAGAACTATTTACAATTTTAGCAGATGGCACTACCACAACGGTAGCTGATGCTCCTGTTATTCTTGCTGGTCGTAATTATGCTGGATACGGAAAAATACTAAACGAAAACACACTACGTTTAGCAGAAAACTTTGCATCAACAACTCCTCCAGCTGGCCCAATACTAGGACAGGTTTGGTTTGATACAGCAAGCACAATACTTAGAGTTTACAAAGGTCCAACTGTTGGATGGAAGCCTTTTGCTATTGAAAATGTTGGTATTGAAACCCCACAGTCTCCATTGGTTGGCGATCAATGGTTTGATACTGCAAAAGATCAACTTAAAATTTTCTCAGGTAATAGCTGGAAAGTAATTGCTCCTCACTATGAAAAGAACTGGGGAGAAAGTGGTTCATTACCTTTTACAATTACAGATGTAAACGGAACAGATCATGTTTGCGTTAAGGTCCTAAGTGGCGGACGCATTATGATGATTGTAAACCAAGATGGTGATTTTGTTCCTCTTTCAGAGATTGCAGGATTTAGTACTATTAAAAATGGTATTAATATTAACACTGCAATTCCTAATTATCTTTTCCATGGCACCGCCCAGAATGCTGTTCAGCTAGGTAGTAGAGGCTCAGAGTTTTATATTAGAACAGATGTTGACGGAACTATCAATGCTGACCTAACTGTGGCCGAGCAACTGCATGTTGGCACAGGATTAAGAATGTCAACGTCAATTGGAAACAACAATATTTCTATCGAGTCCGTAGAACAAGGCAAAGATATTGATTTTTGGATCAACTTTAACGGTACACAAACACGAGCATTAACCATCAAAGGCAGTACAGGAGAAGTACGCATTGGCGGATCGTTTACAACCACACAACCTAGTACAGAAGCAGGCGTAGCACACAGAGGCTATGTAACTTCTATTAGATCTCAAATTGAAGCTGAAAGACAGCAATTACTTGATGCACTAGATAGTAAATTATCTGCAGATATTGCTGAGCTGAACACAAAACAAATTGCAATACAACAAGTAAATGATCAGCAACAGGTAGATATTAGAAATATTAATACTACGTTAACAACAAAAGCACCAATTGTTTCTCCAACATTTGTTGGTATTATTAGAGCAGAACAGCCTAGTACAAATGCAAACGACACACAAATTCCTACAACTGAATGGGTAAGGGCTCGCGACAACGAAAACCTCGTAGCGTTACAAAACTATACAAGACAAGAAGATCTATATTTAAAAGGTTGGGCAACTCAGGAATTAACAAAGTATGCTCCAATAGTTAGTGCAAATTTCAGAGGAGAGACAACTACACAAACTCCTCCGTTAACTGATAATTCAAATAGAATAGTTAATGCAGAATGGGTAAAATCAAATTATCCGCTAGATTCCCATCTTTGGAAAGGCTCAAATAAATTTGTATCTGACAGACCTCCAACTGGATCTGAAGGTGTAGACGGTGATTTTTGGTTTGTAGTTGATCCCGAGTGATAAAGAAGTTTGTTTGATAAATAAAACGTAAGAACGTTATAACGGAGAACACGTAAATGCCATATACAATTACTAAAACAGATGGTACTACACTACTTAACTTAGCGGACGGTTTGACTGATGAGTCAACCACTAGTTTGGTACTGATCGGTAAAAACTATTCAGGTTATGGTGCATTCCTTAACCAAAACTTTGTTAAGATGCTGGAACATTTCGCTAATACTTCCAGCCCAGATGATCCATTGACAGGTCAGTTATGGTATGATACTGCCAACTCACTTCTAAAAGTGTTTACAGGCACACAATGGAAAGTTATTTCCAGTTCAATCAGTAGTTCACAAGCACCGGCAGATCCTGTTGTAGGTGATTTATGGTGGGACACCACAAATACTCAGCTAAAAGTGTACTCCGGCACTAGTTGGGTTACAATTGGTCCTGCTTTTACCGCAACTTCAGGACAAACAGGTGCAGTAGCTGATATTATTGCAGACAATACGCAGAGTGCCGCTACTCACGTTGTTGTTAAGTTCTTTGTTAATAACCAGCTAACAAGTATTTTAAGTAGAGATGCAGAATTTACTCCGCTAACAACTTCTAGTGCTCCAGGTTTCACAACCATTAAGCCTGGTTTTAACCTAAGTACAGCTATTAGCGGTCTACGTTATTGGGGTCTAGCAGATAATGCTAGTAAACTAAATGGTGCAAGTGCTTCAACTTATGCAACATATAACGGCGTTGGACCATTTACAACTGCACAATCATTTACTAACACAAACGGTATTTCAGTTGGGTCAAGTAACGATCTAACAATTTCTAACACAGGGAGTGCTGTTAATTTAACTAACAACACCAACAACAGCAATATTGATTTTAACGTCAAAGTTAATAATGCCAACACCACAATATTTCGTATAAACGGAACAAATGGTAAAGCTGAAGTAGTTGTTGGTATGCCGACAACTCAAAACGGTGTTGCTACTAAGGGTTATGTTGATCAAGAAATTACATCGCTAACAAACGCTATTACTGGACAAGGCGGTAGCATAGGTGATATTCAAACTCAGTTAGCATCATTCTTAAAACATGACGGTACAAATGAAATTACAGGAAGTATTCGCGTATCCACAGGCGGAGCATTTAGTCTTGGTAACGCTACTCACAAATTTAATACAATTTATGCCAGCACATTTGATGGTACAGCAAGTACTGCACAATATGCTGACTTGGCGGAAAGATTTGCCGCAGATGCCGCATATGCTCCAGGTACAGTTGTTGCACTAGGTGGTGCAGAAGAAATTACCAGAGTAAACGAAGATTTAAGTGATGAAGTCTTTGGCGTGGTAAGTAAAAGAGCGGCATATTTAATGAATGCAGGCGCAGGTTCAGATGAAACACACCCAGCTATTGCAGTAAGTGGTCGTGTTCCAGTTCAAGTAGTTGGATCTGTCAAAAAGGGTGATAGACTAGTAAGTGCAGGTGATGGCCGTGCTAGAGCCGCTACTAAAGAAGAAATTAGCCCTTGGAACGTTATCGGACGTTCATTAGAAGATAAATTAGACGACGGCGAAGGAACAGTTGAAGCAATCGTCAAACTAACATCGTAATTACGAGGGATAATTAAAAAATGACTTATAGCCAAGGTGGATTAATCCAAGCAACAGACTATAACACATTCGCACAAGGTGGCGCTAGTGTTAACCATGGTGTTGCCAATATTAATACCGTCTGGGGTACAGGTAGTGGAGACAAAGGATACGGTCAGACAAGTACACTGAGTGCAGTTTCAACATCAAATACAGTTACAGCAACACAGTGGTCTACAATGATTGCACGTTTGAATTCAATACTAACACACCAAGCGGGTAGCGGTTCAGGTATTACAGCACCTGTCGCAGGTAACACAATTACATTTTTATCAACTCTGAGTAGTAATATTACAACAGGGTTTAACAACCGTTTAAATTTTACTTCAAACGGCTCAGATGCGGCCGCAACAGGCAGTGTTAACACAAGTTGGACAACAAACGGTTCCGCACTAACAATAACACGTACAGCAACATTTGGTAGTGCAGATCAAGCACGTTATTTCTTCAATGCAGGCGGAAAACTTATTGTTAACTTTGGTGCTACTAACAACCAAGGCAACTCAAAAGGTAACGACTGGGTTTCATTACTTGGTACTAAACTTGATAACATTGTTATTGGTGGATATACTAACTCACGCGGCGGCACAGGAGGAAGTGTTGTTTCTTCAAACACCGCTTTAGGATATTGGAACGCAGGCACAACTAACAACAAGATTTTAGAACTAACATCAGCCAGCGGTACAGCAGATTATGGTAACAACAAAATTGAAGTATTCATAAGGACCAATGGTGTACAAGGTTCAAACGGCGACGTTGGAAACGTTGTTTCAGTAGTACTAACAGTAACTGACGTGGCAGCAGACAGTTTTGATGACCAAGTTAACTTAACAATTAACACAACTTGGACCAAGCGTCCACCAGAAACAACAAATTTAGCTGATACTTGGGGAACACCAACATACGGTTAATCCAATAAATTTAGCCAAAAGATGAAAAAGCCACTTGCAAGAGTGGCTTTTTTGTTATATACTAGTAACATGACAGAAGAACTAGTAAATCAAGTAAAACAAGCAACAGATTACCAAAAGAACAAGCAAGCTCTTCGCGAGAAGATTGTAGCAGAGCTACACATGCCTTTTGAAGGAGGATTGTTTTATCTAACTCCATCAACTATGGCATTTGTTGAAACATGGCCTAATGAAAATCTGTTCCTAGAAGATGTTTACGGCAATCCTATTCCAATTGATCGACAGAAGTTTATGAATCTTGCTCGTGAACGTTATCATGCTGTAATGAATGATTGGCATGTAAAACATCAGGAACTTAAAAGTGTCAGAAAAGTCTAGAGGTGTATTAATATTTGCTACAAACACCAGTGACGTTGACTATGTTAAGATTGCTGAAACAAATGCAGAACTAGTTAAACAGTACATGGGTTTGCCAACAACTATTGTCCAAGGAACTCAAGGGCAAAACAAGCGTTTAGTAAGTGGTGCGGTAACTGAATGGCATAACGGAGGCAGATGCAATGCCTACGAATTATCGCCTTATGACGAAACATTGGTATTGGATGGTGACTATCTAGTATTTGACGATAATTTGCTTAAAGTGCTTGACACTGTTGAGGACTATGCTATACCACACAAGCACATCTATATTAACGAACAAGCAAATGATACCATGGGAACATATGCAGTTGGACCAATGCTGTGGGCTACTGTAATAGCGTTTAAACGCACCAATAAAGCCCGTATGCTGTTTGAAGTTGCTAGTATGATACAAAACAACTATGCCTACTACAGGGCGTTATACAAGCTACAAAGCAGTATTTTTCGTAATGATGCAACGTTTACGATTGCAGATAGGATTGTTAATGGCTATTCGGAAAACATGAGCTGTCGTGTGCCTTGGCCTATTATGACCATAAGTGGCGAAATTGATAGAATGGTGGTTGACAAACAGCGTATTATAGTGTATAAAAAAGAACGTGCATATGTATTACCACGTGCTAATCTACATCTACACGACAAACGATATTTGCAGAACGGATTTGAGTATGCGTAAACAACCACATCAAGCACAACGTGGGTTTTTGACCATTGCACAAAACAGTGATGTGAATTATATTGAGCTGGCCTACTTACAAGGACTAAATATTAAAGCAACTCAGCCCAACAGTTTGTATGCTGTTATAGTTGATAAGTTGACCCATTCACAGATAACTCAAGATCAACACCGTGTGTTCGATTATGTTATTACCCTCGATATTGATAGTGCTAGTAAAGACAAATGGAAACTTGCCAATGAATGGCAGACCTTTTATCTAACACCTTTCAAAGAAACTATCAAGCTCGAAGCAGATTTGCTTTTCACTCGCAGTATCAAACACTGGTGGAGAGCTCTACAACTGCAAGATGTAGTACTAAGTCACGGAGTAGTTGATTACCAGCAAAAGCCCAGCACCAGTAGACACTATCGCAAACTGTTTGATAATAACAGTTTGCCCGATGTTTATAATGGTATGATGTATTTTAGATATAGTGCATTCTCTACAAAGTTTTTCCAACTAGCACAACAGGTTTTTGAAAACTGGGATTCAATTAGAGATAGAGCTCTACACAATGTACGTGACGACAAGCCAACTACAGACGTAGTTTATGCAATCGTTTGTGCAATGATGGAACGTCCTTGTTATATTCCCTCACTGGACTTTTTCAAGTTTGCACACATGAAACCTGCAATACAAGGATGGGCAGACAACGTTGACATTTATAAAACTGTGCATGTTGAAAACAACTTAGCTGATTTGCGAATTAACAATGTACAACAATTATATCCTGTGCATTATCATGATAAAACATTTAAAGTTAAGGAATTGATAAAAGAATATGAACAAGAACTCTACAGTTGAATACAGATTATACTACGACGAAACTGGCAGAGTTACTTGTATGACCAATGAACATTTGCCTGGAAACTATATTCGTATTAATAAGGAAATATATGATCGTGCAAGCTACAGGTCATTGCGTGTGATCAATGGCAAACTAACACGAATAACCAAAGACACGGACGATTTTATGCTCGAACGTAGAAAAAACGGATATACTAGTGTAAAAGGACATGCTAGTATTTTAACAAATTCAACAAATCTGGAGACTCAAACATATGGCTTCAAATATCACTGATGTCGCTGATTTAGATTGCATCTATCTCAGTTATGACGAACCTCAGAAGGAAGAGTTTTGGATTAAGATACAGAACCTAGTACCTTGGGCCAAGCGTGTGGACAATGTCAAAGGTAGTGATGCCGCACACAAAGCCGCAGGCGATGCTAGCGACACAGACTTCTTTGTGTTAATTGACGGTGATAATTTGCCCGATGCAGAGTTCTTTAACCTGCAGATTGAAACGCCTGATCACGATTGTGCGTTTCGATGGAAAGCTCGCAATCACATTAACGGGCTTATGTACGGTAATGGTGGTATGAGTGTTTGGAGTAAAGGATTTGTGGACAATATGCGTACTCACGAAGCAAGTGATGGGAGTGACGAAACAAGCGTTGAGTTTTGTTTCGAGGAAACATATTACCCCATGCACAACTGCTACAGCACAACGTACCCTAACGGAGACCAATATCATGCCTGGCGGGCAGGGTTCCGAGAGGGGGTTAAAATGTGCCTGGATCGAGGACGCAAGCCGAGTCTGCAAGAGTTCAATGATGCCGCAAAAAAGCGCAACCTTGATCACTTGCAGATTTGGCAAACCATTGGTCGTGACGTAGAGCACGGCGAGTATGCAATTTGGGGAGCAAGATATGGCACATACAAAACCATGCTCACAGATTGGAATCACACAGAAGTGCAGGACTTTGATTTGCTCAAAGGCATCTATGATGAGTTTTTAAAAGATGTAGACAATATTGCGGAGTACACTGAACTGCTCAACAACAGACTTGGGCTTAATATTATTGAACTTGACGACAAACAAAGTGCGTTTTTCAAGTATCATTATAGCACTGGGCATAAGAACCTAGAACTAATGACTAAAGAGATTGACGTTATTAGACGTATTGAAGGCTGGTAATTTTTGATAGATAAGGAAAACATTATAGCAAATCTTAAACAAGTATATGATCCTGAAATAAGTGTTAATGTATATGATCTCGGATTAATATACAATATAGATGTTGACGAAGAGGAAAAGCAAGTTACTATAACACATACTTTAACTAGTGCATTTTGTCCTTTTGCTGATCAAATTGTTTCAGATATTCAACAGGCAGGTTATGTACCTGAAGTTAAAACGGTTGTGATTGATACAACATTTGATCCACCATTCTCAGTAGAGATGGTACCCGAAGAAACACGTATGATGTTGGGATGGTATTAATGAACAAAGGCGATGAATCAGTAGGCAACAAAAGCAAGTTTATGTTTAACGCTGAATGGATGAAAGAGAACCTCGGCGAAGGACTCTGCTTGGCTAAATGGAAGCAGGTTAGTTTACATTTACCTACAGGGCTAAACAACAGTTGCTATCACCCACCTCTACATCAAATTGATGCTGAAGCAGTTAAAAAGAATCCATCAGCATTACACAATACGGATCATAAAAAAGAACAGCGTAAAGTAATGCTCAAACACGAACGTCCGCCAGAGTGTCAGTACTGTTGGAATATTGAAGACACAGGCAACCTAAGTGATCGTCACTATCGCAGTGGGGAACCTTGGGCCGCTAGTGATTACGACACGATTGTCAACAGTACAGGCAACGAAGATTGGATGCCCAGTTATGTTGAAGTAAACTTTAATCATGCGTGTAACCTACAGTGTAGTTATTGCTCGCCACAGTTTAGCTCAACATGGATGAAAGAAATTAAAAAGTATGGAGCATATCCTACCAGTACGCCGCACAATGCGCCAGAACATTTTACAGGTCGTAGACGTCCTATTCCGCATCGTGAACACAATCCTTATGTGGATGCGTTTTGGGAATGGTGGCCTGAACTATATCCGCACCTAAAACATTTTCGTATGACAGGTGGCGAACCATTAATGGACAACAACACCTATCGTGTGTTTGACTATGTGCTGGCACTGCCTAATCCAGAGCTACATCTAAACGTAACATCAAACTTTAGTGTAGAGCCAAAGCTATTTGAAAAATACATAGACTATGTAAGGCGTTTGTGCAGAACACAAATTGAACACTTTATGCAGTATGTAAGTTTGGACACAGGAGAACCCAAACATGCAGAATACATTCGCAACGGACTAAACTACAATCGCATGGCACACAATGTGGTGCGTTATCTAAGTGAAGTACCAGAGCGTAACAGTTTAACATTTATTATTACAATGAACAACCTCAGTGTTCCGGGTCTTAAACGTTTGTTGGCTTGGATACTAGAACTTAGACGTGTACACAGTAGAACCTATCAGCGTATTTGGTTTGATACTCCTCTACTGCGTCAACCCCATTGGCAGAGCTTACAGATACTGCCTTGGCCCTATGCGGAAAAGCTAGAAGACATTGCAGATTGGATGGAACAAAATCTAGAAACAGAAGACGATCCGTTCCACGGGTTTAAGGACTATGAAGTACAGCGTCTACGACGTGATATTGCATGGATGCGTAAAGGCAAAGAACTAGGCGAGGATTATTTGCACAAGCAACGTGCAGACTTTTATCGATTCTTCAATGAACATGACCGTCGTCGTAAAACTAACTTCTTAGAAACTTTTCCTGAGATGGAAGAGTTTTGGAAAGAATGTAGGTATCATGCTCAAAGATAACGATAAATTTTGTGTGCGTCCGTTTATGCATAGTCTAGTAGACACCCAAGGGCGTTTTATGCCTTGTTGTCGTAGTTTTGTACAAACAGATTTTAATATGAAAACACACTCTGTTGACGAATGGTGGAATAGCGATTATCTCAATGATCTAAGAAAGCGTATAAAGAACAATGAACATAGTGATGAATGTGTTCGTTGTTATAAACAAGAGGAGCAAGGATCAAAAAGTTTTCGACAGTACAGCAACGAACGCTGGAGTGATATAACAGAACAAACAGAACAACCAATAGATTGGGAAATACAGTTATCAAATTTATGTAACTTGAAATGTTTGATGTGTAATCCACAGTCTAGTAGCCAATTTTTAGTTGAAGAAAACAAACTGTTTGACAAGGTATGGGATCAGAAGAAATACGATTGGGATGAAAAAGACAATTACAAGATACTTGAAATAATGGAACATAGCGATAGTTTTATTCTAAGAGGTGGAGAACCTTTTATGTTGCCTTGGGTTCGTGATATTCTTTCATCGTTAACACAACGTAAAGAAATAATGATTGCAACAAATGGAACTAAATTTGATCAAAGTTGGGTTGATGTATTATCAGCACACGATATTAAAATGTGTTTAAGTATTGATGGATATGCAGAACTCAATCATTACATCAGATATCCAAGTAAATGGAATGTTATAACTAATAATATAGAGTTGATGCGTCAAATACCTAATGCTAACATTTTTGTAAACACAGTGGTACAAAATTTAAATGTATTACACATTGATAGATTATTAGAATGGGCTAAACAGGAAGAACTTTTTGTGCAGTTCGATATACTAACAAAACCTCATTACCTAGCGCCTGTGTGCTTGCCAAAAGAATTAGCTCAACTTGCACAAGACAGACTTCGTGCTGTTGATTACGAAGCACAAAATGGTTTAGAAGGAATTATTAATACATTGGATAACGCCAATGACGAAGATTGGAATGAATTTGTAGATATGATTACTATTAGAGATAGACATCGTGGCATAAAGATAGTAAACTATGTGTCCGAAATGGAGGAACACTTTGCCTAAGTTAGTCAATGAAACAGATTTAGAATTTAGACAGCGTGTACTAGATACTAAAAGCTCTAGCTTCTGTGGTGCGAAATGGTACAACGCTACTATTTGGTTAGGCTCAGGAATGACTACAAGTTGTCACCATCCGCCTGCACACAAAGTAAATGTTGAAGAAGTACGATTCAATCCCAAAGCACTGCACAACTCTGCACAAAAGAAACAAGACCGAGCACAGATGCAGGCAGGTGAGCGTCCTCCCGGTTGTGAATACTGCTGGAAGATTGAAGACATTGGACGCAACAACATCAGTGACCGTACCTATAAAAGTGTTATCTACAGTGACGAACTATTACAAACAGCATTTGAAACAGACCCTAACGAGGACATTGATCTACGCACACTAGAGATTGCGTTTGATAGAACCTGTCAGTTTGCGTGTAGTTATTGTAACCCAGCGTTTTCAAGCACCTGGGTCAAGGATCTTAAAAAGCATGGCCCGTATACAGAACTACAAAGCGATGGACGCAATCACTTTACACACCCACATAAAGAAGCTCAACTCTATCGCTATGACGAAACCAATCCTTATGTAGAAGCGTTCTTTCGTTGGTGGGATAGTGATCTACATCGAACACTGCAAGAGCTACGCATCACAGGAGGCGAGCCCTTAATGAGCGGACATACCTGGGATCTGTTGGATTGGTTCAAAAACAATCCAGGACGCAGTCAGACACGACTTGCTATCAACAGCAATCTTGGCTTTGAATCAGACAAAGTAGAAAGACTGCTAGAAGCCACAGACTATTTGGAAATTGATTTATATACCAGCAACGAAAGTATGGGTCCACACGCTGAATATATTCGTGATGGTCTAAAGTGGGAACAGTGGACCGCAAACATGGACTTGTTAATCCGCAGTGGCAAACTACGTGGGTTACATGTAATGAACACTATCAACGCATTGTGTTTAGAAAGTTTGCCAGAGTTTTTAACTTGGATGCTGGAAAAGAAAAGTAGTTTTGGCAGGGACTTTCCTAACTTTACACTAAACATTTTACGTTTTCCTAGTTTTCAAAGTGCATTAGTATTGCCAGATGAAATACGAACCAAACACAAACAGCGTTTAGAAGATTGGAGTAACACATATCAAAATCATGTAATGTTACACGAACATGAGCGTAATCATGTACAAAGACTTATTGATTACTTGGATGTAGTAAAGACTCCTCATAGCGAAACATCATTTGAACGTCCTAAACTACACAACGACTTTAAACGTTTTTACTCGCAGTATGACCAACGCCGAGGCAAAAACTTTACAGAAACATTTCCTAATTTAGCAGAGTGGTATAATGACCTTGGATAAAAAAGACTTTTATAAAAAATACGATTACAATGAACGTGCTCCGCATTTTGTTGAAATCAATGAACTCTCAGAAGAGCAGTATTTTCGTTTAGTAAAAAGCGAACGCTTCTGTATGTTGCCTTGGGTGCATATGCATGCGTTTCCAGATGGTCGTGCTTATCCTTGTTGTCTTAGCGAGTATTTTCATCCTGTTGGAGATCTACGCAAAAACACAATGCAAGAAGTATGGAATCAAGACAAGTATAAAACCATGCGTAAGAACATGTTAGAAGAACGTGAATGTGTTGAATGTACCAAATGTTATGAACAAGAAAAATCAGGCTTCTTTAGTATGCGTAATGATGCTAATAGAAACTACGGTCACCTAATTAATGAAGTGGAGCAAACAGATAATGAAGGATATCATCCAGAGTTTAAACTACGGTATTGGGACGTTAGGTTCTCAAATTTATGTAATTTTAGATGTAGGTCTTGCGGTCCTATTTTTAGTAGCAATTGGTTTAACGACCACGTAAAATTATACGGCGTAAAACCTGATGTACTAAAACGTCCAATGGAAAAGGTAGAATACACTACAGGGTCCGAGGACGGCATGCTAGCACAGATGGAGCCACACATTGAACATCTAGAGCAGGTATACTTTGCAGGCGGCGAGCCGCTGATTATGAAAGAGCATTATTACTTGTTGGAACGTTTAATTGACCTTGGTAAAACTGACGTGCGTCTAGTATACAACAGTAATTTCAGTGAACTACGTTATAAAAACAAACATGTATTTGAATACTGGAAACATTTTAAAACTGTTAATGTGGGTGCTAGTTTAGATGGCATGAATGCTCAAGGTGAACTAATACGCAAAGGCACAAATTGGGCACAAACAATTAGTAATCGTGAGCGTATGATGAAGGAAGTGCCGCACGTAGACTTTTATATTAGTGCAACAGTTACCAGTCAAAACGTATTGCATGTCTTAGACTTTCATCGTGATTGGAGCGAGCGAGGTTTTATTAAACCCAAAGACTTTAATGTAAACATCTGCCAAGGTCCAGACTGGTATAGGATTGATATTTTTCCTGAATGGTTTAAGCGTGATGTTATTGAGCCTGCTTATCGCAAACACATTGAATGGTTAGATCCACAAGATGATCTGCGTAGAGCAACAACTGGATTTGAAAGTGCTATTAACTTTATGAACTCTACCGACAACCACGAAAAGTATTGGAAACGATTTGAAGAAGAAGTTGCAAAATTAGATCGTATTCGCAACGAAGACTTTTGGGCTACGTTCCCAGAACTGGAGGCGGCTCGTGGAACTGCCTAAAACTATTTGTATGCTACCTTGGGTAAGTATGGAAACAACTCCACTGGGTACTACTCGTCCTTGTTGTTTGGCTATAGATGAAATTGTTAAACCAGATGGAACAAAGTACAACCTAAACGACGATACATTAGAAGACGTCTACAAAAGCGAATACATGCAGGAACTCCGCAAGCAGTTCTTGCGAGGAGAAAAACCCAAGACCTGCTCGCGTTGTTGGGACGAAGAAGACGCAGGACGCACAAGCAAACGCATGAACACCGATGTGCGTTTTAAACATGAACGCCCTGATATTGATTGGCAAAACACTCAGCCTGACAGCCTGTGGTTTGTAGATCTCAAACTAGGAAATATTTGTAACTTAAAATGTCGTATTTGTGGATCTTGGTCAAGTTCTAAATGGGCAAGAGAAGAAATTGACTATATCAAAGAAAGACCAAATGCAAACCACAAACAGCATATTGCTTATAAATGGTTAAAGCAAGGTAAATGGCCTAGAGAAACCAAAGTGTTTTGGCAGAACATGGAAACATTGCTACCACAGGTTCGTTACTTTGAATTTACAGGTGGTGAGCCATTTATGATTAAAGAACACTTTCAACTGCTACAGCAAGCAGTTGATCTTGGTCTTGCAAATAACATAGAAATTCATTATAATACAAATGGCACACAATATCCAGAAGAATTTGTTGACTTATGGAACCATTTCAAGTATGTTGAAATTGCATTTAGTATTGACAACGTAGGTGAGCGTTTTGAGTATGAACGTTATGGTGCTCGATGGACAGAAGTAGAAACAAACATTGAAAAATTTAGACAATTAAGACAACAAACAAATAATATAAAACTACAGATTTGTTTGACTGTTAATGCACAAAATGTTTACTACTTGAAAGACCTATGCGATTGGATGAATACACAGGACTTTGACTATCATCATTTCAATATGTTGCATGATCCTCGTCATCAAAATATTGGAGAAATGACTAAAACAGCGAAGGACTTGGTGATTAGTAGACTTACTCAAGATGATTTTACACCCAAGCACAGAACAGAGATAGATAATATTATACAGTTTATTAAGAATGGTCCTACCAGCGACGGCAAGCGTTTTGTTACACTAATGAAACAAACTGACAGGTATCGCAAACAGAGCTTTTTAGATACACACACTGTAATAGCAAAGGCAATGGGCTATGAATAAATTAGCCTTTGGATGCTCACATACCGAAGGCGTTGGTGTTGAACCGCACGAGTCTTGGCCTGCATTAATAGAAGCAATTAATTTTGGCAAAAGTGGTGTCAGTGCAGATTATATATTAAGGATTGCTCCTGATATTTTAGAATCTCATAGTCCATCAGTTGTCTATATCTTATGGCCTGATTGGACTAGATTTGAATACATAGACGAAGCGGACGAAATTAAACAATCATTGGCGACAGATAGTAATAGAATAAATTTTATGGAAACTGCAACAGATGAGTGGTTACAAAATAACTTTGACAAACATGTTGCACGTATGAAAGAACTCTGCTTGGAAAACAATATTAAACTTGTAGACATTACATTAGATGATTTAATACCATATATTGATTATTCTGACAGATGGCCTCTGTCTAAACTAGGGCATCACTATTCTCCAGTCTGGCATGGCTGGGTGGCAGATATATTTAAGAAACTAGAAAATGAAAAAACCTGAACGAGCACCACAAACACTGTGCATGGCGCCTTGGACACACACCTACTTGAGTCCACAAACAGAACGTAGAATGTGTTGTGCTAGTCGTGAACCAGCGCAAAACTTTGAGCAGTATATTGACACAGCCGCAGGCACAGGTGAATACACACCCATTACATTAGAAGAACACTGGAACGGTGACCATATGCGTAGTGTGCGTAGACGCATGATGGCAGGTGAAGAGCTCGATGAATGTCAAGTATGTAACAACAAATTATTAAACACAGACGTATATCGCTCATATTTTAATCAACTGTTTGGACATAAATATAATAGCATATGGGAAGCCACCGACGAAACAGGACGAACCTCATTGGAGCCTGTGAGTTGGGACTACCGTTTTAGCAATCTCTGTAACTTTAAATGTCGTATGTGCGGAGATATGTTGAGCAGTAGTTGGGAAGCAGAACAACGCAAACACGATATGATCAATTGGCACAATCCTAAAAACAATTGGATGAAGCCAGAAATCAAAAAACAAATTGAACAATTTCAGTCTACGCAAATTGAGGAGGAATTTGCTCAGGCAGTAGAAGAACATCGAGTTGAAGAAATATATTGGGTAGGCGGCGAGCCTTTAATGTACGAACAACATTGGAAGTATATGCCGCGTATTATAGAACTAGGAGACGGACCAAATGTTTACGTTAGATATAACACTAACCTTTCTCGGATTGATTATCGTGGCATTAATTTGTATCGTGATATTCTGTCTCGGGTTCGTGACTGGCAAATATGTGCAAGTATTGACGGCACGGGACGAATTGGAGAATATATTCGAACAGGTCTTGATTTTGACAAGTGGCTTGAAAACTTCAATCAAGGAGTTGAGATCAGCAACCACCCGCGCCAAGTTCGTATTGACTTCACTCTTACACTACCAGGACTCTTCGAAGTCCAAGCAATCCAAGAACTCGCAAAAAGACTAGGTGTTGGCATACTAGCCAAAGTAGTCTTTAGTTTTAGTCCAGACATTGTACTATCACCGCTAGCATTGCCACGTGAGGTGTTAGATCCTTGGCTAGACGAATTGATTGCCAACAGTGAAGATGCAATGCATGACGTATTGGTGCAATTAAAAAACAGACCTACATTTGCAGAGCAATGGCCAGACCAATACGAAGAAGGTCTGCGTCGAGGCAAAAATCGCATACATAAAATTGAAATGATAAGAAATGATTCTTTCACACTAAGAGATATTTTATCTAATAGAAAGGAAGCCCTCGTTTGGTGGGATAGTATATGATAGATTATCTATTATTAATTTTATTAACCGTGTTTATTGTTGTTCTTTTTATAATAGGATACAAAACAGCAAGACAAAAAGATCACGACTTATTAAAAAAATATGGCAGTTTTGATAAAGTGCCGACGGAAGAACGAGGAGAATCTCCTTACATATGAGTGGGCAAAGACAATTTTTAAAAATGTGGGCTAGGGTTGTTGGTATGCCAATTGGTATTACTGATGACGATAAACCTGAATTCTTGCCCATATCACAGCGCAGTGTTAAACATGCCTTGCTTTTACGATCTTTTTGGATAGCATTACATGTAATAACCTGCTTGATGATTATACTAGGTAACGGCCGTAATATGGGATGGTGGTAATGGATATAAGAGTAGTATTACGAAACCCTTTTAACAAACGCAAAACAGTAGACTATATTATTGAGGTGCAGGAGCATCCAATGGCCAGTTACTGGTACAATGCACTAAACAGTTTGTTAGAAAGCAAGCCCTATTTAGAAAAAAACTTTTGTTTTATGGGCTTTCCAGACGCACCACGTTCGCTTGAATTTTTGTGTAAAGAATTACAATGGGTCAAAGATACTATCAATGATTGTTTCAATGGTACTTACGAAATTCGTGAAATCTTTACACCCAAGACTATGCGTGATGGGTTAAATCCTAATCAACATATCATGAACGCACTACACAACCATTTTGAAATACTTCAAGGCGAAGCATGGGAATTAAGTGACTGGTATAAACGTGCAGACTATCCTACTAAATTTGCTATACGACAACTAAACAATATCTGTCACGAAGCAGAAAGTCTAATGCTATCACAAAAGAAAAAGATAGAAGCACCGCAATGGATTCGCCCCAGTCAGATTACAACATTTCTAAATGCTCCACGCTTTGATTATCCTGAAGCACACAAACGAACATTTGATAAAACACGCTATGACCGCACGTTTGGCACAGTGTATCAACACTGGACACAGATTGGTAAAACTCTGTATGAAGTGTTTGTGGATGAAGGCGCACCTGATCTTGATGAAGCAATGTGCGAAGCAATTACACATTTAAGATATTACTCAGGAGAGTTTGACATCGAATGGAGTCGTGATGTAACCTATGCAGGCGATTATCCTTGGCACAAACAGCGCATGGATGAATATGCAGAATGGTTAGAGCGCAATGGGTTTAGACACGACGATCCGCAATACAACTACGGCTTCCATGAAGTAGGACAAGTTAATATGAAGCGTAGTTTTAGTACAGACGTGCCCGAAGAAGTGTGGGCTATTGTCAGTGAGCATTTAGATATTGTGCGTATTGAAACAGGACAAGCAAGTGCTGACTTTGAATACTGTTGGACAGATTCAGACTATTATGCACAACAGATTAACTTTATGAGACCCGGATATGATTATAGTAGCAAATGGATGTAGTTTTATCTACGGTAATGAACTAAGCGACATGCGCTATACAGGTTCTCCTAGTCGTTTGACTTATCCGGCACTATTAAGTCGAGGACATGAATATTATTGTGTAGCCACAGGCGGTGCAAGCAATCAAGCAATAACAAGAACCACAATGGATGCTTGCAGAACATATCAGCCAGACTTTGTGTTTGTGCAATGGACATTTCCTAATAGATATGAGTTTAGATTTGACTTCTATACAGGGCAAAAAAAGTCTCCGTGGTATGACATTAACGCATGGGCAATCAAAGACATTGACAAATTACATGAAATAGAACAAGAGTTTCATACACAAAACGACGGCATTTTACAAACACAGATCAATACAATTAAGAAGGATATTGCCAGTGGTGTTAGTGACTTTGCCAAAGTCTATTACAAATACATTGCTATTAACGAATATTGGGAAGTGTATTCTACACTCAAAGAAATAGTATTATTACAAAATTACTTAAAAGCACACAATATTGGTTATCTCTTTACTACCGCTGATAACTGTATCTTAAATAATTGGACCATAGAAACAAATACACAAAAACGTAGAACCAGTACACCTCTGGGATTTCAACCTTGGCCAATCAACGACGAAGACGTAAAACTAGACGACACCATACTAACACTCTACGAAGAAATAGACTTTGATAAGTTTTGGTGGTTCCCTGTGCCCAGTCCCTATACAAACAAAAATCAACGCCCTGAATGGTGGCCCAAAGGATACGGGTCTTGGGACAATGAGCGCAACACATGGGTAGAAGAAGATGGTAGCGAACCCGTTATTGACGAAGACCTACAACCAAGAGGTTTTTACCAGTGGGCAGTTGAAAATAAATATCCAGTAGGCACCACGCATCCATTAGATGAAGCGCATGCCGCGGCCGCTGAATTATTACGGGAGACATTCAATGTTCATAGTAAGATGGTTTAAGCGAATGCACAATCGCATTAAACTTGAAATTCAATATCGCAAAAAGCTAAAAGAATTACGCAAGAGAGATCCTTTTATATACAAATAATGTTAGGTGAGTATTAGTGAGCATACTAGGAATATCAGCAGGGTTTCATGATTCGGCAATCTCTGTTGTTGATCAATCAGGAACGATTACATTTGCAAGTCACAGCGAACGCTATAGCAGACAAAAAAACGACGCCAATCTCTGTAGAGAATTACTCAGCGAAGTAGACTTCGCTGACATTGATACCATTGCTTATTACGAACGACCTTTTAAAAAACAACTTAGACAGTTATATGCCGGACAAGGTTTTAAGTTTGATCAACTATTTGTACGACAGTTATTAAAACAGCATGGTGTTCCTTTTTCTTGCCGTACTAAAATCAAATGTTATGATCATCATCTAAGTCATGTTGCCGCAGGATTTCAAACTTCACCGTTTACGGATGCAACTGTTGTAGTAATTGATGCCATTGGAGAATTTACTACAGCAAGTATTTGGAAGGCAAATTATAACGCCGATGGTAAAGTCGTTTATGAATGTTTGTGGAAGCAAGGCTATCCTCACAGTTTAGGATTGTTTTATAGTGCATTTACTAAACACATTGGTTTGCATCCTCTTGATGAAGAATATATTTTAATGGGCATGGCGGCGTGGGGCGAAAACAAACACTTTGATAAAATCTATAACGATCATGTTGATAACATCAGCGAGTTTAGATTTAAAAAGAATCTACACGCTGGATTAGATGAGGACTATCTGATTGAAGCACTGGATGTTGACATTGCGGCTAGTGTGCAAGCAATCACAGAACACATGGTGCATAGACTGGTTAATAAAGCACGTCATATGCACTGGAGTCGCAACCTAGTATTAATGGGCGGTGTTGCACTTAACTGTGTAGCAAACAGCAAACTCAATGACGACTATCAAAACATTTGGATTATGCCCAACCCAGGCGATGCAGGTTCTAGCTTAGGTGCCGCGGCCCTAGCATACGGCAAGCGATTAAACTGGCAAGGTCCAATGTTGGGTTACAACATACCAGGTGCGTATCCTGTTAACAGAATTATTGAAGCACTGTTGGAAAAACAGATCGTTGGTGTAGCAAGCGGGTCAGCAGAGTTTGGTCCACGTGCGCTAGGGCATCGCAGTTTGCTGGCAGACCCAAGAGGTCCAGACATCAAAGACCGTGTAAATGAAATTAAACGTAGGCAGAAGTTTAGACCTTTTGCGCCAATGATTTTAGCTGAGCAAGTAGAACAATATTTTGATATGCCAAAAAGCTGGCAAGAATCACCTTATATGCAAAGCGTTGGAGTTTGTCGAGACCCAGATCAGTTTCCAGCAATTTGTCATGTAGATAAAACCAGTCGAGTACAAACAGTAGGAAAAGAACCACAGTTTGCTGGAGTGCGTGAACTACTCGAAAAGTGGTTTGTGCTAACAGGTTGTCCTATGTTGCTAAACACAAGTCTAAACATACGAGGAGAACCAATGGTTAATACTCGCAATGATGCAGATCGTTTTGAAGACCAATATGGAGTAGAAGTAGTATCATGAAAATAAAAGATTGGAGTAGACCTACAGCATTATTTTTAGGAAGGTTTCAACCCTGGCATAGTGGACATCGTGCTATTGTAGACCAGATTTTTTATAAAAATGATTTGACAACGCCTACAGAACGCAGAACTAATCGCGCCAGTCAATTGGTTATTATGGTGCGTAGTCCCAGCGCAACGGATCCGCACACATTTGAACAAATAAAAGAAATGATTGTTAATGATATCAATCTTGCATATCCTCACGCTTATGAAGTAATGGAAGTGCCTAATATCACTAATATATTCTTTGGGCGCAGTATTGGGTTTGAAATGGAAAGAATATATCTAAGTGATGATCTTGAACCAGTAGAAAATACCACAACTACTCGTGTAGAAAAACAACATTTTAATAAAGATTTTTGGGCAGGCAGACAATAATGGCAAAACTTAAATTAATACACTATCCAGATCCTATACTAGATAAACCTCTTGACCCAGTTGACATCAACGACCCTAAATTTGATCCAGTAGAAGTCAAACGTCAAATGGTTGAGTTAATGATAACAGAAAAAGGAATAGGACTCAGTGCAAATCAAGTTGGATTAACAAAAACATTTTTTGTTATAGGCGAAGACCCAGCGTCTGCAACTATGTGTATTAATCCTAAGTTTAGTGCAGACGCAACTGACATGGTTGAGGACTACGAAGGTTGTTTGAGCTTTCCAGGTGTGTATGTAAAGATTAAACGTCCACGTAAGATTACAGCAGAATTTTACAACGAAAAACTAGAACTGATTACTAGCGAATTAACCAATTACACTGCACGTTGCTACATGCACGAACTAGATCATTTGTTAGGCATTACAATGCGGGACCGTGTTAGCAAACTACGTTGGGATATGGCTGTAAAGAAAGCACGTAAAGCACTTAAAAGATGAAACTAGATCTACATGGCTATACAGTACATGATGCTTGGCAAAAGTATCAGGACTTTATTAGCCATGTGGATGCAAAAAGCGTAGTAGTTGTTACCGGGCAAGGACAAATAGAACAAGAGTTTTTGCGTTGGAATCATCCTTCACGAGTTAGAGAAATACAAAAGCTACCCAGTCGCGGAGCATTTAGAATAATGTTTTACAAATCACGAAGCTGATGCTCAAGTTCGTTCCATGCACTATCTAAAAATCCTGTGCTTTCAAACCACCGACGATTATGAAGAAGAACCTCTGACATTTCGTTTAACATGGTCTCTAATTCTTCATTGGATCGCATGCACAAATTAGCAACAACGTTGTTTACTGCCAGTAAGCGTTTAACAGGATCCTCAATTTGATCGTAGCTTTCATCCCACCAACGATCAAAAGTTAAAAAGCCATAGCTTTTTAGATAAGCAAGATTGTGTGCTGGACCTAGAAGCACAAAAGGCATCATACTAACAATTGGTTTAAAAATCTTTTCTGTTAAATGACATTTGCGTGTCCAGTATTCAGTTTCCGTTACTACAAACAAAAACGATTCCATACATTGATCAATCGCACCAAGATTCATACTTCCGTTTGGTATGTGTTCATGTTCGTCTGTGTCTATACGCAATTCTGTAATCTCAGCATCTTCTAGTGCTTTTATTACCCAATCAATATCAATTTGGTATTGATCTTTCGCCCAATATAATTGTTGAACGTTACTGCCGTGAACAGGGCAATTAGAACTATAACTAACGTGTCCAAAATCTAATAGATTACGTCTAGCTAAATCAGCAACATGTAGTGTTCTATAACTACGGGCATTACCTGTTATTCGGTTAAATGAAATAAATTTTTTGTTGACTTTTCGCTCATCTGGTTTTATAATAGCAGGAACATAACGGTAACCACGAAACCAGTCATGAGCGGCAAAAATATGAAAAAAGTAGTAAACATCAATAAGGTTGTATTTTTCCAAGAAGTAGTTTTTAGCGTCGCTGTTCTGTTCAGTGTTAAGTAATAATACACGGTTATGTTCGTTGTGAACAAAACGATCAAACACCCAATCAAAGATAGGTTCATTAAATCCTGGTATTAAAGGTTCTTGATCGTAACATAATAAAATAGGTCCGTTGTCGCCAGAATTGTGATATTCAATTTCTTCGACGGTGGTTCCGCCAAATGGAAAAAGGTATACTACTTTGACTTCGCCCCAAATGTTTTTAGCAAGCCTGAATATGTTTTCATAATGAGAGTGAATATTATACATGTTTGATGTTTTCTATTATGGCCCTAAGCCTAACTTGTTTGATTTTGAACAGCATGCGAGTAGCTTAGACGAGGCTTTGTTAAAAAGTCGTACTCGGTACTGTTGGTATTTATTTGGTGGCAATGACTACACAGACTTTAATTTTGACGTGGTACCTGAACCTTGGATGGCTCGCTTTGTGCATGTATGGCCCAGCCAATGGCAACGTGATGGTGGGGTATATCTAGCATTTAAACGTGCAAAGGAACGTCAGTATCATTTTTGTTCTGACCAGTCAGTTGTACGCAAGCCTGATCTTGCACTGTGGCAGAACACTGCAAACGTTGAATCGTTTGATTATAGTTGGCATCCTGATCCACATGAACCTGATTATGAATATCATTTCCCTACACAAAGACAAAATGCTGGCGGCCCAATATATCCAGGCACACAAGGTATTAAACTCTGTGACGCACAGATTGCGCGAGTAACTGTTGCTCGCGACAACTGGACTGTACCTGATTACATAGACGATACAACAGTTGACTGGGAGTGGCATCCTAACCCATTGGATCCTCCTTATATCTATCACTTTCCAAGTCAACATCAAAGCGCAAGTGGTGTAACATATACTGTACCTGGCGCAACTGATGTAAAGTTAGTTGACGATATGCAAGTAAAAGCCTTGCCGTCAACGATAAATTGGGTAGTACCTGATGAAATTGATGAGTCTGCTATTGATTTTAGCTGGCATCCTAATGCACTAGAATCTCCATATGTTTATCACTTTCCCAGTGAATGGCAGGCCAGTAGTGGATTGGAATATCACGCACCTCTTGCGACAGAAATCAAAATTGCAGAAGAATATCCCTATAAAGAAACTAGCACTTTAATAAGCAAGGTGCTAGATATCTTTTATGTAGACTACTTTAATGCCAGTAGCCCACAGCGTTGGAAGCGTATTGAAGAACGCTATCCAACAGCACAGAAAATACGCTATGCCAACAGTCTATTAGAAACTGTTCGTCGTTGCTGTACACGTTCAACAACAGGACGCTTTTGGGTTATCAGCAGTGAATGCATCTATGATGACTTTGATTTTAGTTGGCATCCTGAAAGTTGGCAACGCTATATGACTCATGTGTTTGGGTCGCAGTGGCAAAAGTGGAGTGACACATTTCTTATTAATCGTTCAGAGTTTGAACGCAACAGCAAATGGGCAAACTCTATTGAGGAGTTTCCAAACCTAAACTTTGTAAACAGTCAACCTGTGCTAGTACCAGATGATCTACACGACATTGTGTATGTAGATTGGGGCAACCCAACAGATCAGTTTAGCAAACTAAAAGAACGCTATCCCAATATCACCAGCACACGATTTGTTAGCAACTACCTAGATACCTTTAAGCGCATCATTAACACACACGAAGGTCAGGAATACATATGGATAGTTAACAGTGTTTGTGACTATTCGCGGTTCGATTTTAGCTGGCAACCGGAGCCTTGGCAACGTGAAATGCTTCATATTTTCCCCTCAAATGCCCAGCGCAGAGGAGATACATTCTATGTACACGTTCCTGCATTTAAACAGCAAATGGATTCACTTGAAATCCTAGACTGGTTTGATACTATCAACTATTGCTCAGAGCAACAGGTACAGCGTTTACCAATGCCCACACATACCTATCAAGGCGACAGTATTGTAGAGGCTGTTAACGAATGGCGTTGGGGTACTTTCCCGTATGGCATGCTTGTACACGAACAAGCTAGCATAGATCTATCAGCATACGAAACACCCTGCTTGTGGCGAGCAAAGGATCGTGCTGTTGTTAGTTTAACTCACAACAACGACTCTGCACTAGTGCCACGTGACATACATGCTAGACAAGTTGAACAGGTATACGACTATCCTTACATAGACAAAACACAGGTCCAAAACAAGCGTGACTTGGACATTGTGTTCATTAGTAATGGGGAGACAGACGCGGATCGTTGGTACGAGCATTTGTGTGCTTGTGTAGACAATCCCCAGCGTGTGAAGCGCATAGACGGTGTAAACGGGCGTATAGCCGCATATCAAGCCGCGGCACGGGCTAGTTCCACTGATTGGTTCTTTGCAGTGTTTGCTAAAATAGAAGTTAATCCAGACTTTGATTGGTCTTGGCAGCCGGACTATTTCCAAGAAGCTAAACACTATATCTTCTATGCTCGCAATCCAGTTAACGGATTAGAGTATGGTCACATGGGCGTTATTGCTTATAACAAACGTCTTACATTGGACACAAACGAAAGCGGGTTAGACTTTACACTATCAAGAGCGCACGAAGTTGTGCCTATCCTAAGCGGTACTGCACACTACAACGCAGATGCTTGGATGACTTGGCGCACCGCATTCCGTGAAACACTCAAACTAAGACAGTTCCTGGATGACAAACCCAGCATTGAAACCGAAGGACGTTTACGTGCTTGGCTACACAAAGGTGCTGATGTTGAAAATGGCGAATGGAGTATACGTGGAGCGCAGGATGCTGTATCGTTCTATAAAAGCGTAGATGGTGATCCTGCGGAGTTACAAAAGAGCTTTGATTGGCCTTGGCTTAGAGATCTTTTCGAAACAAATCAGTAAAAATATCTGCCGCACGGTGGTGACATGGGCGTCCAAAATGTCCTATATCTCTAGCTCGATGATTCCTAAGTCGTTGACGAGTTGGAAATTGAAGCACACTCCAATCCAATGTATACAGTTTAACACCATTTAATTGACACAATCTTTCTATGGCATATAAATTGCGCTCGTCGTAATTT